>OKVR01000105.1_pt1 | contig 54876 bp, 47 predicted proteins | sample 1606891 | NCBI WGS metagenome assembly OKVR01 (sample SAMN03281011, study PRJEB24777) | human gut metagenome | isolation source: fecal sample PR176 from 1 month old male Indian infant, caesarean delivered... | place: Singapore | collected 2006-01-13 | reverse complement strand
GAAGGGATAAACGCTGAAGGCATCTAAGCGTGAAGCCCCCCTCAAGATGAGATATCCCATCGCAAGAGTAAGACCCCTTGAAGACGACGAGGTAGATAGGGCAGAGGTGGAAGCATGGCAACATGTGGAGCTGACTGTCACTAATAGGTCGAGGGCTTAACCAAGTTGGTTTAGGTTGTCAGAAATGGCAGAGGAAGTAAGAACGGATGAAAGATATGTACAATGTGTGGTTTTGAGGGTATATGCCTTGAAATAGAGGATACCTCATGGTATAATAATCCTCGATAGCTCAGTCGGTAGAGCACGCGGCTGTTAACCGCGCTGTCGTAGGTTCAAGTCCTACTCGGGGAGTTCGTGATACTCAAACGGTAAATGAGGAGAACGAAATGCAAAGCTTAGGCCCCATGGTCAAGCGGTTAAGACATCGCCCTTTCACGGCGGTAACACGAGTTCGAATCTCGTTGGGGTCACTTAAGTTGAAATTCATCAGAACTTCAACTTTTTACAATATCTACGGCGACATAGCCAAGTGGTAAGGCGTGGGTCTGCAACACCCTGCTCACTGGCTCTCAGCCAACATAAAAAATAAATACGGCGACGTAGCCAAGTGGTAAGGCAATGGTCTGCAACACCAGTATCCACCGGTTCAAATCCGGTCGTCGCCTCTCATCAAAACCTCGGAAACCTTGATTTTCCGAGGTTTTTTTGTTGTCTGCGTTACGTCTGATGGTGCTATTTATACAGTTTAGACCCTTGCCTCTATCTCATTTTTTTCTCATTGTACTTGAATTTGTAAAATTAACAAGTGTCGTTAGAAATCGTTAAAAATCGGATAAAATCGTTTCATAAGGTGGAAATAGAGTGGAGTTTTTTAGGCCGTTAGTAGATCAACCAATCCGCCCTTTCCCTGTTCCTCTGTGTGAAGATAGGTTTTAACCACAACCTTGTAGTCATCGCCTAATAACTCGGCTACGGCCTTCAGCTCCTGATGATTCTGTGTCTTACGGAGCAGCCTGGTAGCGAACGTATGCCGAAGGGCATGTGTGCCATAGTGAGGCAGTCCGGCTCTTTTCAGAATCCGATCTAGAGTCAGCTGAATATTACGGGCCGTTGGGAGTAATCCTGTTTTTGTTGTTACAATCAGATCATCCCGGACTGTACTTGTTTCATAGTAGCCAAGCATTAAATCCAGACAATACTCTGCTTCCTTGTTTAAGGGAACTGTCCTGACGCTTCGTGGATACTTTGGAGCAGTCAGAATACGCTTTGTTTTTGTTGAGGCATCCTTATCCCGATTCTTTACGGTGCTGACAGTTTCGTAGACGTGGTATGCGCGCCTCCCATCGACTGTCATAATACCTGATTTTGAAAGTGCGAGCAATTCGCCTTCCCGGAATCCCGTATTTAAGGCAAAGACTAGAAGCGGTCCATAGCGATAAGCCAGGGAACCATCTGGATTTCTAGCCATAGCGGTTTCCTTAAATTTGGGGAGGTACTCATCAGGCATTATCTCAATCTCTTTTGTTTTCACCTCCAGCACAGATTCATCAGGCAACTCGACAATGGACAACGGGTCGTATGATTTGGGTAGATCCTTCATTTCAATACCGAAACTTATCATAGCCTGCAAAAAGAGGTATGCTTTCTTGATGGTTGATATGCTGTACTTGCTTGACAAATGATCAATAAAATCCTGAATTTGTAAGCCATCTAAATTACACATCAAGACCTTTGCCAGATCGCTCTCCTCTATCTGCTTATGAAATGTCCTTTCAAGCCGGTCCAGGCTGGAGTTCTTAAATTTGCCGCGTTTATTTTGCTGCTCTTTGTGATAAAGAAATTTTTCTCCATATTGCTGAACCGTCAGCTTTCTTGTGACAGCTTCGCCAGTTTGAACAAGTATTTTATACTTATCCATTCTGGCTTTCACTTCGCTTTTTACATCTCCCGTGAATTCTTTGCCTTTGTATCGAGCTACCCACTTACCTTTGGAGTTTTTAAAGAGTGATCCATCACCTTTGCTTCGCCTCGGCTTCGATTGAGGCTGTTCTTTTGATTTAACTTCTGCTTTAGTTTTACTCATTGTATGCTCTCCTATAAGGTACAATGAACTCTACCCTACAGGAAGCCATATATTTGCTGTAGGATTATTATAGTACGATATAGTGTTTGTGACAACCGTAATCTATTTAATTGAGAGTTCCTTACCAGTATTCTTTTTTATGAAATCTTGCAATGCTTTAGGGGAAGTAAAGTAGTCCCGCCCTAATTTGGTCACCGGGAGAATTTTACTTTGCAAGAGTTCTCTGGTTTTTGTCTTACCCAATCCGAGCATATCTGCGATTTCTGCAACCGAGTATTTCTTGAAATCTTCCGAGACTGTATTATCTGCATTAGGATTATTCATGAAGATTCCTTCTTTCTAAGTTTATTAAACGCATATCTCCCTGCATCCCCTTCCTATGCCCTTCCCGGCCACGTAGCAGGCTGTACGGTGTACGATTCAATCCAGGGGCGGCGCAGCTTACAGCCAGGCCGTCCAGGGAACCTATATAAAATGCTGGTATATGCTCTTCAGTTATCAAAGTGCGGGTGATATTGAAGCTGAAAGAAAAGCTACTTACCAGCTTCGGAAAATCACATACTGTTTATAAAGAGGGGGAGAAAATCCAAATTATTGAAATATTTTAAAAATTTAAGATACTATAAAAAGCGCTATGATATTGACAACATATTAGATATTGTGTTAGTATGGTTTTGTAATTGATTTTTGTGCTCCGGAGGACGGTATTCTGGCGGGTAAAAGGCCAGGAGGATTCGTTCCGCACACGTTGTTTAAGATTGTAGTGATGTCAGGAAAACGCCATGATGACTGGTATTTTTCTGGCATTTTTTATGGTCCGGGAAAGGGCGGTCCTGTCTTGTGGGTATCCACACGTATAAGGGAATGATGACAGTGTAAGAAATGCTTATGCTGGCTCATTCCCTTTTTTATTGCCTAAAAAGCACGTGCTTTAAGGATAAAAAACCAAAATAAGAAAGGTGGAAAAACAAATGAATGAAATTATGTATGCAGACAACTATTCCAGGCAGTTTCAAGCGCAGGACGAATTTTTCGACTGTCTGAAGGCGATTGGAAGAAGATCCAGATGGGAACGGAAACGCTCCAAGGATCTTCGGCTCGTTGCAATCACGGATGAGGACAGCAAAATTGCAAAGGAACTTAAGGAACAGTATGAGCAGGAGGGCCTGGATATCGGTATTCTGACGGATACCATGGAGAATACCAGGCTGGTACTGAAAGCCAAGGATAAGTATTACCCAGTGAGAAGCTGTGCGATTAAGACGATCTTAGATCGCGCCGGTATTTCAGGGGCGGTGTTAAACCGTCTGGAGAAGAATGTATACGCCCGGATACTGAACGACTGTCTGAAGATCACAAAGGGAGAATCCCTGTTGCGGATCTCAGACGGTAAAGTATCTGCGGTGCATGGTGGAGATTGCTGCGACTACTCCATTCTGGATATGGAGCAGGTTTTTGCTCATGTAGTGGAGTTCCTAAATAAGACTTTTCCTGGGGCAAGTTTTTTAGGCGGTTTTTACGATCACACAAGGGCATCGGGCCTGTGGGAACTTTCCAGGAATGATGAACTTCTGGGAGCGTACCGCAAAGAGCTGGAAAACTGCGGCCTTGATTCGGATGATATGAAGGCGGCCCTCCGGGTATCCACATCAGATGTCGGTACCAGCGGGGCTAATTTATATCCCATGCTGCTCTGTGGCCCCAAGCAGAATACCATTGCTCTGGGTGATCCGTTAAGGCTCAGTCATGAAAATGGAGTTACACTGGAGCAGTTTGATAAGCAGCTGGGGCTGCTGTTTGGAAAGTACCAGGCTGCATTAAAGAATCTGACAAGGCTCCTGGGTATTTTAATTACCAATCCCGGAAACTGCATGATTGGGATTATGAAAAAGGTGAAGGTTCCGAAACGATATATCACGGAAGCCTTGAATTTGTTTATATCCCAGAACGGAACAGGAAGCTGCACGGCCCACGAAATTTACTGTGGGATGTCAGAAGTGATTTTTATGCTGACGTGCGAAGGGGAGTCAGGAGGCCATATTGCCACCATGGAAGAAAAACTTGCCAGAGCTTTGTCTTTGGACTGGAAGGAATTTGATGTTCCGGGAGAAATCAAGTGGTAAAAAATGCAGGCTGTGAAAAACGTTCAATCACATTAAGAACGAAGAGGAGGGAGACCTCTTCTTTTTTCTTACCATGAGGAAGGAGAGATTTTATGTTTTTGAATCTGAATTATAGTCCAGAGGTAGTCGTTGATACGACTACGCTTACTGAAAAGGAATGGTTGGAATACCGCAGGCTGGGAATTGGCGGGAGCGACGTAGCTGCCATTATGGGTCAATCACCGTTCTGTACCGGCCGGGATCTGTATTATGACAAGCGGGGTATCCGGCCGGTAGTCAATGAAGATGAGGATAACTGGGTGGCTAAATCCGTTGGACATCGTCTGGAGGAACTGGTTGCAGAGATATTTTCTTATAAAACAGGATTGAAAGTCTACCCAATCCATAAGATGTTCCGTCATCCGCTCTATCCTTTTTTACTGGCCGATGTGGACTTTTTTATTGATTTCCCGGACGGAACCACAGGCATCCTTGAATGTAAAACATCAAACTATCATTGTCAGGACAAATGGGAAAATAACTGTGTGCCGCTCAATTATGAGTATCAGTGCAGACATTACATGGCTGTTATGAACTTAAATGTGGTCTATATCGCCTGTCTGTTCGGAAATAATGAGAATGAGTATGTCATCCGAAAAATTGAGCGGGACTATGATCTCGAAGAAGATCTTATCAATGAGGAGGCATATTTTTGGAATGAATATGTCCAGAAAGAGCAGGAACCTCCATACGTGGAAAGCGGTGAGCTGATACTGGAAAGTATCAGGAGGCATTTTGGGCCTGGAGATAAAGACGAGGACGAAATAATCCTCCCGGGAGCAATACGCGATAACCTGGACCAGTATTTAGCCTTAAAAGAGCGGAAATCCGCGATTGATAAGGAATCGAGAGAGATTGAGGGGAAGATGAAAAGCCTCTATGCCGGTGTGGTTGAGCGTATGGGTGTTAGCTGTAAAGCATCACTGGATCTCGGTCCGTGCAAATACCTTGTTACATATAATCCGGTCTATCGAACCGGAATCAGTAAGAATAGCCTGGAAAAGCTGCAGGTGCAGCATCCGGATATCTATGATGAATATGTAGAAGTTACGGAAAGCAGGCGGTTTTCTGCCAAGAAAGTGGAGGCGGCCTGATGATAAGAGAAAACGATATGGTTTATATCTGTTCTCCCCTTTCTGCACCTACAGCTAATGAAATCCGCGCAAATATGGAACTGGCCCGCAGTTATATGCAGTTGGTATCGAAAGTTTTCCGGTGCCGGGCGGTGGCTCCTCATGCGTATCTTCCGGAGCTTCTGGATGACAGAGTTTTATGGGTGCGTGAACTGGGAATCAGCGTTGGCATGAAGTTGTTGGAACACAGCCAGGCGTTGATTGTTTGCAGCCCGGTAATCAGCTGCGGTATGCAGGCCGAGATCGTAAAGGCCAGGGAGCTGGGAATACCCGTATATGCCCTTCTAAAGGAGGACCCTTATATTGGCGTGGTGCAGACGCCTTCTACATGAAAGGAGACGTTGACGTGAGATGTAGATACGACAGGGAGATCTATTCCAATCCGGAGAACGGATATTGTATATTTCAGTATCTTACGGAGGAACCGGTGCCGGAAGGTGCGAAAAACTCCTTCTATAAGGGAAATAAAACCGCATTTGTGGCGGTCGGATATCATCTGCCAAACGGAGACGTGCTGGAATATGAGCTAAACGGAACCTGGGCCAAGGGCAGGAATGGACTGCAGTTTGCGGTCGAATATTATGACGATATTTTATCGGACACAGAGGACGGCATTTACCAGTATCTTAGTTCCGGCGCGGTGAAAGGAATAGGCCCCAAGACAGCGGAGGCGATTGTGAACCAGTTTGGTACACAAACCTTTGAGATATTTGACGCAGAACCGGAAAAGCTCCTGTCGATTAAGGGAATCACAGAGAAAAAGCTGTCCATGATCCTGATGTCCTATCAGGAAGCGCATTCCAGAAGGGAATTAACTATGTTACTGGCACCCTATCAGCTGGGGCCGGGAAAGATTGCCAAGGTGCAGACCGCATATGGGGATCGCGCGCTGGAGGTAGTACGCAGTGAAACCTATGAACTCTGTAAGGTGCAGGGATTTTCCTTCACGCAAGTTGACCGGATCGCAATGGCAAATAACATATGCCTTTTCGATCCGCAGCGGATCAGGGAGTGCCTACGATATGTGATAGACGACAATATGCGGGCAGGGAACCTCTACATGGATAAAGAAACATATATCAAGACTGTATATCAATATTTAAACCATGGATTCCCGATGGAAGCCGTCAGCAGGAAACAGATCTGTGCAGTCGCTAATCAGATGTTTGCAGAGAGCGAGCTGGTGGTTGATGGAACTGCTGTCTATACCAAGAGTGCTTATGAACAGGAGGAAGGTACAGCAAATGCCATAGCGGAGCTGTTGCTTCAGGAGCCGGACAAAACAGATATCATTAGTCTGCTGAAGGAGGCTCAGGAGGAGCTGGGAATCCAGCTTGCCATGCGGCAGGAAGAAGCTGTTATCATGGCTTTCCGTTACCGCTTCAGTATTATTACGGGAGGGCCGGGAACCGGAAAGACAACAGTGGAGAAAGTAATCCTTTATATTCATCAAAAGATTGATGATGGAACCGTCCTTCTTATGGCACCGACTGGGAAAGCAAGCAGGCGTATGGCAGAGAGCACCGGCTATCCAGAAGCGTCTACCATGCACAGTGCGCTGGGAATTGTGAGTGATGATGAGGATTTTTGGATGGACTCCGATTCTTTGGAGGCATCCCTGCTTTTGGCCGATGAGTTCAGTATGGTTGACATGAAGCTGGGAAACACCTTCTTTGGCCGGATAGACAGAGATACCAGAGTGGTTCTGGTTGGAGACGTGAAGCAGCTGCCATCGGTGGGACCGGGAAATGTGTTTCGGGAACTGATTGAAAGCGGAATCATCCCTCTTACGGTTCTTGACGTGGTCTTCCGGCAGGATAAAAACAGCAGGATTGTTCAAAATGCGGATCTTATGCAAAAGGATCAGACAGAGTTCGCGTATGGGGAGGATTTTGTCTGGCTGCCGGTCGAAACAGAGCTGGAAGCTAAAAACCTGGTACGAAAAGTCTATGCGGATGAGGTTAAGCAAAACGGCGTGGAAAACGTTCAGATTCTTACGCCGCGCAGAAAGGGAGACGGTGTGAGCGTCAACGGGATGAATGAAGAACTTCATGAAATGATGAATCCAGCCCGGAAAGGCCAGCTGGAAATGAAAGCTGCTGGCCATACATTCCGCGCCGGGGATAAGATTATTCAAAATAAAAACAAAGACAGAATCAGTAACGGGGACACCGGATTCATAAAGGCTATTTACCTGGACAGTGACGGGATTAAAAAAACTGAAATTGCGTTTGGTAGCCGTATTGTGGAATATGATGAGGAACAGATGGAAATGGTGGAACACGCCTATATCCAGACGGTTCACAAATCCCAGGGCAGCGAGTATCCGGTGGTGATCCTGCCATGGCTGATGGCGTTCCGCCTCATGTTAAAGCGTAATATCCTTTATACCGCCATAACAAGAGCCAAGGTAAAGCTGATTATCATAGGACAGAAGCGGGCCATTGAGAAGGCAGTCCATAACACGAAAAATGAAAAGCGCCTGACCCGGTTAGGGGAACGACTTACCAGACGGTATTATGAGCTGTTGGAGGAACGCAGGCTGGAGGAATCCGTATATGAACAGATGGCAATTAATTTTTAGGAGGAATTTAAACGATGAATAGGACAAAAATTGTTTCACAGGGTATGGTGCGCCGCCTGGATGCATTATCGCAGGCTGCAGTTGACTTCTGTAAGGTACTGGTGGATGGCAGCACGGATAGAGACGGCCAGGAGTTAAAGAACGTCTTAGACCGTGGTGTGCGAAACCAGATAATCCATTTTGCGGTAGAGAAACTGGAGGAACTGGGATTTACCATCTGTATTCCCTACGTTGAAAGCCGGAATCCGGCGCGGCTCAGACGCTGCACCCAGTTGGACTGTAAATGCAAACAGTGTAATTATCAGGAGAAGCAGGACGAGCGGGAGCGCGTTTTCGATGTGATCGAGCAGGCGCTGTCCATGGCAGGCTACCAGGTGCTGTATGGGGAGAATGGCGAGGTCATAATCCGCAATAGTATGTTGGAGAAGGACATGGCCGTACAGATTAGTGAATTGCCGGATCAAAGAAAGGGGGCAATCAATGAATAAGAAGCCGGACTGGAAAGCAGAATTTTGTACCATGCTGGAGAAACTTACTGAGCGCCGTTCTATCTGGAAAGTGTGGAATGACTTCATTACTCTGGCTGCAATCACCATCTCAAACCTTGTGAAAACAAGCAGCTGGGATGAGAGGGAAGAAGAATATCTGTCCATCATACATACCTATCAGAAGGAGGAACAGGACATCATCGTACAGCTTTTCGCTGTTATGCAGCTGGCTTATGAAGAAAACGACAAACAGGATTTCCTGGGGAATATATGTCAGGAGCTGGAGTTGTTGCAAAGGCTAAAAAAGCAGTATTTCAGCTCTTGCAATGTTTCCGTTGCAATGCCGAGTTTGTGTGCGAGAAACTGATATGGAATGACCAATTAGAAATGAAAGGGTATTTGTCCGTATATGATTCGGCGTGCGGAACCGGAACGATGTTAATTACGTTTGCACATATGCTTCAAAAGAAGGGAATCAATCCGCAGACGAATGCATTATTTGTGGGCCAGGATGTTGACCGCATATCGGCTTTGACGTGCTACATTCAGTTAGCCATATTGGGTTTACCCGCGTATGTAATTTGTCGGGGATACCTTGTCAAATTCGGGAAGAATTCCGGGTAATGAGGTTTGGTATACACAGGAATACATTGTAAATGCGGAACTTTTTGTGGATAACCAGGAACTCTGTCCGGAAGAATATGGACAGTCCGCCCCTCTTGATGGAAGGGTAGAAGATCTTTCTGAAGATGAGGAGGAGAAACGGGCCAGTTGAGTTTCTGTAAAAAGATAAAAAAATTCAAGTATTTCAGCGGTTGGCGGCTCTTTACTATATAGAGGTTAAGATACCGCCTGCCGCTCACAAGAGAGGAGCGAAAGCGAATGAGTGAAACAATCAATACAACGATGTATGACAGGGTGGATGAAGTCAGAAATTTGAACCGGATTGAAGGTTTTGATCCCAGGCAGTATATGAGGAATTTAACTGGAAGTGATGGGACCGTAAAGCAGTATCTGGATGTGGTGTACCGTAAACTGTGGTTCCGCCTGAAGAATCCGGAAGGGAAGATTGTCAAAAAGCTGCTAAAGCTCACGGAGCAGACGGCCATTGTGGAGGCCAGGATTTACTTAAACAAGACGGATCCGGAGGACAGCTATATTGCCAGTGCGTTTGCCCAGAAGTTTGTAAGTCAGGACGAACAGTTCGGAGCCAAATTTCTGGAGCTGGCGGAGACTGCCGCCGTGGGGCGGGCGCTTGCTGATGCGGGATATGGCTTACAATTTGCCGATCTGGAAGGCGAGCAGGACCCAAATGTGGTCGATGCGCCTCTTGGGCAGAACCGCGGTGAGGGAAGCAATTACATTTCTGATATGCCCGGCACTATGACTGAAGAAGTGAATGGTTCACAGGGCCAGCAGGCCGTACCAAACCAGAATCCGGTAATGGCTCAAAACCAGACACCTATGCAGGGGAATCCGGCAGTGTCGGCAGGCTATATGGAACCGGCCGCTTCCCTGGAAGCATACATGCAGGAAACCTCCAGTGTGGCTTATGGAATGCCTCCGGCTTTTGGCGGGGGAACACCGGTACAGAATCTGGTGCCTGCTAATTATAATTATGCTGCAGGCCAGACAGTACCACAGGGCCAGGCAGTACCGCAGAACCAGGTACGGCCTCAGAGCCAGGCAGTACCACAGAACCAGGTACGGCCACAGGGTCAGGCAGTCCAGCAGAATCAGGCATGGCCGCAGGGCCAGGCAGCTCCGCAGAACCAGACAGCGCCACAGAATCAGGTGCCGCCGCAGAACCAGGCTCTTGCACAGGAGCAGATACAGCCAGTCGGCCAGGCACCGCAGTTACCAGTTATCACACCGGATATGACAGACGAACAGATTTATGCGCTGTTGGACTATAAATCAGCGGCGTCTGTTGTTGTCTCAACCAAGATCAATCATGGCAAGACATTAGGGCAGATTGCGATAGACCGGCCGAAGGACTTAAACTGGTATGCAAATGATTATAAGGGGCCGGATAAGCTCTTGCGGGTTGGCGCTAGATTCCTGATTGACGCAGCAACAAACAGGGTAGCTTAATGACATGCAGCCTGGCTTTTGCCGGGCTGCGGAAAGGAGGGAGGAATTATATCGGATGAATGAGGTGTTTCCATTTGACATTAGTGATATCGTATTCCTTCTGAACCTGAAAATACGTCGAAAAAATCAAACAAGCTGGGATTGTGACTGCCCATTTTGCGGCAAAGAGGGGAAGCTGAATATTAACCTGGAGAAGAACGTATTCCGCTGCAATAAATGTGGAGAAGGCGGAGGCCAGCTCCAGTTATATAGCAAGGTATATGGTCTGGATCGGGCTACGGCCTGTGAACAGATTAAGAATTATCTGGGAAAAGGCATCCAGGCTCCGGAATATGAGAGCTTTAAGAAAACGGTGAAATCCAAACCGGAAGTGATCCATGCAGACCGGGCTCCTGATCGGGTGCTGCATCAAACATATTCCACGTTCCTCTCCATGCTTACTTTATCGGAGACTCACGAAAAAAATCTTTTGGAACGCGGATTAAGCATGGAGCAGATCCAGAAGAACGGATACAAGAGCACGCCGGTCTTCGGTTTTCGGAAACTGACAGAACGGTTGATTGAAGCTGGCTGTACCGTGGAAGGTGTTCCTGGATTTTACCAGGAGGAAGATGGGGCCTGGAGTATTCGCTTTAAGCGGAAATGCAGCGGCTTTTTAATTCCGGTCCGGACAATCGAGGGGTATATTGTGGGAATGCAGATTCGTCTGGATCACCCGTTCGATCACACCAAGTATATCTGGTTATCCAGTATCAATGATAAGATGGGAACCAGCTCCAGAAGCCCGATTCATTTTGTAGGGAATCCGAGGGATGAGATTGTATTCCTCACAGAAGGCCCACTGAAAGGAGACATAGCCAGTTTCCTGTCCGGTCGCAGCTTTGCCTGTGTCCCGGGGGTCAACCAGTACGCGAATCTTCCGGAGCTTATCGCACAGTTAAAGCGGCGCAGAGTCAAGTTGGTTTATGAGACCTATGACATGGATAAGTTGTTAAATACGGTTTGTCAGGCGGATTATAATACAGACTGCGTAACGTGTGCATTCCAGCAGGAAAAAGGAAAACATCAGTGCTTGAAGAAAATAGAGAAACGGAAGCATATCCAGAACGGGTGCAGGAAGTTGTATGGCATCTGTAAGGAGCTTCTGGTGCCGTGCAAGCAGTTTGTCTGGGATTTAGACAAAGAGGGCGCCTGGGCCGGAAACTTGAAAGGTGTGGATGACTGGCTGCTCGATCTGAAATGTAAAGCATCCGAGTGATATGGAATAAATATAAGGCAGGGAAAAGATGAAGGTAACAATAGAGATTGATGAAGATGAGCTTCAGAAAGCAATTATAGATATGGTTGCAAAGGAGTGTGCGAGGGCTTATTTTAAGCGTGATGAATATAAAGGGATTGAAAAAGCGGTCAAGGAGGTTGTCTATAGCCAGAAAGAGGAGCTGTTGTCGCGCTGCGTGGATAAAGCATCGGCAGAACTTACGCGGAAAGCGTTACCCAAGCTGTTGGAAAAGTTGACGGAATGATGTTTCCGTAATAAATGACAGCGGTTTAGACAGCTTGAAGCTGGTAAGGAGAAAGGTGCAGATGTATGAAACCGAGATTTAGAAACAATATGATTATCCATTGTCCGGAACGGCAACAGGCTTTGTGGCTGATTGCAGAAACTGAAGTTCCGGAAAGAAACTGCAAAGAGGAAGCCATTGCAGGCTGGGATAAGTATAGAGAGAAAACCGTGTATGGCCTGATGGGGGAACCTTCCTATGAGGCCCCGACGTTGGTGTGGGTATGCTCGATGGATGATGAAATAATGGAAGGCAAAGTAATTACGGAATATGCTGATTTGTATAGCTAAATAAGTAATATATGGGTGTTCAATACTAATTTTAATTGGTATTGGCACCCATTTTTTATGCCGTTTGTTGGGAAATACGTGGTCTGTCCGTATATAGTATGTATAGAAAATAAAAAAGGAGTGGATACATAACATGTATAGAACGAAAACAATCGCAGTCGATCACGGGAACCGGAACATAAAGACCGAGAATCAAATTTTTACATCAGGGCTAGTAGAGAGTGATACGGAGCCGCCGCTGGGGGACTTCCTGTCTTATAACAAGAAGTATTATACACTGTCACAACAGCGGATTCCTTACATGAGGGATAAAACGAAAGACGACCGGTTTTTCATACTGACCCTGTTTGGGATTGGCATGGAACTGGAGCTGGAAGGCCAGCGGCCGAGGAATGAAATTACAAAAGTAAATCTGCCCGTAGGGCTGCCACCGGCGCATTACGGTTTACTATATAAAAAGTTTGAGCGGTATTTCAAAAGAGAAGGAATCATTCAGTTTTCCTTCAGAAGAAACAGTTATTCTGTTACAATCGGGGATGTGGTTTCCTATCCACAGGACTATGCAGCAGCCATGACAATCTATCCGGAGATCAAGCGGCATACCAAGGTCCGGATTTTTGATATTGGCGGATTCAGTGTGGATTATCTGGAGTTAAAGAATGGAGTGCCGGATATGAATATCTGTGATTCCCTGGAAAACGGAGTTATCACTTTATATAACCGGATTAAGTCCAGAGTCAATTCCGAGTATGATTTATTACTGTCCGAATCAGAGATTGATGACATCATCCAGGGAAAGAAAACGGATTTTAATGAGCAGATACAGGGGCTGGTAAGGAATATAACCAAAACCTTTGTAGACGATCTGTTAGGAGCCTTCCGGGAGCGGAGTATGGATTTAAGGACAGGCTGTGTTGTCTTTGTCGGTGGCGGAGCTTTACTTCTGAGAGAGCATCTGGAGAGGTCAGAGAAAGTGGAAAAAGCGATTTTTATACCGGAGATTACGGCCAATGCGCGAGGCTATGCCAAGCTCTATAACCTTTCAAAAGTTGGGAGGTAGCCTGATATGCGGGAAAAGAAGAATGAATTTGTTTTCACGATTGGTTTTAAGAAAAAGGATCCGGAACATGTTAGAGTTGCAAAGATGTTAAATGAGATGGACCCCAAAAACCAGTTTATTGTTAACGCGGTCTTATGCTATGTAGATTCAGGGTATGTAAATGTCCGACCATGGAATCTGCAGCCTTTATTTGTACAAGCTGAAAATATCCAGCCCTCAGTGCAGATTAAGCAAGGGCCTAAACCACTGAAGGAGGATGAAGAACTGGATGAAAACGATGCCAGAACGATTATGCAATCTCTAAAAAATTTTCGTGCATGATACTACTATGAACATTGTTTTATTATTCATTACCATGAAAATAAATTTTTACTACCCAATAAAAGTAACAAATATATTTGGGGTTTTACAATGGAGACGGTAAGTTGAAATGTACAGCTATGTGTGTATAACATTCAGTAAATATTTCTTAATATCACAGATGTAATCGTTTTATATACTGTTTCTCTGTGATAGGAAACAATGTGATACAAACTTTGGCACTGAATATTAAATAAGTATCTTAAATTACATAGTAATTTTTGGTACAATAGAATGAAAGAGGGGTAGATGAAAGGTTATTTTTACACCAGCGGTTTTGGCTTGTCCTGTTAGTTTTCGGATCATAGAAAATCTTGTCGGGAAGGATTAAAAAACGGATGATATCTATGTAAATACCTATGGAAGGCCATGTTTATTTCAGAATAACCCCTTACAACCAATTTTTTGTACTTTTAATTATGTTATTGTAGAGGACTGAAAATATTTAGGTTAAAGTGAGGGAAACATTATGATAGAAATATTAATCTGTGATGATGATAAGTATTTTTGTGGTTACATGGAAAACTGTATATTGGATTGGGCATCTAAAAACCAGTGTGAAGTAAATATAGAACAGTGCTATTCTGGAAAAAGCCTGCGACAATTCATGAAAGAAGAATATCCCTATTTACTGTTTCTGGATATAGAACTTGGGGATGAGACGGGAATGCAGATAGGCGATTATATCCGAGAGGGGTTAAAGGATGAGAACCTCCAGATTGTATTCGTATCATCCCATACACAGTACGCGATGCAGCTGTTTCATATAAGGCCCTTTGACTTCCTGGTAAAACCAATCAGGCCGGAGCAGCTTGCACAGGTCCTTTCCAGATACTGTGCAGTTAAATTAAAGGATAATAAGAAATATTTTGCTTATCAGCAGAAAAATCACACGATTCGCATTGACCTGAACAATATTATGTATTATCAAAGCGACAGAAAGAAGGTTAAAATATTTACAGAAAATAGACAAATGAGTCAGCAGGATTTACTTTATGGAGGAGAGTTGAATCAATATATTGAGTTTTATGGAAGCTTAGAAGAGACTATGCAGCAGTTAGAGCAAAGACAGTTTTGGCGTATCCATAAATCATATATAGTGAATATAGACTATGTAAAATCATTTGGACGGGACCACTTTCTTCTGAAACATAATATTGAAATACCTGTTAGCCGATCGAGATGGAAAGAAGTTCAACAGTGGATTTTACAGTATGGGTATGCATAGCATCTCAAGTAAGAAACAATATGGCGGAATAAAACATGATACAGAATGGAGAAAATAGTCATGGTAATTTTTTTGATAAATAGTCTATTTGGAATTTTCCTGACCTATAAGATGGTTGGGATTCTGCTTAAGCGGCTGTGTATCAGCGTAAAAACGTGTATTTTACTTTATTTTATATATTACATAATTAACAATCTTGTATATTTCTTATGGAAAAACGATAAAATTACATTGATTTCAAATTATATTTGCCTCTATATAATTGTTTTCATTGCCTATGATGAATATATTTGGAAAAAGATACTGGTACCTTTGTTGCTTGCGACTATAGGCTATTGTACGGAAGAACTGTTTTGGTACTTGCTAATGATATTCTTTAAAACACCAGATATATCAGTTGTTGCGGTCCTTTCTAACTTTATGTTCTGTATTGTTCTGGCTCTCCTACAGGGACATTTTAATCGGGGAGTGAACGATTTGCGTCTAAGGCATGAGAATCTATTACTGATTATGCTGCCAATCACCAGCATGTTTGTCGTATTGGCAATGGATACAAAAATGAATCCAGAATTAAAGGCAGGAGGAATATTCGGGATTATTTTATTGAATATTGTAGTATTTTATTTATATGAGCAACTAGCGAGCGCATATGAAAAAGAAATGGAACAATATTTACTCAGCCAAAAACTCAGACAATATGAGAATCAATTGGAGCTGATGCGCGAATCTGTCAAACGGATCCGTTCGATTCGTCATGATATCAAGAATCATATCATTGTTGTGAAACAGTTGCTCAATGATAAAAAGATAGAGGAGATTAACGACTATCTGAAACAATTAGAAGATGTAATGGCAACAAATAAGGAATATGCAAAGACAGGAAATGATTGTGTAGACAGTATCATTAATTATTATATGGATGAGGCCGAAACAATGGGGGCCACGATAGAACTGACACTTAAGATACCGGAATCTCTGCCAATTGCCTCATTAGATATCAGCATTATTCTTGGAAATCTATTGCAAAATGCAGTGGAGGCTCTAAAAAAATGTGAAGGGAATAAAAGACTGTATGTTTTATTTAGTATGGAAAAGGGGACCTTACGGTTAAGGATTATAAATACCTATAATGGTAACCCCATCATGTCTAATGGAAAGCGTTTACAAACATCAAAGACGATGGAGATGGACCATGGATTTGGCCTGCAGTACGTTAAGGAGTCAATCAATAAATATAATGGTGAAATGGAATATAAGATTAAGGATGATGAGTTTGAGGTGAATGCTTTTATTTTAATGGGAGAAGAATTCTAAACATAAAAATCAATTGCAATAAAATGCCGATTTCCGTATGCAAAAGTTGTGGCTAAGGAATCGGTATTTTTTATATGTGGGCAGAAATAAATTCCACTTACAAGATTCAACTCAAAATAGAATCTTTTGTACTTTTTTAACAATTTTCTAAGCAATATATTTTTTGTCTGAAGATATCAGTGGATTACATTTAACAAAGTGATACAAATACAGTAAATATATATGTTCTGCTAAAAGAGACTGGTAGATCTGGTGGTAGATTGTATAAAATGCAAATTATACCATTAAAAAGGTTATTTGTACCATTTGCAAATTATTACTAAAAATTTGTGATATACTTTATCCATTAAAAATGAGGAGGGGAAACAATGAAATTTATCAAAAGTTTTATTAAAAATCATTCCACTCAAATTACCAGTTTTGCACTGGCGATGGCCGTAATCATTACAAACATGAACTGCTGGGGAAAAGCATTTCAAGAGAAATTGCCGGAAGAGATTGATAAACTCCGTAAATTCAAATGATTGACTGGATTTTAGAAATCTTAAAAGAAAGCGGCGCAGTTGGAAACAATAATGAAACAATTGTAAAATATGGACTGCAGAAGGCAGGAAGTTTTTTGCTAGATTTGATTATTACTTTCATATGCGCTGCTTTTTTTGGAATCCCCATAGAGGGATTGGTTTTCTGGATAGTTTTATTTGCGCAGAGAATGTATATTGGTGGATATCATGCCAAGACCCAGCTAAGGTGTCTGTTTATTTCGTGGATAGTGACCATATTTTCTTTTCGGATTATAAAAATGGATATGAGTGATAGAGTATTGCTCTATATGATGGGAGTGGTAATCATAATTATTTGGTTGGCAGCCCCCGTGGAAGCTGAAAACAAGCCATTGTCTGAACGGGAAAAGGTACTTTATCGGAAGATTGGAAAATGGATGATGGGAATTTGTTTTATGGTGGCAGTGATAGCTAAATCCATCCACCTATATGTAATATTTAAACCACTTGCACTTGCAACAATCGGAACAGGACTAGGAGTTATCATAGCGCTGGTCCTAAAATATCAAAAAGCAGGTAATTGTAGAAAATAATATATGGTAAATGAAAGGGACAATTTCTATCGGTATGCGGCCAAAGTAGAAATCTTAAAGCGAGGCAAATTTGACGTTGTGCTATACAATATTGAGACAGACATTAAAAAAAGCCATTTGTATTTTTGGAATCGATCATGGCAGAAACAAAAATACCGTTATAAATTAATGGATTGTATTATGAAAGATAAAACCGTTGTGAGCTGTTCAATTAAGGAAGATTCATTTGTACAGGCGATGTGGATTTTTCCTGACAGGGAAGAATAGCAAAGGCCTAACTTACAATTTTATCTGTCATGCCAAGACAATCTGCAAATATGAACGGAGGCATAACAGAGAAGAGATATCCAAACTGCGATGTTTCAGAGCGGGGAATAGGAAGATAACAATGAAAAAGTATAAAAAAAATTATGGCTTTTTAATTATGGCCCTCCTCTTTATGCTGATGTTTTCCTTCATATCGGAAGCAAACGAACACAGCAGTGATAAGAAAGGGCTGGATGTTATTTTCGTTATGGACTACAGTGGTTCGATGAAAACGAATGATCCGGAACAAACAGCACAAGGAATGGTAAAAGCATTTATAGACACTGTACATAGCGCAGACATACGCATTGGATTCGTGGCCTATAATGACCGGCTTCTTTCAACAACTTCCCCGATTTCAGTTGGGACAAATGAGGAAAGACAAGTATTAAAGCAGTTAATTGATGCACCAGGATATTCTGGAAATACAGATATAGGTCTGGGACTACGGAATGCTCATGAATTGATTTCACAGGAAACGAACCGTAAAAAAGCAATTGTTTTAATTTCGGATGGGGAGTCAGATTTAAAAGGATCCAAAACCGGCAGGGGATTGGAACAATCGCTTCAGGACGAGGAGTATGTGGCACAAAAATGCGAGGAGCAGGGCATACCAATCTATTCCATCGCTTTTGGAACATACGATGGGAATACTGCGAATCTGGAATCGCTCTCAAAACGGACCCAAGGACAGATGTATTTCGTTAATGAACCATCGACACTGATTGAAATATTGTATGGCATTTTTGCCGACAATATGGACTACCGCATCCAGCAAATCACAGACAGTATCTATGCACCTGGTATACAGAATATTCGGTTTAAACTGGACGATGCCTATCTGGATGAGCTGGATGTGCTTGTCATATCACCTCAATCAATTGGACCGGTTCGTGTTTTGTACGGAGAACAGCAAGTTGAAGCTGTAAATTCGAAAAATTATGCCGTTACAAAAATAACGGATGTAAGAGATGACATCGAAGAATTAACGATACAAACAGAAACCATAGAAAACCAGAAACTTCAGATATACCTGGTTAGTTACCGTAATTTGACACCGGTCCTCGATGTAGAAAATTCCATTGGAAAAAATTCACCTCTGAAATATAAAGTTTATTTTAAGGACAAAACTGGAGCGGTTATATCAGACGAGACTTTCTATAAAAATTTCAGGTGTGAACTGACACTGTATGATGGCGAGCAGAGGGAAAGAGAATCCTTAACGTGTGAGATTCGGGACGGGATTATTGCAGGAGAGACGAGTTTTGATAAATCGGGTATTTACTACATGGAAGGGCGGTTGGACGACCGCATGGGTTCAGTCTCTTTTAAGCCGATTAAAATTGAAGTGAATAATCGTCTGCCCATGGGAAATCTTCCGGAAACCGGAAGATTAACATCAATCAGCAAGGAAACCGAGTATGTTTTAACCGAGTTCTTTTCGGATCCGGATGGAGATGTTCTTAGTTATTCATTGAGAGATACGAGTGGGGGCTGTGTGGAAGCAAAGATTTCTGAAGGACGCCTTCTTGTTAACCCGGTGAAATCCGGTAACCAGTCATTAACTCTATGGATTTCTGATGGGGAGGGTGTTCTGGAGTATTCATACCACATAACAGTTACTCCACTGTGGAACGTATATTGGTGGATAATCCTTCTTTTTGGCATGATAGCAGCGGGAATTTTGTGGAAAGTATTCCACAAACCCAAACCGGTATTAGATCAGATAACAGAGGAGAAGAAACGCAACCATTTTTGTGGAAAACTGGATGTTTATTGTACCAGGCAGCCAGATACGATGGGAGAAATTCCACCGTTATCTTTTCCAATGCATAAAGTGAAGGATAATAAAATAACGCTTGGCGACCTTATGGGGGATTATCCAGAGATTTCTGATGCGTTAGGATTAGATTTGCTACATCTAATTGCAGACGAAGACAGAAGGATGATTCTGTATCATACATCCAATGCGGTGGTAATGATAGGGAATTCCATCGTTTGCCGGCAGATTCAGTACAGTGTGAGCTTTGGTGATGTGATTTATATTACGTCACAAGATGGAGCATATGAACTGGAGATGCATTATATAACGGTGATCCAATAAATTCAAAAGAGGGAGTGAAAGCCTATGGAAACTATCACACAGACAAACAGAACGATTCTGTTTGCTGAAATGAATCCAGAGCGCCTGAACCTGGTTACTTTGATTGGGGATGTGCGGGGAAAGAACAGTCTGGACGATGACAAAATCAAAGAAATTAATGAGGAATTGGTGGTCTCCAGTTTTGAAGAGTTCTTGGAGAAATTCACGCCGGTAGTGTATTCCTGGTGTGACGCTGCATCATCAAGCATCCAGTATAGCCTTGTGAAGCCAGAGAACATCCCAGATAACTGTATTACGGAAATTCCACTGAACGAATCAAATGATTTACTTAATATGCTGATAACCTTATTAGGTGCAAAGGGAGCCCAAGGAGTGGCAAATGTTGACTTCAAGTTCAGTAATGTGTTGGATATGATTTCTCCCAAGAAAATTATGGAGGATATCCGCCAGGTCAGAAGAGAAATCCAATACACCTATGGCAAATATATGGAACTGGATGAAGGGGATCCCAAACGCCTGGACCTGGGCGATAAACTGAATTACCAGTTTGAACAGGCCAGCCAGAATTACAACAATGTACTCGCCATGCTCCCTCTGGCAATTGAGGACATCAAGACCCGGCTCCTTCTGGGAGATGGGGAAACAAAACAAGGCGGACAGGACTTTAAGGCCGGGCTTCTCAGCATGGGTGATGATGGGGAACTGAAGATTCTTGAGATGAAACAGGAGGAAAGTACCCAGCTGGCCGTGGTGGATGACCATATCAATACAAGCCTGAAAGAGACATTCAAAGAGGATTATGACGAATTAAACGAAGCTCCATCGGATTATGTCAGGGATCTGGTAGTGCGTACATTCTGCCCGCTTGGTTCCACCATGGAAAGTGCTGTGGATACAGAGGTGGAAGTAAGTAATTATAATAACTACCTGGAATTTTACAAGAAGAGCAAGGATGATTTTGTGAAGGCGGTCAAACCGTTGATTGAGAAAATCCTTGGAGTGAAGACATTCTTTGACCAGTACCAGGTAAAAGAAAAAGGTATGCAGCCTAAGCTGCTGATCTCCAATGCTTCCCTGGAAATGTTGGTTAAATCCAGCAATCTTCCAAGACTGTTGACCTATTTAAATACGACCAATGATAAAAATGAGTTTGAGAATACCATCTGGTATGGGATTGTCCCGGATGTCGAACTGAACCAGAGTGCTGGCGGTAAGCTTCAGAGGATACGTTTTGCTGGGAACCAGAAGGTGGAGAAGCAGGGGACCAATTCCATGGAAAGCCTGGCAATCTTAATGAATGCACTGCTTCCGTATAAAATCACCACTTTTTTCAGCTTCTGTACGGGTGAAGAGACGACATTCAACTATGTGGCAACGGAGGGAATTGAGATTTTTAAGGATAAATGTACGCCCCTCATGAAGCAGGATTACAGTGAGTTTGTGGTACCGTGTATTCCGAATGCAACCATTATTCCCAAAGATAAATCAGGTCTGATTCTGGATAAGCGTATGATTATGGATGAAGAAGGCCATGTGATGTTATCGGAAGAAAAAGAGGATGTCATGAAAATGTGGCTGGAGGGCATTTATATCAATGCAGCCTATGAAGCGGCCGGTATCGTGGCGGCATGGCAGTGTCCGGAATATTTAAAAGAGCGTTTCAATAATACCAGCAGTGAGTATCCAGGGGTCCGGTTTGATGTGGAAGCAGATGACAATGCACTTCTGGCAGCAACGAGTATGACAAAGGAAATCTCAGGCTTTACGAATGCAATTAAAAACTCTATTAATCATACCGGTTTCGGTTTTGTGTTTTCCTCGGACAATGCGCAATATAAAGGGCGTGAAATTAAAAACATTACCGTTTATAAGGCGCGGAATCTGTTGAGCAATGGCACTGAGTTTGAGCCGATTTATAAGACATTGGTGGTTACCTATATTGAGCGTATGCTCCGTTTCTACAGCGGGGATTTCAAACAGGATAAAATCCTTAAATTTTTCAGCAGCAATCCAAGCAGCCAGAAAAGCCGTTGGGATGCAGACCGCCAGCATGTGAATTCCGTCCTGCAGGATGGGGACGAGCTGGATTTTGCGATTGATGAGAAAAATGGTATCTGTAATGTACAGGTAACGTTTTCGAATGTCACAAAGAACCTGAAGGTGCAGCTTACCAGGAAAGCAGGGGACAAATAAAAATGTATGAATCGTTTGAGTTAATCGTTACGATAGCCTTTTTTGTGGTGGCAGGATATGCGATTTATAGTTCAGTCAAAAAAATAAAAGACAAGAAAGATAAAAAAGACCAATAGGAGGAGACATATATGGGATTACGTTTGAAAATTGAAGGAAATGAATCCATCCATCTGCCAGAAACCAGCATTATAACGGTGCAATTTGGTGCGGACATCCCGCATGATAGCAATGCGCGGTCCACAGACCTTGGGTCTACGGTATTAATGAAAGGCAAGATTCTGGCGGCGGTAAACGGAGAAGCAGCGGATGATACCAGTAAGATCGCAAGATGGTCCTTAGTGCCGGCAGAAAATTCCGACTGTTACCGGAACGTACAGATTGATGTAATCAGTGCGTCCCAGGTGGTTCGTCAAATCACAATACCCAATGCATTTGTCATTGATTATGAAGAGGATTTTACGGATGACACAGGTGCCGGAACCTTCAAGCTTCTGATGAAACAGAAGAAGGACAAGATGGTTAACCTGAAATTTGAGGGCGGATTCAGCGGGGAATAAGTGCCTGACTGAATAAGCCGGCAGGTAGATACTGCAGAAATGGATGAGAAGAAAGGAAGGAGCATATTATGGGATTTACATTAAAGGTAGAAGGACCATCCACCATTGAGCTGGGTACCACGAGTGTTGTTGGAGTTAAATTCAGGACAGATATTCCACATGATAGTAATGCCCGTTCTACAGATATGGGGAGCACTGTTGAAATCACAGGGAAAATCCTGACAGCAGTTGATGGAGATGCATTCGACAGTACAAGGCAGCTGGGGCTGTGGGCACTGGTACCAGCTGAAAAATCGGATTGTTATCGTAAGGTCACCATTGAGGTGATTGCCGCCTCACAAGTAGTCCGCAAATATACATATCCCAATGCCTTTGTAGTGGACTATAAGGAGGATTATGGCGACACGGAAGGCGTGGGAACCTTTACGTTGATAATCAAACAGAAAAAGGATAAAATGGCGCAGGTTACTGTGGAAGGCGGATACAGCGCATAAATAACCGCAGGAGTTCCGCGAGCAGCTTCGCGGACCGTTATCAAAGGGCTGCCTATTCGCTTGGGCAGCCCTCTTTCTATAAAAAGATTGTTCTTGCAGGACGGACAGAGGGTTAAAATGAAAGATTATTACGGGATACTCGGGGTATCGGAACAGGCCGCGGAAAAGGATATAAAGGCTGCATATCGAAAACTGGCAAAACTTTATCATCCGGATGTAGTTAAGGATGATGCGGATAAGACACAGCGCATGTATGAAATTCAGGAGGCATATCAGTGTCTTGGAGATGAGGAAAGCCGGAAGAAATATGACAGGGCCCGCATGGAGAGACGTGCGGGCGGCCAACAGACGGGAAATAAACGTTCGGAAAAGAATGAACAACGGGAACAGAAGGGCAGACAGACGGCGCCTGATATGAGTCAGTTTGAACGTTTCTTCGGGTTTCAGCCAGGAAAAGGGATGGAGACATACCAGAATAAAAAAAGCACAGCCAGGAAGCCGGATGGACCAATGAAGCCGGAGGAAATGTTTGCAGCCTTTTTTGGCAGACAAAACCATAAAGGGGACGGGCGTTAGAAGATGAAAAGAAGAAAAAGTGTAAAAATAGCAGCAGATATTATCATCTTATTATGCAGTGGAATCCTGTTGTCCAGCATATATATGGGAAAGGCGGACAGAAGGTGGTTCTGGCCTCTTTTGTGTTTCCTGCTTTTACTCATGGTCTGGGCCATCATGGATGTAAACAGCCAGGTCAGGCAGAAAAGTACGGGATATCAGGACAGCCCTCCGGCCGATGATACAGCCATACGGCAGCTGATTCTTTTGGATGATCAGAACAAGCCGATAAAATCCTGGGACTTATCAGGAAAAATAGCGGTTGTAATTGGAAAAAGGAATGACGAGGAAGAGGTCGATGTGGATTTGGAGGATTGTGAATACAGCACGTTCATAGACCCGCAGCATGCGGCGCTGAATTTCTGTCAGAATTTTTGGTACATTGAAGATTTGGGTTCGCAAAACGGTATACAGATAAAGAAGGTGGAGGATGGGGTCTGTTATAAAGTACTGAACCGTCCCTGCCGAGTCATGCCTGGCGATATCATTTATATTGCCAACACAAGACTTCTGCTGACTTAAAGATGAAACCAGATGATCAAAGAGGGGAGAGAAGAGCAGGATGAGTTTAACAAGATGTCCGATGGGACATATGTATAATGCAAGGCGCTATGGAAAAATTTGCCCCTACTGCAACATGAAGGTCCAGGAGGAGAGCGCAGCGACAAAGCCATTGGGATTTGAACCGCCCGTGGAACTGCTTCAGGAGGAAATACGGCCTGTATGCGGATGGCTTGTCTGCATTGAAGGGGCGCGGGTAGGCATGGACTATAAAATCCATGATGGAAAGAATTTTGTGGGCCGCGGGGATGAGATGGACATTCAGATTCTTGGTGACAATGCAATCAACCGTAAAAACCATACCATCATTGTTTATGACGCGAAAAAAATGAATACCGTGATACTTCCGGGCGACGCGGCAGGACTGGCCTACTTAAACGAAGAGGCGGTTTACGTTCCTACAGAATTAAAGCCATATGACACAATCAGCCTGGGAAACAGCAGGTTTTTATTTGTGCCTCTGTGCGGAACAAACTTTAGTTGGGAAGATGTGAAATGATGGAAGCCGTAATGATTCAGACCGCGGCCGCGGTGCTTTTGATCGCTGCAGCTGCAGTGCGGATTGCCCTGTCCGCACGGTATGAGGAACAGGAAGAAACGTCCGGGACAGGAATCTGCCAGACAAATGGACGGAAAGAAATACAGGCGGATATTGCGATGGCATTCACGAATGAAGCGGGGACCATGGCTGTTCTGGCGGATGGAATCGGGAACGAAAACACGGGAAGGCTCTGCGCGCAGCTGGCAGCCGATACCGTTCTGGACCGTTATGAGCCCTATCATGTCCTGAATCATCCGGCATATTTTTTTAAAAGCACGTTTGCGGAAGCAAACAGAAGAATCCAGATGACCATTGGGGAACGCAGAGGCGGTGCAAGCCTTGCGGCAGCATTTATAGATAAAACTCATTTATACTATGCGGTGGCAGGCAATGTACGGATAGCCTTAAAGCGCGGCGAAGAACTGATCCCTTTGAGCCGGGGGCAGACAATGGATGTGCTGGCTGCAGAAGCGTTTGAGAACGGAAGCATATCCAGGCAGGAGGCCATCTGGTGCATGGATGAAAAAAGGGTATGGAATTATCTGGGCATGGACGGCTTCCGGGAGATAGAGTTATGCGGACAGCCGATACGCTTAAAAATAAATGATACCGTCTTACTTGCCAGTAAAGGCATATTTGAGGAATTGTCATGGGGTGAGATGGAAGATATCCTGTTGAGCGGGGCGTCTGTCCAGGAGCAGGCGGAGGCGATGGTCCGGATGGCGGAAGGAAAATTAAACCCGGAAATGGATAACGGAAGCGTACTGCTTCTGAATATACAAACGGAGGCAGCAGATGAGAAGGATAAACTCTGAATTTAAGACCGCCAATATGTCGGAGGAAGGACATAAGCTTTCCAACAGAGATTATTTCGGATATGTGGAGATGGATGATTTTGCCTGCTACGTCCTGGCGGACAGCTTAGACGAGGAACCGGCTGTTAACAGTGCGCATCTGGTGGCAGAGAGTTTGATCCGAAGCTTTACAGAACGGCCTGCAATCGGAAAACGGAGGCTGAAAAGCTATCTGGAGCAGGCTCATAAAGAACTGATGAACCGGCATGGGGGAATGCACTTAAAGGCCTCTGTGGTTATGGCTGTAACCGACTATAAAAAAATCAGGTACTGCTATGCGGGAAACAGCCGGTTTTATCTCATACGGAATGCAAGGATTATGGAGCGGTCCATTGACCAGTCCCTGACCCAGAACTTATTGGAGGCTGAGAAAATCCCGCTCGATCAGGCGGCAGCCCATGAAGCCCGGAATAACCTGTATTCCTACTTAGGAGAGCGGGGAACTCCTCATATACAGATTTCCAAAAAGATAAAGCTGGAAAACGGCGATATCTTTACGGTTCTGTCACGAGGGGTATGGGAGCGGTGCAGCGATCAGGAGCTTCTGGAGTTTGCGAATGAGGCGAAGGAGCCCCAGGAGATATTAGACCAGACAGAGGATCTGATATTAAAGGCCCAGGAAGAAACCAATATTGATAACTATACCCTGGCAGTCACCTTTGTGAACAAGACCTATCAGTCGCCGAAGAAAAAATGGACTGTAAAAAAAGTTCTGATGATCGCCATACCGGTACTTCTGATGATTGGCGGAATCAGTCTTGGCCTTTACCTGCGCCACCGCAGTATACGGATAAAAAAGGAAAATCTGGCGCAGTACATGGAGAGCGGGGAAACGTACCTAAGATACGATAATTACCAAAAGGCATCCGAGGAATACGGGGAGGCGCTGAGGTTAGCAAAGAACTTAAAGAGGGAGGAAGATACCCAGGAAGCCGACCAGTATAAAAAGCTGGCCGAGCAGATTATCCTGGCGGATGAGGCCATGACATCCGGTGAATATCAGAAAGCCCAGGGCTTGTACCTGACGGCCAGGGAGATGTCGGTAGAGGCTGGAAACGTTGGAAAGAGTTATATTGACAGCCAGTTAAAGCAGACAAAGGATTATATCGATGTATTTGATTTAATTGAACTGGGCGAGCAGAAGGAAGCGGCCGGCAATATGGAGGGTGCAGTTAAAACCTATAAAGAGGCCAGAGATAAGGCGGCCTCCCTTTACTATGCAGCCGGGAAAGAGGAAGCCCTGAAAAAGCAGGCGGCAGCCGAGGAAAAATTAGAAAAAGCAGAGCAGCAGGAGAAAACCGCAAAAAAAGAAAAAGAGGAATCCGCAGCGGCTGAGGCAGAAAAACAGCAGCAGGAGGAAGAAGCAAAGAAGGAGCTGGAAAACCGGCAGAAGGCAAATGACCAGCAGAATGCCATAGAACTTGAAAATAAAGGAAATGAACTGCTGGCAGAAGGAAAGTATGAGAACGCCATTACATTTTATCAGACTGCCCAGGCTATTTATGTGCGTCTGGAACTGCCGGATCTGGCAGATGGCATTAACGGAAAGATTGCCGCGGCAAGAGCCGGCATAGAGGCGGCACAACAGGCAGAGGAAGAAGCGCAGAGACTCGCCCGGGAACAGGAAAACACGGAAACAGAGACGAAGGAATACGGACCTGGGGCAGGTGTGCAATAAAAGGTAAAGCGAGGGATGAACATGAGCCGATATACATATACCCTGAACCGGGAGCAGAAAACAAAGGAGCATGGGACCTATAAACGGAAGGACCTGGAGAAAATGACCCTGTTTCATTTAAGGGAAATCTGCAGGAAGGAGCAGGTGGTGGTACCATCTGCCCAATCCAATGACAGAGAAGGTCTGATCCGTCTGATTATGCGGTTCCGGGGACAGAAAGAGTATCGGCATATCAATACAGCTCGGGAAGGCGGCCTGGAGTGCCTGCAGGAATTCGTGCAGAAGAATAAAATAAACATTACGGATAAACAGCAGATTTGGATACCTGGTACGATCACATTGTATCAGGAAACCGGAATGAATGAATTAGACGGTTACAAGGTGCGGTCGGATGACAGGCTTTATGAGGGGAATCTAATCCTGATTGATGAAGCGTTTCAGATTTACACCTGTTTTTATATACAAGAGGTAAAAGGGAGCTATTATCTTTTCAAAGGCAAAGACGTCCCTGTACAGCCGCTGGAAAAACATCAGTATTTTATCCTCTACCTTCCAAACGAAAGAGACTCGGAGTTTTTCTATGACTGTTACTATGGAAACCGGGTGTCTGCTCCCGGATATATAGAGGGTATCAAGATTCCGCTGCTGGATATACAGGAAAAAGAAATCGTAAAAGCAGAACTGCCGCTGGTCATTGACTTTGGAAGTTCCAATACCACCATGGGAATATGCCTTCCGGATGGAACATCGAAGATTGCATTGGACAAGGGACAAACCATGATTCCCAGTATGATTGGCGTAAAGGGAGTTCTGGAAGACAGGACAGAGTTCGTGTTTGGGTATGATGCGCTGGCACTGACCGGAGAAAATTACCAGGACGAAGATGTCACCGTGTTTTACGATATAAAACGCTGGATCAGCGATGCGGACCGGAAACAGAGTGTCACCCTGAAAAACGGGTATAAATATGAAATCGACAGAAAAGAGATGCTCAGGGCGTATCTGGACTATCTGATTGATCTGGCCCGCCAGCAGTTTAAATGTACATTTACCAGCATACAGCTTTTGGCGCCAATCCGTCAAAAGAAGAAGTTTGAGGAGCTTTTTACGCAGCTCCTTCCAGATTATCATGTCAACTGTGAACTGGATGAAGGTATGGCTGTGTTATTCAATCGTATTAACAACATGATAAACAACAATCAGTACGAAAGAGACCGGTGGTATCATGCGCTGATTATTGATTGTGGCGGAGGAACTACGGATTTGACCTCCGGATTGTTCCGTATCGACAATAACAGGGTCTCCTACATGATTGATCTGGAAACAAGGTATGAAAACGGGGATACAAACTTCGGGGGGAATAACCTGACCTACCGGATTCTGCAGATGTTGAAAATCAGGATTGCATTTGAAATGGGATACATACAACAGGAAAACATTCCCGGTCCGGAAAACAGGTTCCCTTATGAGCAATGGGACAGTCTATACCGGCAGGCGGAACAATATATCCCTACGCGTTTCAGGGATTACCGGGAACGCAGCAGGGAACAATATTTCTTTGTGAAAAACAACTACTACTATCTGTTTGAGCTGGCAGAAATGATTAAAAAGCAATTTTTCCAGTCAAAGTTCCGTTATGAATTGTATGTAAGCACAAATAAGGACACCAAGGAAGGAAAGGTATACCTTGACAGATGGAAGCTGTCAATCTGCGTGGAGGGCCGTTTTGACCGAATCCATGATTCCATCGAATTTCCACTGTATCTGAATGAGATTGAGGAACTCCTGAGGCCCGATATCTACCAGTTGATGGAACGCTTCCTGGATGAGAAGTTCGAGCAGGGGGAACTACAGGAATACGAGATGATAAAGCTGACGGGACAGTCCTGTAAGTCCAGGCTGTTTACGGAAGCTTTGAAACAGTATGTCCCCGGGAAGCTGATCCAGAATACAAAACAGGACAGTGACGGGGCGGAATTAAAAATGTGCTGCCTGGAAGGTGCGTTGGCCTATTTCCTGAATTGCAAGCGTGGATACATGAAAGTCAACCAAAGATACCAGGTGGGGACCCTGCCCTATGAGATAATGGCGCTCACGCATGAGAACAGGGAAAAGATACTGATTAAGAGTTTGGATCGGGAAGACCATATCGGATATATTTCCCGTTTCATGATAGGGAACCAGCTTGACCTGTATCTGAATAACGAGCGGGGGGAACGGTTAAAGACCTATTATTTTGAATATGACACCTCCAAATTTGAAAGGACCACCCAGGAGGAGATTGACCGGTGCTATCAGGATACCGTTATCCAGGAGGAAACGGATATCATCCTGGAAGGGGAGATGAAGTTCTTCGTATGGGTGTCACGAGAGCGCTGGGGATTTGTAGTGCTACCGATTCTCAGAGAAGGGGAACTGCTTTACAAAGGAGAGGAGACGTTCTTTGACTTTGAGGACGATACCTGGGAACTTAATTTCTTTGATGGGAGGAAATAGAGGAATCCATGGAACACACAGAACAAATTAAAGAAATGATCCGCAATGAAATCCAGTCGATTGATAGCTTGAAGGAACGAATTGCTTTTAAAGAGTTAATGGAAGGGGTATTCCTCACATTATATGAGGCAAATGAGCGGATGTATAAGAACCTGGAAGACAGGGTGATAAATGAATTGGCTTATGATATCAATCGATATCAGATAAAAACAGGATTAATTGAGCGCAATTATCTGGATCAGTCCCACCATCTGATGTCTGCCGTTTGTGAAGAGGATTTAAAGAAGCCCCGGTTCCAGGCAGGTGACCTACGCCAGGAAATTAGTAGCGCGGGAAAGGTCCGCCTTGTCACTGTATTTGTACAGTGCGATGCCATTGAAGGGAAAGTGTTTTATGAAAATCAAGGTTCGTTTACAGGAATCCTGTATGCGGAAAAAGCGTATACAGTTCCAATTCGAGTGGAACTGAACAAACGGTATCTGTCACAAATTGAACATCTGTATCATCTATTTATGAAAAATGGAATACCATGGAAAACCGTCAATGCCCCATATCTGTTTAAGATGGCAGATGTGTATATTACGGATATACCTAAGGAGATTTCTGACCATACACCAATCACAAAATTTGGTACAGACTTTGGTGAATATAACAAATATATTCACTATGATATGATTCCGGTCTGGAACATCCGGCGGCTAAAACTGGACAGTGTAGGTTTTCCCGTTGCTTGTGGCGATTATGAAAATTATGAGCACACAATATCAATTCGGGAATACGGAACAGAACATGCTTATCTTGTAGAGGAGAAAAAGGGAATCCGTAACACCCGACAAAGTGGCGATAAACTGATGATAACAGGCCAAATCGCAAATGCAAAAAAATGGGATGTATACATGATACGGAAAGGGACTGACCATAAAATTGACAGATATACCTATCCAATCATGGAAAACTTCAGAAAGGATGGCTTCGCAGAACGCTTCCAGCGCCGTTCCGGACAGCCGGTGAAAACAAAGGGGGAACTGCGGCGTATCATTCTTGGATTCGGCTTGGAGAATTACATTGAATATCAGGATTGTGCATTAGTGGATCCCGGAACAAACAGAATAGAAACCTATTCCATGAATTTCTTTATGAAGGATGAGATACGAGAGGAAGGCGGCAGGAAACTCCTTATATTGTATTTTAAGCCTCAGGGAAAGGAAACATGGCTCCTAAGAGATATTGCAAGCTTCATATCCTCAGAAATCCAGGAATTGTATCCGGAATACCATTGTGGAGGTGTACTGGTATGAACTGTTTATGGGAAGTTATGTTGAAGGCAAAAGAGCAAGGAGTCCCGGAAAAAAATATAAGATTCCAGGTGTCTCGTGCTTTCAGCCCATATATGGAGGTTTCCTGTCCATGCCTGAACCAGGACACGCTGGAGGACATTCCTGTAATCGAGGTCAATCCATATTATCGGTTTTATAGTATTTTTAAAGATTTATGTCATCCGGAAATGAAGGAATTTTCTCAGGCCAGAGAGAGTCTAATTAATTTATTCCTTCACCAATTGGCTGAAAATGATGTGATTTCCGGAATGACAAAGGAGGCATATTATAAAAAGCTGCTTTTCCAGGACTTCATAAACAACTTGTATGGTGCACCTGCAATGGAGGCAATGGGACTGTTTAACAGGAATGAGCGGGAAATCCTATTGAGCGGGCTAATTAGGCAATACGAAACGGGAAGTTCATTGGACCTTTTTAAAGATATGATGGAGGGACTGATACAAAACAATATTGTATACCGGAATAATGATGACTGTCATGAAATAATGGTCTATATAGGACAGAAATATGATAAGACGATTGCGGCAAAGATGGAACATTTAATTCAGTTGTTTGTAGAAATCCCATATTCTGTTGAAATCTATTATGAGTACCATTTTGGGATTATAGGAATGGATGATACGTTACACATAGATGAAATCGCAATATGCTGATGATGGAGGAGAAAGATGTTCAAATATGTATATCCTCAGTTTGAGAAAAAGCGCCTCTTAAGAGGGGAGATGTTAGATCAATTAAGGGATTATCCAAAGAATTACATAAAAATGTCTTTCCAAGGATATGGTGATGGGGTCCTGGCAGGTTGCAAGCTCACCTGGGACAATGCACGGCTTACGGTCTTACCCGGAATCATTCTATATAAAGGCAGCCTTTATATCATGGAAACTCCATACGAAATGGACTGCACAGCATTGGACAGAATGCGGTATCTAAAAGTACAGTTTCTGGCGGAAGAACGAGAAAATGGAAGTATCGTGGGAAATACTCGGATATCACTGGACGATGAAAAACCAAATCAGGCATGCGAAATTGAGTTATGCCGATTCCGCCTTCAGGAGGGAGCTAAGCTCAGGGACGAATACGAAGGGTTTGAAGACTATTCAACCCTATATGATACGATAAACCTGATTCATGCACCTTATGCAGCGGAGGGTGGCAGTACCTTAAATCCTCTTCTGTTAAAGACTTTTGCGAAAGAAATGATATCCAAAGGCAGTGAAGATACAATGGACTGTATTTTTTCCATGAATATCCTTGCAAATAGTGGGCATGTCCCAATGGATTTTATTCAGGAGTATCTGATGTCTAAGACAGGGGAAAACGTAGAGGGACAATCTAACTTATATCGTGGCCTTTTGGAGGTATTAAAATCGCAGAAATCAGGAAGAGGAGCAAAGGTACAGAATAACCAGACGTCAAGAAGTGTAATGCTGTTGTAGAAAGGGGACAAGGATATGTTCATTGATGAAAAAATAGCGTCTATGGACCGGCTGCGCAGAGAAAATTTAAGGAAAGAACTTGAAGAAAGGAAAGCTGACCAGGACAAAAAAATGTTGACAATAGAAGAAGCCATGGCGGGTATTCAGGCGGGAAAACTTCAGATGGAAGGAATCCCATTATTGGAATTTGACTCTTATATCATGCCCGTTAAGAATATTCCTTTTATTATCTTCAAAAATTTCTATGATGCTAATCAGGAAGATGAGGAAGGTGTGATTTTCCTTAGACGTGAGAAGGAAATAAGCCAGATAGTAAGCTGGCCGAAAACCATACTCAAACCAACCACTTTTGAACAATGGGGAAACCTTCTGGTCAATGGCATGGCAGCCAACCGTATACATGCGGATATCAAAAAAAAGCAGCAATTGAAACACATAGAATACATATGCTACGAAGTCCCAAGTGGAAAAGGAGCGGTTTATAACCTTATGTTCCGTTTCAGGGATAAGGAACATACAGCAATAGGAAATTACAACTGTATGGGGATAGATAAAGATACATTCGGGATTATATTTGAGGCCATGATGGCTATGCTGGACCAATGGACTGATACAAGTACACGGGAGGCACAAAATGGAGAAAATGAAACCATGGAGTGATATTCAGGTCAAAGACCTGGGATTAGATGTAAAGCATATGAATACGGAGGATCCGTCTGTGGTAAATGCAACAGGATTTCCAAAAAACGCACATATATCCCGCTTTAACACAGCCGAGCCTGGAAGCGGGGAATCTGTCACCATTGGGCGTAGGAGGTCTGCCGAAACTTTGCGGTCCGGCTTTGCCAGCACACCTTTTCAAAATCGGATAGAGAACCGGTTGGAAAAGGAATACACCGGTGCCTCAAGGAACCTGACGCAATCCTTGGCTGCCAGTCAGAGCCTCGAAGACAGATCATTCCGGAAAGAAGATACTTTAGAGTATATTCTGACTGACCGCTCAGGAATAGCGCAAGTGAATCCAACAAGATCCTCTGGAGGATTACGGAGCCAGCAGGATTATGAAATGCATTATGCAGATGATAGTCTCGGTGGTGATGTAACTTATGATGAACTACTCTATTATCTGTTGCAGGTTATGTATCTGCAAAGACTAATGGAGCAGATGAAGAGAATAGAAGCCAACCCGGATATGCCTTATCTGGCAAATGCCTTTGCTGAAGACGAAGGACTGTCTGCTCAGGGAGAAGGCTATGCTTATATGGACATGCAGGATTCCATGAAGGGACATGGAATGGAAGGGCAGATGACACAGTTGGAAGATGATGGGGCCATCACATATAAAGACCTCTTTCTTTCAACAATGGAAGTAGCCTATTTCATTGACGTAAAAATAAAGCAGTATCCTGGAAAACATGCCAGTCTATACGTTAAGGCGGTTTTAGACAGTGATATGGATGAAAATGATTTCCATGGAATTAGTGACAATGTGTCGCTGCAATACTGGAAGGATGAGGAGGCCCATGTACTTTTCTATGGAGTGATTGATGATTTATTTCTTGACCGGGACGGGGAGGGAAAAATACTCGTTCTGACTGCATGGGATGCAACGATGCAGATGGATATCCAGAGGAAAAAACGTATCTTTCAGAATCCGGAAATGGGGGTACATCAATTAGTGTCGGAGGTAATGAAGACTTATATAGGATCTGACTATAAGATCCATGTACCGGATGTACCAATTGGACAGTTGGTCGTACAGTATGAGGAAACCGACTGGGAATTTCTCAAGCGTTTTCTGTCAAAATATAATGAAATGCTCTATTCAGATACAACTTTCCCGGATATAAGGTTCGAAGCAGGTCTGTCCCCCCATCCAGAAGCTTATTGCTGGGATGCCCTCCCCTTTGTCCTGTCACAGGATTTAGACAAGTTCGTTGAGTTGAAAGTAAACGGTATGGATCAATTGACAGGTTCCCAGAACACCATGTTTGAGGTTGCGTCATATGATGTCGTAACCATTGGAAGTCAGGTCATATATAAAGGGTCCCCATGGTTTGTGGAATCAACGGAGCGTATTATGGAAAACGGTCTTTTAAAGAGCGTGTACCGATTGCGCCAGAGGGAAGGATTAAAAGTATTGCCTTATTTCAACCAGAATATAACAGGTGTATCGATTGACGGAACCATCTCAGGCGTCCAGAGGGATCGGGTCCAGGTTGAAATGGAAATAGAGGCCGGGGATGGCGGGAGCGAAAGGTATTGGTTTCCATTCTCCACAGTTGCTGCATCATCCGATGGCAGCGGTTGGTACTGTATGCCCGAAGCCGGGGAGAGTGTCCGGGTCTATTTTCCGACTGATGATGAGAAGGAAGCATATGTGGTAACTGCAATAAAATCACATGAGCCTGATGCCGGGAATCCGAATGATCCAATGGGGAACCCGAATGTCCGCAATATAGAGACGGCCCAGGGAAACCAGGTCCAATTTACGGAAGAGGGGGTTGTGATTGCAGCTGGAGAAGGCAAGGGAAGCATCCTTATAAAAAAGAGTGGGGAAATCGTTTTGGATGCTCTTCTGGATATACGTATTTCAGCTGTGGAAAACCTTAACATTGCCGCTATGAATGAGCTCACCATAAAATCCCAGGATTCAATTAGGATTGCCAGCAGTGCCGGAGGGGACGTAGAAATCCAAAAGGGGACAGTGACCTTACATGGAAAGCTGATTAATGAGAATTAGGAGGCAGGATTATGGCATATGCGGCAGATAAGATTACAGTAAATGGGATTCAACTGGGGCAACTTGAAAAAATGGATATTGTCAGTGAAGCGGGAGAACATGGCAAATTGACCCTTTGTGGATACTTAGTGGGAGAGCAAGGGGCGGAAACCCTGTATGGTATTACAGAAGAGGAAAGCATATCCATCTATGTGGAGCAGACGTTGATTTTTTCGGGAATCATAACAAAAGCAAAAATATATGGTGTGGCTGAAACAATCAAGATTGAGGTGGAAGCCAAAAGCAGAAGCATCCTGATGGATCGCAAGAAAAAGTCACGTTCATTTCAGGATACTTCCATGACGTACAGTCAGCTGGTGAAATTTATTATGGCAGAATACCCTGAAAGCGATATCATGCTTTCCATCGAGGACAGGCCTTTAGGCGATATTGCTGTTCAATATAAGGAAACGGATTGGATATTCCTAAAAAGGATGCTTTCTCAGCTACACGCCGCCATTTCATGCAGGGTCGCATCTGAGACTTTACAGCTATATGGAGGGGTACCGGATGTTGTCAAAGAAAAATGGGACTATGAAGTAAAAGGCTACCAAAAAGAACTTGGAATATATAATTACTGGCTCCAGCTTGGAATGAATGTCAGTGATACCGATTTTTTTGTGACGGAAATAGAGACAAATCATGTACCAGAGCTATTTGAAGAGGTGGAAGATGCAGGAAAACCTATAGTTATCCAAAATTTTTCGTATTCAATGACGAAAGGGCTACTCTGCTGTTCTTGCAGGCTCCAGAAAAAGGAAGGGATTTTGGCACCAGTCCGATATCCCATGCACCTGATTGGTGTTGCACTGGAGGGGAATGTCTTGGAGATATCCGGAACTAAAATCAGGCTTCACCTAAAGATTGATGACGGAAACAGCCTTAGTGACGCCTATTGGTTTCCTTTTTCCACATTATCGGCCTCGCCGGATGGAAGCGGCTGGTATTATATGCCGGAGAAAGGGGATAACATCAGGGTCTATTTCCCTTCCAAATTTACTAAGGATGTGATTGCAGTCAGTGCAGTAAGCAACTATGACGGTAAAAGTGGAGGCGTACCTGACCGTATGGGTAATCCAGCCAATAAGTATCTAAGCAATCCTGGTGGACAGCAGATGAAACTGGCGGAGGATGGGATTTATCTGGCCTGCAGCGGAGAATCTGCCTGTGTAAAGATTGGAAACGATGGGGCAATAGAAGTTTCATCCCAGAATACGGTTGAAGTGACTGCTGATAATAATGTGAGCATTGAAGCGGAAGAAGCTGTGGTTATCCAAGCCTCGGAAACAGCTGTCATATCCTGTACGAAGGGTGGAACAATGCAGATGCCGCCGGATGGGAACCTTTATATACAAGGAAGCGAAGTGAAGCTGGACTAGGAGGCATTATGAAAAGAGAAGAAGCGTTAGCGAAATTCTGTGAAGAGGAACAGAATTATATAGATGGAATCAAGGCTGGTTTCCTTGTCAAAATACAGGAAAATGCTAATGATATAGCAGACTGTCTTCAAAAGGTATTTTCAGATATCAGGACCGCAGTAGAAGAAAAAGGGAAAAAGGATATCATGTTCATCCATTTCTCGATTCTGCGGATTGATTTCTTGAACCATATATATAGATTCCTGGCACAGGTCATGGATGCAAGATGGTATATGGATACGGCTCCTGTGGAAGTGACATTCTTGTTGGGAGATTGTTTCTCTGCATTTACTGAGGCAAGGAAAAAACTGGAACTGGATAGTAAAAAGTATATGGGAAAAGTCAACCGTTACGATATAGATAATTTGCTGATGGAGGCCGGAATGGAATGCAATATCATGTTGGCGAATCTGCTCCGTTTTGTATTCCGTGATATTGAAAAGAATCAGGACTTCGAATCACTTCCAAAACTTCCCACATGGGGCATCCGTTGGGGAGAATACCGTGATGCAAGTGATATGATAGCGTGTGCTGACCGTGAGAAAAAGGAGCAAAAAGACTGGAATAGAGCTCTCCGCGAAACAAAAGGGGATGAAGGCAGGTTGGTTTCCTCTTTTTGGTATGAGGCAGAACTGCAGGATTCTGATTGCAGTGGGAAGGCGCTATGTTTTCTCCAGTTTGAAAATTGCAGTTTACAGAATATGAATTTTGGGAAAGCAGACCTGATCGGTGCCAGGTTTAGAAACTGTACACTCAAAACCTGTGATTTCCGGGGAGCAATATTAAGGCAGACTATTTTTGAAGACTGCAAGTGGGACCAATGTGATTTCCAGGGGGCGGATCTTACAGAATGTATTTTTTTTGAAGATGATATCCCTTTTTTGCATCTTGATGCGGATCAGCTCCAGGTAATTCTAATTGATAGGAGGGCGTAGGAATGAGGTTTTTCACAATGGAGCAGGATAGGACACTGTGGGATATGATTCAATTCCGTGATTTCGATATAGCCGGTCCCAGACATATTTTTTATAAAGAGGATGCGGATGATATCGATCCATCTGCAACCTTATATTTAGCTGCTGAGAGCGGCGAGACGGCCCCTGATTATATTCAGTTTCCGGTACATATGGTTTCCGATACAGTGAAGAAAGTATTGGATATGTATGAGGACGATATGGTCTTCCGTACAATTGTCATAACCAGTAAAGAAAGTGAAATGCTTAAGGTATACCATCACCTGCTTTTAGAACGACTGGACATGTTTTCGGAACAGACAGAGTTTTATCCCAATGGCAGTATTAAGCGTCTGGTTCTCGATGCAAAAAAAATTGGTGAGCATAAGGTGTTTATGTTGAATGATAAGAGATTCACCAATCCCTATGTAAGTCTGGAAGTAGTGGAAAGCCTGTTAAGAAGAGGCGTAGTCGGCATTATCTGGAAAGAAGTGGAGGTGGAAGGATGGCCGAATTAAATGATACGTATGTAGTACATGGAGCTCCGGCGACTTGTACCATGGGGATGCGTTTTAGCTTTATTGCATTGAACCTTACTTACGGTGTTTTCTTAAGGTCACAGCCTCAGATGACTGTAAAGGATTGTATCGGGAATGTTAATGTTCTTAATTTTGGTGGCTGCTATAGCATGGAAAATCCGGATACCCAGAGAGAGGCACAGAAGGTACGGGAAGCAGTTGAGAAGGAGTGTCCGGATACTTTTTTGGATTCCGTAATGGGTTTGTTTTGCAGTAAGAAGAAAAAAAAGCAACAGGAAGCCTCTGAGGAAGTACCACAGGTCGTGGGGATATGCAGACCTTTCATTATTGGCGGGCAGGAATGGGATAATGGAAAAGACGGCGTAAAAACGGGTGGCAAGACCCCGCTCCTTGGTGGTGCAAAGCTACACTGCAAGTATGGCGGTGAAATTGAGATTGTCCATTCAGGACAGCAGGAGGCCGGCGGAGAAGGATAGGAGGATTACATGAAGCTGGAATTTAAAGAGTTAGAGATTGAATTAGGATTAGACGGACTTATTCAGGTCGAAGCCTTCCAGCTGGTGCAGGGGCTTAATGACCATGCATTCCTTTCCATAAAATTCCTTGTGAAGGAAGAGACATCTGAGGAATTTGTCAATCTGGCCTCTGTATTTCCTGTTATCATCAGAGAAAACGTTTATACTAAAGGACAGATTATATTCCAGGGTAAAGCGGAAAATGTCTATACAAGAGTAGAAAGGGGACTTCCCTATCTGTACTTTGACGCTTACTCTTACTCCAAGGAATGGGAGCGAATCGAAAAGAGCAGAAGCTTCCTGAACGGAAATATGTCCTATATGGATGTTGCTCGAAAGGTACTATCTGATTATGAGCAGGCGGATATAAAAGATGAGATTACCCAAAATGCCCTTATCCCAGAGTTGCTTCTGCAGTATGAGGAAAGCGATTGGGTATTCCTGCGGCGTCTGGCCAGCCATTTCGGTACTTATCTAATAGCTGACTGTAGGGACACCTGCGGAAAAGTATATTTTGGTATTCCGCATATGAATTACGGAACGGAGCTGACAAATCAGGATTATTCATTAGAGAAAGATTATCTCCATTATTCCAAGGTGCTTATGCCGGAAGGGATACTTCCGCAGGAGTCTTCGCAATGGAAAATTAAAACCCGTCAGTTTCTTTTTATGGGAGAAGAACTGACAATCAACCAGATTCCTGCAGTAGTCACAGAACTTGATGTTGTACTGGAAAAAGGTGAATTGGTATACCGTTATACACTTTCTCGGAGAGCTGGTATCCGCAGGGAAAAAGAAATAAATCCAAGAATTTATGGTATGAGTATTCCGGCTACGGTGAAAGAACGGTCAGGAAATCGGGTCCGTGTACAATTTGACATAGATAAAGAGTATGATCCGGCCGGGAAATTTTTTACATACGCAATTGAGAGTAGCAGTTTTTATTGCATGCCGGAAATTGGAAGTCGGGTGCATATCTATTTTCCGGAGCATGATGAGCAGAGTGCAATTGCCGTACATGCAATAGGGAGCGGAAGTGGTCCCGGGGGAGGACAAAATCCAGATAACAAGAGATTTTCGGATCCCAGTGGAAGTGCAATGGATATGACACCGGAGACTCTTTGTTATGTTCCTGATTCTGGCGGAAGCACTATGCTGTATATGACGAATGCAGGGCAGGTCTCCCTTCGAGGATTCGATATCAATATTAAAACCCAGAAGGGGTTGATGGCAGGTGGTGAAACTCCTCCAAAAAACACCTTTATTTCTGGCGCTCAAAAGGTAGTACTTCAGATTGGGGATGGCGGGGACGATGTAATTACAATGGAGGCCGGAACCGACATTTCTTCTGCAATGATTGAACATACAGCGGATTCGAGACCTGCCGCCCAGCCATCCGGTGATGAATTGCTGAAACAGGTACAGGAGATTGCGGGCAATGATGAAGAAAACCGAAATGCCATTAATGGGGCGGTAACCCAAATGCTGGTTGACAATAAGAGGGCAAGTAAGCAAAAGTTCTTGAATGGTGTGGTCAGTATTGCAACCATTATTGGCGGTGTTGCGCTAACCATTGCAACGGGAGGTACTGCACTCGCTGTGGTTGGTCCGGTATTACTTGCGGCTGCGCCGAAAGCAGCGTTCGCAGTGGCTGATATAGCGGAAGGACTGGATGGCTATAGCAAGGTTAATGCGTTGGATGCTTCAAAGCCGTCCAACTTTATCCGTGATAATTTAATGGGAGGGAACCAGGCACTCTATGACAAGTTCTCCATGGCAGCAGACATCCTGTTTGATGTGGTATCAGGAAAAGCCATTAAAAATGGTGCAAAGGGACTTCCAAAGGTATTGTGTTCTGGATCGGCAACATCGAATATGGCTGCCCAGATCGGTGGTACTGTTGTCTTTGGCGCTGTCAACGAATACATGGTGAATGGTTCCGTGAACTGGAAGAACCTGCTGGTTTATACTGGCTCGGGAATCATAAAAGGAGCAGCCGGTAATTACCTCACAGATAAAGTCCAGGCAGTTGTAGGATCTGACAGCAAGATTGTAAATAAGGCGATTGGATTAACTGTGAATACGACTGTCGGCACCGCAATTGATATTAAAACCAATCGTATATTGGGTGTTGAATATGACCCAATGCAGGTTTTCACGCAAAACCTGATAACGAGTGGAGTCGGCCAGCTTTTTGGAGAGCCGATTGATGCAGTATCCGGGGCATTTTTAATTACGGCTACGGATTTCATTCTTTCGGATATCCGAGAACCCCTCCGGATTACGAGGAAATACAGCTCGATTAACAAATATTCTGGCCTTTATGGCCGTGGATGGAAGTTCCTATACGAGGGACGGTTGGGCAAATATGAGAATAAAATCCATGTTGACCTCGATACAGGCTATCATGTCATCTTCGAATGGGAGAACGGAAAGGCAAAAAATATTACGCCTGGCTGTGGCTGGTATGAACTTGAGGAAGATGGCGATGAATGGCTGCTCAGGGACCGCAAAAAGAAGCGGGTATACCATTATGGACAGACTGGGCTCCTGCTATCAATTACGGATCAGAATAGCCAGACAATCCGTTTTGAATATTACAATGATGAGCTGGACAGGATTATAACAGCCCTTGGCTATGAATTAAAGCTCACGATGCGGAAAGGACGTCTGGTTCAGGTAACAGATGGTCTGGGCCGGACGATGCAGTATCGGTATGAGAACGGTCTTCTATCTGACGTCATACATATGGATCAGGGTATTACCCATTATGAATACGATGAGCAGGGATACCTCACAAAAGCAGTGGATCAGGCAAAAGTAACCTATCTGGAAAATCAGTATGATAATCGTGGGCGTGTGGTTCTTCAAACCCTGGCAAATGGAGATACTTATAAGGCAGAGTATCTGGATGAGGAACGTCAGGTACGGGTGCATAGCAGTATTGGCAAAAAAACGGTACTTTATTGTTATGGGAAAGAGTGCCAGATCCTTTCCATGCGTTTTACAGACGGTACGGAAACCGCTTATGAATATGACGAGGCAGGATACCGGATACAGGAATTGAACCGTCTGGGCCAGATAACCAGCTGGAGATACGATGAGATTGGGCGCTTGATTTCAGAACAGTCTACCAGTGGCCTTACGGCTACATATGTCTATGATGAGGAGGATGATTTAAAAGAAAAAACAGATAATGCCAACCGGCAGACACAGTATTTTTATGACGGCAAGCACAACCTGATTGAGGTAAAAGAACGGGTTACGGGTAACGGAGCCGCTATCAGCCGGTTATACCAGTATGACAGGAAAGGACGTCTGGTTCAGGAAACGGATGCCCGTGGGGCAGTCACAACGTATATTTATGGAGAAACCTGCGGGAAACCAGCCGTGGTATCATATGCGGACGGGGAAGAAGTCCGATATGAATACGATGCTTTGGGACGCCAAATGGCGCTGGAAGATGACTGTGGCCGTGTAGAATATGCATATAATGCAAAGAACTACCGGACCATGGTGCGTGATGGGGAGGGGAATGAATCCCACTATATGTATGACGGTATGGGGCGTCTCCTCGCTATGTATATGCCTAAGGCGTGGAAGACGCGTAAAGACGAATATGTCTACAAATATGATTTCCTGGACCGCCTTATAGATACGATTCGCCCAGATGGAAGCCACCAGCGGCAGATCCGAGATGGGGAAGGCAATATTTTAAAGAACGTCCACCCGAATGCATATGATGCGCTTACAGATGATGGTGAGGGAATCCGGTATGAATACGACAGTGACGGCAACAATATCCGTATCCATTATCCGGATGGAGGCTGCGAACGGATTTTCTATGATGCAGAAGGGAAACGGATTAAGCATGTACTTCCGGAATATTATGATTCCATTCTTGATGATGGTATTGGCACTTCTTATGAATATGATTCAGCCGGTCGGCTCACCAAAATCATACTGCCAGATGGAAATATAGAGGCTGAATATACCTATGATCCAATCGGCAATATGATTTCCAGGACGGATCCCCTTGGGAATATCAGCTATTATGATTATGACCTGCGCGGGAATCTGATCCAGAGCCTATTTCCATCAAAAGAAGAAAACGGCAAAGTTCTTTATCAAAAGATAACATTTGCTTATGATGGGAATGGAAATAAGATAAAAGAACATAGACGTAGCGGTTACTGGGATAAAGAGGGCAACCTATTACGTGAAGACGGAACCGGATTATGCCTTACGTTTACCTATGATTGTCGGGATCGCCTGGTACGGGTGGAAGATGGACTTGGTGCTGTCATCCGGTATCGGTATGATGTGCGGGGAAACCAGATCTATGAAGAAAAAGCCATAAATGCAGAGGTGCGCCAGGTTATCCACTTTGTGTATAATAAAGCGGGTCGCCTGATAGAGCGGCGTGAGGAACTGAACAGCGGTCTGGAGCCTATGGCAGGGGAGCATAAAATTGCTGTCACAAGCTATGGCTATGATGAGAATGGAAACCGTATCCTGACCCAGACCCCGGAAGGGTACCACATCACCCGGGAATATGACGCCCTGGATCGGCTGGTCTTGGAGCGGGTAGAGGACAAGCATAATGGTATTGACCGTTCTGTTAGGGTGAGCTATGACCATGCGGGAAATATCACGAAGCTGGCCCGCCAGGGCAGGAACGGGCAGTCATGGGAAATCAGCTATGATTACGATTTAAAAGACAGGGTTACCCATGCCAACGATTATCTGGGTCCGGTATTCCAGTACGAATATGATAAAAATGACCGCCTCCTGAAGGAAACATTATCCGGGACAGAACTAAACCGGTTCTATGCCTATACTTATGACTGCAAGGGAAACCTGGTGGCGGAGACTGACAGTACCGGGACCCTGCAGGAGAAGCACAGCTACCGGGCAGATGGAAAACTGGCCGAGAGCCAGTTCGCAGACGGGAATGAGCTTACATATTCTTACGGCGTGAATGGACAAGAACGTGAAATCCAAACCGCCAGGAGCCGTCAGAAGAACCAGGCAGCCCAGGAATATACCTACGACGCCAGGGGAAGGATTACTGGGATTCGGGACGGGAACCAGAACCGGACCGGCTATCGCATGGATTCCTGGGGCAGGGTGCATCAGATTGACACAGCAGAGGGCGGGGAGGAGAAGTACACCTACGATTACGCCGGGCATGTCACCAGCACCACGGACGCCAATGGCGGTGTCATCACATACCGTTACAACAGCCAGGGAAAAGTCTGCGAGATTATCGACCAGGAGGGGAACAGCGAGATGTTCCGTTATGACCGGGAAGGGCGTATGGTATTCCATGTAGACCGGAACGGGAACCAGGTCCGTACCACTTACAATGTGGATGGGAACCCGGTACTGGAACGCGCCTGCGATTATCTGGGAGAAAATGAAGTGACCCGCTCCTGGGAATATGACGACATCGGGAATGTAAAGAAAGCGGTAGCAGGAGGTTTCTGCTATACATATGAATATCGGCCGGACGGGAAGCTGGTGAGAAAATCATCTTCCGGCCGGACGCTTGTTTCATGCACCTATCAGGCGGATAAGAAGTTGAAGTCGTTAACAGATGTGTCAGGCAAGACGGTATATTATAGTTATGATACGCTGGGACACTTGGAGCAGATCTGTGATGAGGAAGGGACTGAAATCGCCCGTTACAGCCATACAGCTGGCGGAAAGCTGAAAGAAATCCTCCACGGGAACGGGATGCATACGTTCTATGAGTATGATACGGATGATAATATCATAAGGCTGACGCTCAAGAACCAGGAGGGGACTATTTTCTCTGATTTCCAGTATGAGTACGACCTGAATGGGAACCGGACATTAAAATCAGGAAGCTGTATCCTGCCGGGAGAAGAAAGCCTGAAGGAGCAGATGACCTGCTACCAGTATGACAGTATGAACCGTCTGGTTGAAGAGCGGTATGACAATGTGCCTGTCAGGTACAGATATGATCGTTGTGGAAACCGCCTGGAAAAGGTAGATATAGCTGGAAAAGTAGCGTATAATTATAATTGTAAAAATCAGTTGACCAGCAGCAAAAATAACACAGAAACCATAGATTATCGGTATGATTTACAAGGGAATGTACTGGAAGCGGTTGGTTTTCTTGAAAAGACGGAATACCGTTACAATGCCTTTAACCAACAGACAGCGGTACTGATGAAGGAGGGTGGTATCCAGGAAAATTGGTATGATGCGGAATACCTGCGGGCCGAAGTATCTGAAAATGGAAAAAGCTCTAGGTTACTGTATTATAATGGGGAGTTACTGGCGGAGTCTGAACCAGATGAAACGGTGATAAGCCGTTATATCCTGGGTTATGGTGTGGCGGCAGGCTGGCAGAAAGGGAAGGAGGGATACCATTCCTATCATCTGGACGAGCAGAACAGTACGGTGCATATCACGGATGCGAATCAAGGGATAGAAAATGATTATCAGTATGATGCTTTTGGGGTAATCCAATGTAGACATGAGAATATTTACAATCGGATTACGTATACAGGGCAGCAGTATGACCAAGTAACGGGGCAGTATTATCTGCGGGCTAGGTATTATAACCCAGTTGTAGGACGTTTTTTACAGGAAGATGAGTATCGGGGAGATGGACTAAGTCTATATGCATACTGTAGAAATAATCCTGTCATTTACTATGATCCGAATGGGTATAATACCAATAATACTGACCAATGTGGTAATAAAGACACATCTGGGAATCCTGATGATGAACTTGACATAACAAACAATGCCGTATCTGGAACAGATGGAAGGGGTGTAGATATACCAAATGGTTACGAACAGGATTTTGAAGATTTAGCAAGATATAGAAAGAGTCAGGGGATGCCCGTTGCTGGTAGTGCGGAAGATAAACACACGGCTGGTAAGTTAATTATAGGTGAGAACGAATACTATGGACGAAATGGGCATGGGCAACAAGAAGCAGTAAAAAATGCCTTTAGCGTAAATGCACAGACAGCCACCCATGCAGAAGGACAGGCATTTTATAATGCTTATTCGGATAAGGCACAAGGAACTTCAGCCACGCTAATAACAGACAGAGAGGCTTGTGGTTCTTGTGGCTATTCTGGAGGGATACGTTCCATGGCAAAACAAATGGGTATAACTGATTTAACTATAGTTTCACCCAATAATCCTCCTATAAACTTCAATCCACAGGTGAAGCCAAAACCAAATCCATTTCCAGCACCTGTTAAGAAAAAATAAAGGAGAAAATATATGATTGTAAAAAAGGCTCTATATGATGAGTGGAAAAGCAACATCAATTATGGCGGTATAGTCCAGGTAACCTCTTGGGATGAAGTAGAAAAACTAATATATTCTTTGGACGGATTAAAACATACACAGGTTATTTTTACTGATGAAGAAGAAGATTCTTTGATTTGTATAGGTGGAGGAAATGAGGGATTCTACAATGTATATATTACACTAGATGATAATGAATCATTCTACGATTTAGTAAATCCTTATGGAAGAAATGATAAAGTGTTGCATTTGGTTACAGGAGGACAATTAGGAGATTTTGAAGAAGAAATTTGTGTTACAATTGATATGGTGTTGTTAGCAGCGAAAACTTTTTGCATGGAAGGTGTTGTGGAAGAAGATTTAACATGGAATTATAGAAAATAATAAAACATTATTCTGGACTGGATCATAGATACCTTCAACCAGGACGGGCATCGTCTTCCGGTACCGGTATAACGTGCGGGGGAACCGGATCTATGAAGAGAAAGCCATAAACGAGAAGGTGCGCCAGGTTATTCATTTTGTGTATAATAAAGCAGGTCGCTTAACCGAACGGCGGGAGGAACTGGAAAGCGGGCTGGAGCCGGCGGCAGGGGAATACAGAACCGCGGTTACCACGTATGGCTATGATGAGAACGGGAACCGTATCCTGACCCAGACACCGGAAGGTTACCGAATTACCCGGGAATATGACACCCTGGACCGTCTGATATCAGAACGGGTCGAAGACCGCCGGAATGGGATTGACCGTACCGTTAGGGTGAACTATGACAAGGCCGGAAACATCACAAAGCTCATCCGTCAAGGCAAAGACGGGATGCCATGGGAGATCAGCTATAGTTATGATTTAAAAGACCGTATTACACATGCCAATGATTATTTCGGTCCGGTCTTCCAATATGAATATGATAAGAATGACCGCCTGTTGAAGGAGGCTTTAGCTGGAGCCGAATTGGATTGGTCATATGCTTATGCTTACGATTACCGTGGAAACCTGGTAACGGAGACAGACAGTGAGGGAACCCTGCAGGAAAAGCACCTCTATCGGACAGATGGGAAGCTGATGCACAGCCAGTTTGCAGACGGAAATGAACTGGAATATTCCTATGGAATCAATGGGATGCAGCAGGAAATCCGCACCGCCAGGAGCCAACAGGCAGACCGGGCGGCTCAGGTGTACACGTATGATGCCAGAGGCAGGATTACCGGAATCCAGGACGGAAACCAGAATCAGACAGGCTATCATATGGACCCCTGGGGACGGGTACATCAGATTGAGACGGCAGAGGGAGGGAAGGAGAACTTTACCTATGATTATGCCGGCCATGTCACCAGTACCACGGATGCCAACGGCGGCGTCATTACCTACCGGTATAACAGCCAGGGTAAGGTCTGCGAGATCATAGACCAGGAAGGGAACAGCGAGACCTTCCGTTATGATCGGGAAGGACGCAGGATATTCCATGAGGACCGGATTGGGAACCAGGTACGGACGACCTATAACGTGGACGGGAGACCTGTATTGGAGCGGGCCTGCGACCACATGGGAGAGAATGAAGTAAGCCGTTCCTGGGAGTATGATGGGATTGGGAACGTAAAAAAGGCGGTAGCCGGAGGATTCTGCTATACATATGAGTACCGGCCGGACGGGAAGCTGATTAAGAAATCATCTTCTGGCCGGACGCTTATTTCCTGTACCTATCATGCGGATAAAAGCCTGAAGAGCTTAACAGATGTGTCCGGTAAGACAGTACATTATGGCTATGACAGCCTGGGACGTTTGGAACGTATCTGTGATGATAATGGAGATGAAATTGTCCGGTACGGCCATACAGCTGGAGGGAAGCTTAAAGAGATCCGCCACGGAAACGGGATGCATACAGCCTATGAATATGATACAGATGATAATATCATCAGGCTTACACTCAAGAACGAGAAGGGCATTGTTTTCTCCGATTTCAGGTATGAGTATGACTTAAATGGGAATCGTATATTAAAATCAGGAAGCTGCCTCCTGCCAGTTGAGGACAAAATAAAGGAGCAGGTGGTTCGGTACCGATATGATTGTATGGACCGGCTGATGGAAGAACAATATGATGGAAAGCCTGTCGAATATATCTATGACAGGTGTGGGAATCGTCTGGTAAGGGTGGATAGTGATGGCAAAGAGGAGTATCATTATAATCGAAAAAACCAGTTAATCAGTCGTAAAAAAGGCACGGAATCTGTTGAATACCGGTATGATTTACAAGGTAATATACTGGAAGAAGCGAGTAACCGTGGGAAAACGGAATACGGTTACAATGCCTTTAACCAGCAGACAACCACGTTTATGAATAATGGTCAGATACAGGAAAACTGGTATGATGCGGAATTCTTGCGTGCAGAAGTATCTGAAAATGGATGCAGCTCCAGGTTCCTGTATTATAATGGGGAGTTATTGGCGGAGTCTGAGCTAAATGATACTGTAAGAAACCGTTATATCCTGGGGTATGGTGTTGCAGGGAGTTGGCAAAAGGAGGGATATCATTCTTATCATCTGGACGAGCAGAATAGTACAGCATATATTACAGATTCAGACCAGAGGGTAGAAAATAGTTACCAGTATGATGCTTTTGGAGTAATCAAAAGCAAAACAGAAAGTATTTATAATCGAATACTATATACAGGGCAACAGTTTGACTCAATAACCAGACAGTATTATTTGCGAGCTAGGTATTATAATTCGGCGATTGGACGATTTGTGCAAGAGGATTTGTATCGGGGGGATGGGCTGAACCTTTATGCTTACTGCGCGAACAATCCTGTGATATATTATGACCCAATGGGAGAAGCTGGAAGACGCCAAACTTATTTAGGTGGAACTCCAAAAATAGGTTCAAGAGTTGGTAAACAGGTATTGCAAGATGCATATGATAATGGTACATTAAGAATTTCAGGACTAAGCCCTAAAATGCAATCAATGATTGAAAATCAAGGTTTTATGAATATAAAAATTACGAAGTCAATGACAGATAAAATGGAATTTAAGTCACAAAGTGATGGTAATTATTATCCTGTTAGTAGCGCGAATATGTCACATAAGAATTATGATAGTCATGGTATTAATCCAAAAACCGGAGAACCTTATAAAGATGCTGTAGTAGCATGGAATACAGATTTAAAACAATATGGAGCGAAATCACAAGAGGGATATGATTTTATGCATGACTCAGACCAGTATTATTTAGAGCTGGCTTCAATTAATAAATCAGATGGTGCAAGGTTGAATATGACATATGATGATCCGGGAACTCCGCTCAGAGATGTGGAAGATGTGTATCCTGATATGAAAAAGGATAAAGATAAAAATGATTCAGATGAAAATATGTGCCCGAAATAAAAGATTTGTCAAAGATATTATGAATTTGTAGATGTTTATGAAGTTAGATACCCTATTTAGAAAGGAGCGTATATGTATTAATGCATATACAAGTATCATATGCAAAATGAAAGACAACAGAATAATAGTAGATATGAAAGTGAAAAAAGCGATGATATGTTAAAAAATGCTGAACTGTGTGATGATATTTCAAAATGGAGTACCAGCGACAGAGAATCAATTTATTGGAAAAAACAAGGACTATCAATTCGCGAAAAGTTTTATGGGAAAGATAATCCCAGATTATGTGATTTCTATGCTGAAATGTCAGAAATATTATTAAGGGGAGGGGAATATAAAAAATCCTTACTATATTGTGAAAAAGCTTTAAAAATCAAAGAAAAAAATAATTGTTCTTATAAAGATGTTTTATATATCTATGAAGTGATGATAACAAATTACTACTTATCTGATGAATTGGATAAAGGTTTAGCATGTGGACTCACTGTTTTAAATGATCCAAGAATAGAAGCAATCACTGCATCTGATAGTGTTATTCAGATAATGAAGTATTTGGCATTTATTAACAATGCGTCTGGTAAATCTGATGAGGCGAAGATTTGGATTCAAAAGGGAATTGATAAAGCTAAAGATTGGTATGGTGAAGACAGTGTACAAGTAGCTGAAATGAATATTGAAAAAGCGCAGAATATATCTGATCCGAATCAGAAGTTAGAGATATTAAAGGTGGCATTAGAGATTCTTCTTGATAAAGTAGGAATGTATGATAATAGAACTAAAAAGGCATACCGATGCATATGGAAATGTTGGGAAAAAGAAACTAATGAACCAATTGAACTTGCATTACAATGGCTTAAGAAGAATTTGTCCAATGAAGATTTTTTGAAAGTATATAGTTGGGGTAGAAGTAATCATAAAATATCAGGTAAGGAGTCCTGCAAATAAAAGTCAAGCCCTAAAATGAGAAAACGCTCCACAATTTTTGCGGAGCGGAAGAAGGACATAACAATACAGACTGGAGAAATAGCTTCGCCAGCCGGAGACATGGGTTTAGGAGTTTGTTTACGCTTGGGGTGCGTTCTTGGTATCAAATGCCTCCAGGCATTCTTTCACACGGGCGTAATAGATTCGCAGGAACTTGTTCTGCGTAGCGGTCATGTAGACAAAGTAGGGCTTGCCTTCGGCACGCTTCTTGTTCAGGAACTGGTACACCGGTTCGTCTGTGGGAGCTTTTTTCAGGCATGTACAGACTATTTGGTAGAGCGTTTTCCGCAGATGTGGAGAGCCGCGCTTCGTGGTCGGATTACTCTTGGAAACATGCTTTCCGGACTCGTCAACGGCTGGATTGACACCGGCAAAACCAACAATGGAACTGCGGTGAGGGAACCGACGCACATCGCCGATTTCGGCTATAAGCTGTGCAGCGGTGATTTCTCTAACACCGTACATGGCCACCACGGTATCGTATTCCGGTAATTGCTTGTCCAGACGAGTCATCTCTGCACGCATTGCAGCCAATGTTTCTTTCCCGGCGATCAACTGCTGAGCGGCCATTGTTATGAGCAATTTGATTAAGAAATCATCTTCTGGACGGACGCTTATTTCCTGTACCTATCATGCGGATAAAAGCCTGAAGAGCTTAACGGACGTGTCCGGTAAGACAGTACATTATGGCTATGACAGACTGGGACGTTTGGAACGTATCTGTGATGATAATGGAGAAGAAATTGTCCGGTACGGCCATACTGCCGGAGGAAAGCTCAAGGAAATCCGCCACGGAAACGGGATGCATACAGCCTATGAATATGATACAGATGATAATATCATCAGGCTTACACTCAAGAACGAGAAGGGCATTGTTTTCTCCGATTTCAGGTATGAGTATGACTTAAATGGGAATCGTATATTAAAATCAGGAAGCTGCCTCCTGCCAGTTGAGGACAAAATAAAGGAGCAGGTGGTTCGGTACCAATATGATTGTATGGACCGGCTGATTGAAGAGAAGTATGATGGAAAGCCTGTTAAATATATCTATGACAGGTGTGGGAATCGTCTGGTAAAGGTGGATAGTGATGGCAAAGAGGAGTATAATTATAATCGCAAAAACCAGTTGATCAGCCGTAAAAAAGGCACGGAATCTGTTGAATATCGGTATGATTTGCAAGGTAATATACTGGAAGAAGCGGATGGTCTGGGAAAGACAGAATATCATTACAATGCCTTTAACCAGCAGACAACTACGTTTATGAATAATGGTCAGATACAGGAAAATCAGTATGATGCAGAATACTTACGGGCTGGAATCTCTGAAAATGGTAAAGGTACCGTATTCCTGTATTATAATGGGGAGTTATTGGCGGAGTCTGAGCTAAATGATACTGTAAGAAACCGTTATATCCTGGGGTATGGTGTTGCAGCGAGTTGGCAAAAGGAGGGATATCATTCTTATCATCTGGACGAGCAGAATAGTACAGCATATATTACAGAGGCCGGACAGGGGATAGAGAACAGTTATCAGTATGACGCTTTCGGAGCATTTCGCTGTAAAGAAGAGAATATCCATAACCGGATACTGTATACGGGGCAGCAGCATGACCAGGTGACGGGGCAGTATTACTTGCGGGCCAGGTATTATAATCCAGTGGTGGGAAGATTCCTTCAGGAGGATGTGTACCGTGGAGATGGGCTGAATTTATATGCATATTGCGAAAACAATCCGATTTTATTTTATGACCCGAGTGGATATAAATCAAGTTCGTTTTTGCCAGATGAACTATCATCAGGGGTGTATGGGAATTTAACAAGCACGTTTGGAGGAGCAAAAACAACTGGCCTGACTCCTCATCATATGCCATCAGATTTATATATGAGTTCCAGATATGGAGTTGATACTGACAGTGGGTTTGCAATGCTACTTGAAACTACATATTATAATAGAGGAGGGCGTCACGGTAAAACACAAAGTTATGGAAGGCCATCTAGTGAATATAAAGAGCGGTATTTATCTTTATCTCCTCGTGATGCACTAGCTAATGATTTGAACGATTTAAAAAGTGTTTTAAAAAGTGAGGGCTTATATGATTCTTACGCTAAAGGAAAAATAAAGGAATATTTGCATGGCTCAGATGACCCAATTAATAGTCATAAAGGGATATTGAATCAAACATTCACCAGTGATTCAGATTTAATATCCGATCCGGATTTTAAGGGTAAAATTATAGATAATGAAGCAATATTTGCTAAAGATTATGAGGATAATATAAAAGATGAAAAACAAAATTGTGGTGATGGTGTTTAAATATAATATATGAAAGCAACGAGAGGGTAAAGTCCCAACTGAAACCTAACACTTATATATTAGACCAGGAGGAGAAGTTATGCTGGATAATAATTATAATGAATCATTAAAAAAAGCCTACATAGCAAAACAAGAAGATGATATTGATACTATAAATGATTTCTGTGAAGCGTATAATGAAAAATTGGGTGTTCAAGAAATAGCAGACTTGTTGAAATTGTTTAATGGTCAAGCGTCTACTAATGAGCAAAATGAATTTATTGTAAATATGTTAGATTCTATAGTAAAAAAGGAAAAACAGAAAGCAGTAAATGAAATTATAGAACAATCGGGTATCTTATTTCAAGAGAGAGCAACTAAATGCATATCATTAATACTTACAATGATTATATTTTGGAATAGAGATTTAGACATTAGTCTTAGTGAATCACTAGCTGCCGCTCCTAATTCTATAAAAGATTTATATAAGAAAGCACTTGAGAAGAAGCTGTTATTTATGAAAGGACATAATGTACAATTAATTGAAACAATACTAAATAGTATTAATATTTCGCAGGATTGCAATGATATTTGATCTTAATATTGATTTTAAACCTGTGCTAATAATTATTTTAATTTGGTATTCTCGTATGAATCACCTACGATTACCATGGAAACCTGGTAACGGAGACAGACAGTGAGGGAATCCTGCAGGAAAAGCATCTCTATCAGGCAGACAGAAAACGGATACAGAGCCAGTTTGCAGACGGAAATGAGCTGGAATATTCCTATGGAATAAATGGGCTGCAGCAGGAAATCCGCACCGCCAGGAGCCAACGGGCAGACCGGGCAGCCCAGGTGTACGCGTATGATGCCAGAGGCAGGATTACCGGAATCCAGGACGGAAACCAGAATCAGACAGGCCATCAGATGGACTCCTGGGGACGGGTACATCAGATTGAGACGGCAGAGGGAGGAAAGGAGAACTTTACCTATGATTATGCCGGCCATGTCACCAGTACCACGGATGCCAACGGCGGCGTCATTACCTACCGGTATAACAGCCAGGGTAAGGTCTGCGAGATCATAGACCAGGAAGGGAACAGCGAGACCTTCCGTTATGATCGGGAAGGACGCAGGATATTCCATGAGGACCGGATTGGGAACCAGGTCCGTACCACTTACAATGTGGATGGGAATCCGGTATTGGAACGCGCCTGCGATTATCTGGGAGAAAATGAAGTGACCCGCTCCTGGGAATATGACGACATCGGGAATATAAAGAAAGCGGTAGTGGGAGGTTTCTGCTATACATATGAATATCGGCCGGACGGGAAACTGATTAAGAAATTGCTGTATAAAATATCTGGTGCTTAGCAATCATCAAATATACTCAGTTGTAAGGAAATCCTGGCTTTGAGGGATTACCGCCAGGATTTTCCTGAAGAGAGCCCATCAAGGATAAAGAAGTTCCTATATAATACCAAGAACCAGAAGACTGAGATAAGGCTAGGGGATGGTCAAGTACAGACGAAGCGTTATGATGCGGAGAATCTGCGCTGCGAGATGAGGGAGAATGAGAAGCTGATTCTTATGAGTATCATTATAATAAGCAGGGGCTTTTAAAAGAGAAATGTTCCAGCGGAAAGCGGCTGATTTCCTATGAATATGATAATGCCGGACAGATGATTCGGATGACGAACCCGGAAGGGATTACAGTCACCTATGAGTATGACTCCCTTGGGAGGAAGAGCCGAATTTATAATAGCAGTGGTATGGAAGTGCGTTATAAGTATGACTGATATAATTTATATAAATGAAGCAAGAAAGCCAGGTAAAATTAATGGGTTTGACAATTTAATTTTATGTAAGGAGAGGATCATATGCAGGAAATCGGTAAGTTCATAGTTTTTCTTGGGCAGGACAGTATAAGGGAGGCAATACCAGTTATAACAGCAATCGGAGGAGCTTTGGTTGTTGTTCTAAGGTTTATATTTAAGGTAATCTATGCCCAGAATATGAACGAGATTGACAAGGTATTTATGAATCGAAAGCAACGGACTAATTTGAAACTCATGGATT
>OKVR01000100.1_pt1 | contig 58642 bp, 66 predicted proteins | sample 1606891 | NCBI WGS metagenome assembly OKVR01 (sample SAMN03281011, study PRJEB24777) | human gut metagenome | isolation source: fecal sample PR176 from 1 month old male Indian infant, caesarean delivered... | place: Singapore | collected 2006-01-13 | reverse complement strand
CGGGATAATTAGGGCTTTTTTTACGCACTGCGGTTAATGATTTCATGGATTGCGTCCACCATATTTGGTGTCCACTATTCTCTCAGGAATTTCAGGATCTGCCAGACGGTGCTGAGACGACGCTTACCCTGAATCTGAGGCAGCACCTGGCACGGCTGGGACGGAAGTCGCTGTCGTTCTCAAAATCGGTGGAGCTGCATGACAAAGTCATCGGGCATTATCTGAACATAAAACACTATCAATAAGTTGGAGTCATTACCGCGCTTCCTGGGGGGTTAATGGCTGATGACGATAAAATCATATATCGAATGATTTATTTCTCTGCCTGTAAATATCAGGCCAGGATTTATTATGCGATTAATGATAAATATCATATCATCTGCGGGTTTCCCTCCACGCAGGTCCGGTTTCCGGCGAAACCGGAGCCTCATTTTTCGGCCTGAAGTTTTGTCGTTGACTACTTTTTACCGGCTTGTGCCCAGTTGAGAAGCCGCTGACTTAGTTTCTGAATCTCCGAAGATGGCTTTCCGGAATAAAATAGATGTTGCCCCGTGCCCGTGAGCAGGCCACGTATAGCCTGTTACGGGATGATGGTGGAAGTGCTGCCAGCTTCTGTTGGATGAGGCGCATCCAGTGGTTGGCCCCCATCACGATGCAGACGTCCTGAAAGTGGTCGAGTCCTTTACTGCCCCCCCAGTTCATTGAGTGGCATCCGTAACGGTGATGTTCGCGATAGAAGAGCTTGATCATCGTGTTGTCCGCGTGCAGGGCCGCTGAACGCGCTTCATCCGTGACGATTTCAATCTGGGTGGTATGTGTTCCATGAGCCGAAATGCGAATGTTCAGTTGTCCGGTAATGAACTCACACACTGTAGCTGAACAGCGCCATGTCCGGCTGAGCGTCTCACAATCCACCATGATACCCGCAGCCCTGAAGCGAGCCTCGTATCGGGTTATGTCTTCATGCAGCGTAGCATTGACGTTACCGTCGCGGCTTGTGTCAAAGGTATGCTGATAAAAATCCCCGCAGCACAGCACTGAGATTTCCGCGCGGCATAGCTCCAGCAGAAAATTAAAGTCATGGCCGGCAAAGTCCTGGACTTCATCAACGAACAACTCATCGTAGTAACGGGCAAGTCGGGTACGGATATCTGGCAGCAACCCCCGGGCTGTCAGCAGGTGTGCGAGCCGCCGGTGATACAGCCGTCCGGCGGGATCCTGATAATGCCGGATATTCGTGCGCGGTATTCTGGAAGGGGGCTGGTTGAAGCTCAGACCACGCGATGACAGTTGCTCCTGCAGGAAAGGGCGAAAACAGAAACCGTGCAGAAACTCAAACCAGGTCATCACACGGATCCCGTACGGTATGTAGCCAAAGCGTCTGATAATCTGCGCCCGCAGATGTGCTTCATTATTTACGGTGAAGGTCAGGATCAGCGTCCGCCGGTCCTCTCTTAACCGACGTATCAGCAGCGTGGTTTTACCCGAGCCGGCAACCGCAAATATCACTCTCTTATCCATGCCAGTGCCTCCTGGATATAATCAGGAACGGTCAGCTTTTCGGCGTGCAACTGTAACAGCTGGAATGCTGCTTCTGCCTTATTGGCCAGCATGTAATCCTGAACCGTGAGTGTCCGGCGGGTTCCGCGGAAAAGCGCATCACACAGGTCGGCATTATCCTGATACAGGCAGATTTCAAATGTGGAGCGGCTGTTGTCGTGGTCAGCAAATACCCGGGAGCGGGAACAAAGCACGTCAGCATAGCGTTCATCGCAATTTTGCTGATAGTTGCCGTCATTGTCGCGAAGGGCCGCGACACGATTTTCCAGAAGACGGGCCAGTTCAAGATAACGACGGAAACTCGTTCCGCCGATAGCGATGATGTGAACCCCGTCATCCTCCGGTGCCCTGCCATACAGGCGGTGATAAAAGGCCTCGATCAGAATAAACTCAGCATCCCCCTCCACGAGCAGCACGCGTCTGGCCAGCGCAAATTCCAGCACGTTATTATCCGGTGCTTTCATGAAGAAGGCGGCAGTCTCAGCGGAAAGTTCATTCATCAGTACCGGCCGGGTAGCTCCGAGGAGAATAGCCTTACGTAGGTCGAGGCGGGAGGAGATATGGCTACTGTGTGTGGCAATAAACACCTGCGTCTGCCGTTCCGTGGCAAGCTGATTAACCAGCCTCTTCATACTGACATGGCTGAGATGATTCTCCGGCTCCTCAAGCAACAGCGCGTGGATCTCTCCCCCCTGCTGCTGATGCCGCTGCAGCGCAAACTCCGTTTTGATGAAACACTGTCTTCCTTTTCCGCGGTGACGAATGGAAATACCGTCCTCAGTAATGTCCAGGTTCGCCTCAAGACCTGATTTAGCGCCGGAACGCACGCCAAACTGATACGTTTTCAGCGTGTCGTTTATGGCGGACAGATGCCGGGCGCAGAAGTGCATTTTCTGTTGCCGGTAACTGTTTTCAAGCCGGTACCGATCGGCCACCGGCACATTGACGCTGTAAACTGTGCGCGTATACTCCTGTGCGGCATGCTCGTTATCAATGCGTGCACTGTCTAAGAACAGATGGCGCAGATAGCGTCTGAAGCCTGCGAAATGACCACCGGAGAATGTGCTGAACTGCACGGAATAGTATTCATAGGGAAAATTATCAGGATCCTGCTGCAAAACATGGTGTATATCCTGACCGTATTCCTCCATCATGGGAGCAATGCGCATTCTGAGACCATCCGCATCGATACCCGCCAGATTTTGCCTGCCGTTCAGGTCAGGCTCTCCCCCATTACTCAGGAAAACGTCAGCGGTCAGCACGGGTAACTGATCGGCACGGCGCTCACCTTCCTGAAAATGCCTGACTGCTGACTGTGACAGGAGCGATTCCACCCCCAGCGCCTCAACCCGATGCCTGCTGTCACTCAGCACAAGGTCAAGAGCCAGCAGAATAGTGCTTTTCCCGGACTCATTGTCCCCAACCAGAATGTTACGATCGTTGCTGAAGCGCAGGTCCAGTTCCGGAAACTTTTTGAAGTTTTGCAGCATAAGCCGCGTGATCAGTGGCATTTTTTTATTCCTTTATATACCGCTGCCTGAAAGAGCGGCCGGCCGCGCCTGACCGCCTGTTTTGTTTTACAGCGTTATCTTACCCAGTCTTCCAGCACAAGACCCGGTACCCGCTCAAACTCTCTCACATTATTCGTCACCAGAATGGCACAGGCAGCGATGGCGTGTCCGGCTATCGCCGTGTCGTTCGGACCGATCGGCGTGCCGGCGAGACGCAGTGCCACCTTAATCTCCGTGGTCGCATCCACCGCGGCGCGGTCCCACGGCAGGACGGCATCGAGCCTCTCACAGAACGCGTCAACCAGTTGCACGTGGCGTGGCGAGGCCTTCGGACCGGTGGCACCGAAGCGCATCTCGGAGTAGGTGATGGCCGAGACCACGATACGGTGACCGCGCAGCACCGACTGCTCCAGGTGCTTAAGCAATGCTTCAGGTTGCTCGCGCATGATGAACGAGCAGATGTTCGTGTCGAGCATATAGATCTTGTTCACAGGTTAACTCGTCCTTCGTCGCTGACAACGTCCTCGCGCTCCGTCATAAAGTCCGGATCGGCCTTTTCTAGCTCCAGGAATGAGCCCCAGGTCGGCCGGACGGGGCGCAGAATGATGCTGTCCCCTTCCCGGACGATCTCCAGCTCGCTCACCCCCTCAAAATCCAGATCGCGTGGAAGGCGGATAGCACGGTTGTTGCCATTTTTAAAAATGGATACGGTTCTCATGATTCTCTCCCGGGTAAGTGTGGATATGTGATGCATATCCGGAATGATGTTCATTGCACCGGGTGTGTGCATATGTTTAGTATAGGCAGATGTCAGGCATATGGATATGTTCAGCCTATGTTATTTTCTCTCTTTCCCCGTGCAGATCCGGTTTCTGGTGGTTCCGGATCCGCGGATCCTTCGCTGCCGCCCGCTGGTCCGCTTTCACAGGATGTGGTGTCCCGCTCCGCTGACATGACACTGTATGTTGTGTTTCTTCCCGTGTTCCCGAGCCAGTCATCAGCGGCAGAAAAGATCGCTTCGCTTATTCACTGATCCTGATTCACTTCCGGAAAATCCTGAATCCGATAAAAATCGGATCATAGAAAAACAGTCATCCTGTAATTTATCATGGTTACTACATTGCAGGTTATTATTGTCATGATTACTTTTCAGGTCAGTTATTGATGGTGGTGTTAATAATAGCTGGATAACAATATTCCGTTGCCGGAGGCATGTTATAGCGTAATACTGGTGTATACTTAATGGTGTACAGAGAGTATGTAAGATGAGGTGCATTATGAAGCAGCGCATTACAGTCACCGTCGACAGTGACAGCTATCAGTTGCTCAAGGCATATGATGTCAATATCTCCGGGCTGGTAAGCACCACCCTGCAGAATGAAGCCCGTCGTCTGCGTGCCGAACGCTGGCAGGCAGAAAATCAGGAAGGGATGGCTGAGGTCGCCCGGTTTATTGAAATGAACGGCTCTTTTGCCGACGAGAACAGGGACTGGTGAAATGCAGTTTAAGGTTTACACCTATAAAAGAGAGAGCCGTTATCGTCTGTTTGTGGATGTCCAGAGTGACATTATTGACACGCCTGGGCGACGGATGGTGATCCCCCTGGCCAGTGCACGTCTGTTGTCAGATAAGGTCTCCCGTGAGCTTTACCCGGTGGTGCATGTCGGGGATGAAAGCTGGCGCATGATGACCACCGATATGGCCAGTGTGCCGGTCTCCGTTATCGGGGAGGAAGTGGCTGATCTCAGCCACCGAGAAAATGACATCAAAAATGCCATTAACCTGATGTTCTGGGGAATATAAATGTCAGGCTCCGTTATACACAGCCAGTCTGCAGCCATGGTACCGGCAGTGTATTCTGCCGGACAGTCTGCACAACTTCCTGTTGCCATTGATTATCCGGCAGCTCTGGCACTCCGCCAGATGTCGATGGTTCATGATGAACTGCCGAAATATCTGCTGGCTCCCGAGGTGAGTGCCCTGCTTCATTATGTCCCGGATCTGCGCCGCAAGATGCTGCTGGCCACTCTGTGGAACACCGGCGCGCGTATTAATGAAGCACTAGCGCTGACGCGGGGGGATTTTTCGCTCACGCCTCCGTATCCGTTTGTGCAGCTTGCGACCCTGAAACAACGGACCGAAAAAGCTGCCAGGACGGCGGGGAGAATGCCCGCCGGTCAGCAGACTCACCGGCTGGTTCCGCTCTCTGACTCCTGGTACGTCAGCCAGCTGCAGACGATGGTGGCAACACTGAAAATACCCATGGAGCGGCGTAACCGTCGCACAGGAAGGACAGAGAAAGCGCGGATCTGGGAAGTGACGGACAGAACGGTCAGGACCTGGATTGGGGAGGCGGTTGCCGCCGCTGCTGCTGACGGTGTGACGTTCTCTGTTCCGGTCACACCACATACGTTCCGCCATTCCTATGCGATGCACATGCTGTATGCCGGTATACCGCTGAAAGTTCTGCAAAGCCTGATGGGACATAAGTCCATCAGTTCAACGGAAGTCTACACGAAGGTTTTTGCGCTGGATGTGGCTGCCCGGCACCGGGTGCAGTTTGCGATGCCGGAGTCTGATGCGGTTGCGATGCTGAAACAATTATCCTGAGAATAAATGCCTTGGCCTTTATATGGAAATGTGGAACTGAGTGGATATGCTGTTTTTGTCTGTTAAACAGAGAAGCTGGCTGTTATCCACTGAGAAGCGAACGAGACAGTCGGGAAAATCTCCCATTATCGTAGAGATCCGCATTATTAATCTCAGGAGCCTGTGTAGCGTTTATAGGAAGTAGTGTTCTGTCATGATGCCTGCAAGCGGTAACGAAAACGATTTGAATATGCCTTCAGGAACAATAGAAATCTTCGTGCGGTGTTACGTTGAAGTGGAGCGGATTATGTCAGCAATGGACAGAACAACCTAATGAACACAGAACCATGATGTTTGGTCTGTCCTTTTACAGCCAGTAGTGCTCGCCGCAGTCGAGCGACAGGGCGAAGCCCTCGAGTGAGCGAGGAAGCACCAGGGAACAGCACTTATATATTCTGCTTACACACGATGCCTGAAAAAACTTCCCTTGGGGTTATCCACTTATCCACGGGGATATTTTTATAATTATTTTTTTTATAGTTTTTAGATCTTCTTTTTTAGAGCGCCTTGTAGGCCTTTATCCATGCTGGTTCTAGAGAAGGTGTTGTGACAAATTGCCCTTAACCCTGTGACAAATTGCCCTCAGAAGAAGCTGTTTTTTCGCAAAGTTATCCCTGCTTATTGACTCTTTTTTATTTAGTGTGACAATCTAAAAACTTGTCACACTTCACATGGATCTGTCATGGCGGAAACAGCGGTTATCAATCACAAGAAACGTAAAAATAGCCCGCGAATCGTCCAGTCAAACGACCTCACTGAGGCGGCATATAGTCTCTCCCGGGATCAAAAACGTATGCTGTATCTGTTCGTTGACCAGATCAGAAAATCTGATGGCACCCTACAGGAACATGACGGTATCTGCGAGATCCATGTTGCTAAATATGCTGAAATATTCGGATTGACCTCTGCGGAAGCCAGTAAGGATATACGGCAGGCATTGAAGAGTTTCGCGGGGAAGGAAGTGGTTTTTTATCGCCCTGAAGAGGATGCCGGCGATGAAAAAGGCTATGAATCTTTTCCCTGGTTTATCAAACGTGCGCACAGTCCATCCAGAGGGCTTTACAGTGTACATATCAACCCATATCTCATTCCCTTCTTTATCGGGTTACAGAACCGGTTTACGCAGTTTCGGCTTAGTGAAACAAAAGAAATCACCAATCCGTATGCCATGCGTTTATACGAATCCCTGTGTCAGTATCGTAAGCCGGATGGCTCAGGCATCGTCTCTCTGAAAATCGACTGGATCATAGAGCGTTACCAGCTGCCTCAAAGTTACCAGCGTATGCCTGACTTCCGCCGCCGCTTCCTGCAGGTCTGTGTTAATGAGATCAACAGCAGAACTCCAATGCGCCTCTCATACATTGAGAAAAAGAAAGGCCGCCAGACGACTCATATCGTATTTTCCTTCCGCGATATCACTTCCATGACGACAGGATAGTCTGAGGGTTATCTGTCACAGATTTGAGGGTGGTTCGTCACATTTATTCTGACCTACTGAGGGTAATTTGTCACAGTTTTGCTGTTTCCTTCAGCCTGCATGGATTTTCTCATACTTTTTGAACTGTAATTTTTAAGGAAGCCAAATTTGAGGGCAGTTTGTCACAGTTGATTTCCTTCTCTTTCCCTTCGTCATGTGACCTGATATCGGGGGTTAGTTCGTCATCATTGATGAGGGTTGATTATCACAGTTTATTACTCTGAATTGGCTATCCGCGTGTGTACCTCTACCTGGAGTTTTTCCCACGGTGGATATTTCTTCTTGCGCTGAGCGTAAGAGCTATCTGACAGAACAGTTCTTCTTTGCTTCCTCGCCAGTTCGCTCGCTATGCTCGGTTACACGGCTGCGGCGAGCGCTAGTGATAATAAGTGACTGAGGTATGTGCTCTTCTTATCTCCTTTTGTAGTGTTGCTCTTATTTTAAACAACTTTGCGGTTTTTTGATGACTTTGCGATTTTGTTGTTGCTTTGCAGTAAATTGCAAGATTTAATAAAAAAACGCAAAGCAATGATTAAAGGATGTTCAGAATGAAACTCATGGAAACACTTAACCAGTGCATAAACGCTGGTCATGAAATGACGAAGGCTATCGCCATTGCACAGTTTAATGATGACAGCCCGGAAGCGAGGAAAATAACCCGGCGCTGGAGAATAGGTGAAGCAGCGGATTTAGTTGGGGTTTCTTCTCAGGCTATCAGAGATGCCGAGAAAGCAGGGCGACTACCGCACCCGGATATGGAAATTCGAGGACGGGTTGAGCAACGTGTTGGTTATACAATTGAACAAATTAATCATATGCGTGATGTGTTTGGTACGCGATTGCGACGTGCTGAAGACGTATTTCCACCGGTGATCGGGGTTGCTGCCCATAAAGGTGGCGTTTACAAAACCTCAGTTTCTGTTCATCTTGCTCAGGATCTGGCTCTGAAGGGGCTACGTGTTTTGCTCGTGGAAGGTAACGACCCCCAGGGAACAGCCTCAATGTATCACGGATGGGTACCAGATCTTCATATTCATGCAGAAGACACTCTCCTGCCTTTCTATCTTGGGGAAAAGGACGATGTCACTTATGCAATAAAGCCCACTTGCTGGCCGGGGCTTGACATTATTCCTTCCTGTCTGGCTCTGCACCGTATTGAAACTGAGTTAATGGGCAAATTTGATGAAGGTAAACTGCCCACCGATCCACACCTGATGCTCCGACTGGCCATTGAAACTGTTGCTCATGACTATGATGTCATAGTTATTGACAGCGCGCCTAACCTGGGTATCGGCACGATTAATGTCGTATGTGCTGCTGATGTGCTGATTGTTCCCACGCCTGCTGAGTTGTTTGACTACACCTCCGCACTGCAGTTTTTCGATATGCTTCGTGATCTGCTCAAGAACGTTGATCTTAAAGGGTTCGAGCCTGATGTACGTATTTTGCTTACCAAATACAGCAATAGTAATGGCTCTCAGTCCCCGTGGATGGAGGAGCAAATTCGGGATGCCTGGGGAAGCATGGTTCTAAAAAATGTTGTACGTGAAACGGATGAAGTTGGTAAAGGTCAGATCCGGATGAGAACTGTTTTTGAACAGGCCATTGATCAACGCTCTTCAACTGGTGCCTGGAGAAATGCTCTTTCTATTTGGGAACCTGTCTGCAATGAAATTTTCGATCGTCTGATTAAACCACGCTGGGAGATTAGATAATGAAGCGTGCGCCTGTTATTCCAAAACATACGCTCAATACTCAACCGGTTGAAGATACTTCGTTATCGACACCAGCTGCCCCGATGGTGGATTCGTTAATTGCGCGCGTAGGAGTAATGGCTCGCGGTAATGCCATTACTTTGCCTGTATGTGGTCGGGATGTGAAGTTTACTCTTGAAGTGCTCCGGGGTGATAGTGTTGAGAAGACCTCTCGGGTATGGTCAGGTAATGAACGTGACCAGGAGCTGCTTACTGAGGACGCACTGGATGATCTCATCCCTTCTTTTCTACTGACTGGTCAACAGACACCGGCGTTCGGTCGAAGAGTATCTGGTGTCATAGAAATTGCCGATGGGAGTCGCCGTCGTAAAGCTGCTGCACTTACCGAAAGTGATTATCGTGTTCTGGTTGGCGAGCTGGATGATGAGCAGATGGCTGCATTATCCAGATTGGGTAACGATTATCGCCCAACAAGTGCTTATGAACGTGGTCAGCGTTATGCAAGCCGATTGCAGAATGAATTTGCTGGAAATATTTCTGCGCTGGCTGATGCGGAAAATATTTCACGTAAGATTATTACCCGCTGTATCAACACAGCCAAATTGCCTAAATCAGTTGTTGCTCTTTTTTCTCACCCCGGTGAACTATCTGCCCGGTCAGGTGATGCACTTCAAAAAGCCTTTACAGATAAAGAGGAATTACTTAAGCAGCAGGCATCTAACCTTCATGAGCAGAAAAAAGCTGGGGTGATATTTGAAGCTGAAGAAGTTATCACTCTTTTAACTTCTGTGCTTAAAACGTCATCTGCATCAAGAACTAGTTTAAGCTCACGACATCAGTTTGCTCCTGGAGCGACAGTATTGTATAAGGGCGATAAAATGGTGCTTAACCTGGACAGGTCTCGTGTTCCAACTGAGTGTATAGAGAAAATTGAGGCCATTCTTAAGGAACTTGAAAAGCCAGCACCCTGATGCGACCACGTTTTAGTCTACGTTTATCTGTCTTTACTTAATGTCCTTTGTTACAGGCCAGAAAGCATAACTGGCCTGAATATTCTCTCTGGGCCCACTGTTCCACTTGTATCGTCGGTCTGATTATTAGTCTGGGACCACGGTCCCACTCGTATCGTCGGTCTGATTATTAGTCTGGGACCATGGTCCCACTCGTATCGTCGGTCTGATTATTAGTCTGGGACCACGGTCCCACTCGTATCGTCGGTCTGATTATTAGTCTGGGACCACGATCCCACTCGTGTTGTCGGTCTGATTATCGGTCTGGGATCACGGTCCCACTTGTATTGTCGATCAGACTATCAGCGTGAGACTACGATTCCATCAATGCCTGTCAAGGGCAAGTATTGACATGTCGTCGTAACCTGTAGAACGGAGTAACCTCGGTGTGCGGTTGTATGCCTGCTGTGGATTGCTGCTGTGTCCTGCTTATCCACAACATTTTGCGCACGGTTATGTGGACAAAATACCTGGTTACCCAGGCCGTGCCGGCACGTTAACCGGGCTGCATCCGATGCAAGTGTGTCGCTGTCGCCGGCCTCCTCACCCGGTCACGTTTCGTCGTTCCTCCTCCACGCGCTGCGGCTTCGGGGCCGCACCTGCATTCGTATGCGGTCGCCCGGTTACAGGTGCGGCACGGCCTGATGGAGGCCGCATGTGAGAGGAGAATTCCCATGCCAAACTGGTGCTCGAATCGTATGTATTTTTCTGGTGAACCGGCACAGATCGCTGAGATTAAACGACTGGCCAGCGGTGCAGTCACACCACTTTATCGCCGCGCCACAAATGAAGGTATTCAGCTGTTTCTGGCCGGAAGTGCCGGACTTCTGCAGACCACTGAAGATGTGCGGTTTGAACCATGCCCCGGACTGACGGCTGCCGGGCGTGGCGTTGTATCGCCGGAGAATATCGCGTTCACCCGCTGGCTGACACACCTGCAGGACGGTGTACTGCTGGATGAGCAAAACTGCCTGATGCTGCATGAACTCTGGCTGCAGAGCGGTACTGGACAGCGTCGCTGGGAAGGATTACCGGACGATGTCAGGGATACCATCACCGCACTTTTCACCGCAAAAAGAGGTGACTGGTGTGGCTTCTGGAGTAACGAGGCTGTATCGGTGTGGTGGAACCGTCTGTGTGACAACGTACTGCCGGAAAAAACCATGCCGTTTGACCTGCTGACGGTTCTGCCCACCCGCCTGGATGTTGAAGTGAATGGCTTTAACGGTGGTGTTCTGAACGGTGTTCTTTCTGCATATCACTGGTATACGGAACAGTATGGCGTGAAGTGGCCTGTGGGGTATGAGGTGAATATCAGCAGTCAGGGAGACAACTTCATTCAGGTGGATTTCGACACGCCGTGGTGTCAGCCGGAAAGCGACGTTATTGCAGAATTAAGCCGCCGTTTCAGCTGCACAATGGAGCACTGGTATGCCGAACAGGGCTGCAATTTCTGTGGCTGGCAGCGATATGAGCGTGGCGAGCTTGTTGATGTGCTGTGGGGGGAGCTGGAATGGTCTTCCCCGACAGATGACGATGAGCTGCCGGAAGTCACCGGACCTGCGTGGATAGTCGACAATGTGGCGCATTATGGCGGATGAAGTATGACGGAGACGGGCGGGCAACCGCCCGTTTCTTTTCCGGTAAAGGATGTCGCCGGGCTCCTCTTTTTACTGCGCCGGCTGACGCGGCGCGGCAGGAACGCTGCCTGTGGTCAGTGTCCCGCGTCCGGTGGGCACGGGACGGGCGCTTTTACCGCTCCCGGCTGGCACCGGTGACAGTGTACGCCAGCCCGTCGCCCTTTTCTGATGAACGCCCTTCAAGCCGCTTTCGCGGCATAGCCTTGCCGTCAGAAAGACGACGGCTGCGGTATTCCACGGTCGGCCTGACCCGTTACCGGACGCGGTGAACAGCCCACAGGCAGCGGGGAACGGGCACCACAGGGGTGCCCTCCCGGTGTCCTCTGTAAGAGAAGGAGCGTTGTTATGTCCCGTTTTGTCCTCGGTAACTGCATCGATGTTATGGCCCGTATTCCTGATAACGCCATTGATTTCATACTGACTGACCCGCCGTACCTCGTCGGTTTTCGTGACCGTTTCGGGCGCACCATCGCCGGCGATAAAACCGATGAATGGCTGCAACCGGCCTGTAATGAAATGTACCGCGTACTCAAAAAAGACGCGCTGATGGTGAGCTTCTACGGCTGGAACCGCGTCGATCGCTTTATGGCCGCCTGGAAAAATGCGGGATTCAGCGTTGTTGGTCACCTGGTCTTCACCAAAAACTACACATCGAAGGCCGCATATGTGGGCTATCGCCACGAATGCGCCTACATCCTGGCAAAAGGCCGTCCACGTCTGCCACAAAACCCGCTGCCGGACGTGCTGGGCTGGAAATATTCGGGCAATCGTCATCACCCGACGGAAAAGCCCGTTACCAGCCTGCAACCGCTGATTGAGAGCTTCACACACCCGAACGCAATTGTGCTGGACCCGTTTGCAGGCAGCGGCTCAACCTGCGTCGCTGCCCTCCAGTCCGGACGCCGGTATATCGGTATCGAGCTGCTTGAACAGTATCACCGTGCCGGACAGCAACGACTGGCCGCCGTGCAACGGGCCATGCAGCAGGGGGCCGCGAATGATAACTGGTTTGAACCGGAGGCTGCGTAAATGAACTATGCCGGACACGAAAAACTTCGCGCCGACGTGGCGGAGGTGGCCAACACCATGTGTGACCTTCGGGCCAGGCTGAACGATATGGAGCATCGCTGTCGCTTTGATTCCGATGTGCTTGTTGAACGCCTGACACGCCAGACGCTGTATCGCGCCAATCGCCTGTTCATGGAGGCGTATACCGAAATTCTGGAACTGGATTCCTGCTTCAAAGATTGAGAAGGAGACGAGAATGTACGGAACATGCGAAACGCTATGCCGGGAGCTGGCAGCAAAGTATCCGGGAAACACGCCGCTGATGCTGCTTATCTGGTCCCCGGAAGAGATTCAGGCCCTCGCTGACGGAATGGATATTTCTCTGTCCGATCATGAAATCAGAACCGTCCTGGCGCGCCTGGAGGACATCCCGGAAGACCAGCGGACTGAATCCGGTATTTCTTCCGGTGCGGCGATGGAGATTATCAATAACGTGAGAGAAAACCGCCAGGTGACCGTCCCTGCTGAACTGCTGGCGTCCCTGATTCAGACCGCCGAACAGGCACTGTGGAAACGTGAGTGGGCCGCCCGTGATAACGGCCTCGCCGTCCCGGAATGCGTCACCCGCCGACAGGCGGTGGTTAATCAGGCCCGCGCCCTGCTGAAAAACAACACACGCGAAAACGACTGATGTTATCGCCGCCTGCGGGCGGCGATTCAGGGAGACCATGAATCATGAACGAAACGCTGAATGCACTGATTTATCGCCACGCCAGCAACCTGCTGCTGGCGCAGGGCTGGCCGGAAGAGACGGATGTTGACCAGCGTAATCCGAAGTATCCGGGCTGGATCAGCATTTACGTGCGGCTGGATGTGCCCCGGCTGGCGACGTTACTTATCAACCGTCACGGCGGCGTACTGCCGCCGCTCCTGGCCTCCGCCATTCAGAAACTGACCGGAACCGGGGCGGAACTGGTACTGTCCGGCAGTCAGTGGCAGTCGCTGCCGGTACTTCCGGCAGACGGAACACAGGTGTTTTTCCCGTATGCCGGAGAATGGCTGACCGAAGACGAAATCAGGGCAGTTCTTGATGCAGTGCGCAATGCAGTACGAAGCATCTGTTACCAAGTGGCAGAAGATGCCCGGCGTATCCGGGCGGCGCTGACCACCACCGGTCAGACGTTGCTGACCCGCCAGACGCGCCGCTTTCGTCTGGTTGTGAAGGAAAGCGATTACCCCTGCTGGCTTGATGAAGATGACGAAAATCTGCCCGTGGTGCTCGATGCCATTCTGAACCGTGGCGCTCGTTTTTCGTCGGTGGAAATGTATCTGGTCAGTGAGTGTGTGGAGCATATCCTGTCCAGTGGGCTGGCCTGCGATGTGCTGCGTATACCTGATGAACCGTCCCGTCGCTGGTTTGACCGGGATATTCTGCGGGAGATGGTCCTGGAAGCCCGGACTGAAATCCGCAGCATGGCGGATGCACTGGCGAAAATCCGGAAATGATGACGCTGGCGGGGAAAATCTCCGCCTTTTCCAGCCGGTCCCCGGAAAGAGCAAAAGGATGTCGCCGCAGGCTCCGCTTTACCCGGCCATGCGGGGCATGGCCTTGTGGGTTTTCAGTTATGTGGCCTCAGCGTCGTGTGCGGGCTGTGCCGTGCCTCCATCGTAGCCGGGCTTCTGCGGGCGGGTTGCAAGGTAAGGTGAACCGCTGCGGTCACCCGGTCCCTCCTTCCCGTCTGCCGTGATTTTCCGGTCGTTCACCCGCTCAGATTTCGCGGTCTCACCCTCCAACTCCCGTCAGCCGTGCGCGTCAGGCTGCGGCTTCCCTTGCGCCCTTGCAACCCTGCAGGCCCGGCAAAGATGGAGGCACGGCACCGCCCGGTGTCGCGGAATATGTGAACAACGGAGGAAATCCCATGCAGTATGCGAAACCTGTCACTCTGAACGTTGAAGAGTGCGACCGTCTGTCTTTTCTGCCTTACCTGTTTGGCCTGGATTTTCTGTATGCCGAAGCGTCTGTATACGCGCTGGCGAAAAAAATGATGCCGGAATATGAAGGCGGATTCTGGCACTTCATCCGCCTGCCGGACGGTGGCGGTTACATGATGCCGGATGGCGACCGTTTTCATCTGGTCAACGGTGAAAACTGGTTTGACCGTACCGTGAGTGCTGATGCCGCAGGCATCATTCTGACTTCCCTTGTGATTAACCGCCAGTTGTGGCTGTACCACGACAGCGGGGATGCAGGGTTGACACACCTGTACAGGATGCGCGATGCGCAGTTGTGGAGCCACATCGAATTTCACCCCGAATGCAACGCGATTTACGCGGCACTGGACTGATTAACGGACGGGGCGGCAATGCCGCCCCTGTAAAGGAGACGAGAACATGTACTGTACTGTTAAAGAAATCATCCGCGATGTACTGGATACAGACGTGCCGGACAGTGAATGCGTTTTTGCCGTGGTGCTGACCCGTGGGGATGTGCGCCACATAGCCCAGGACTGGAACCTGTCAGACGATGAGCTGGAAACCGTCATGCAGCGGCTGGACGATGCCTTTGAATATGGTGCGGATGTCAGCATTGTTCACGACGTTGTTCGTGAGCTGATGGAAGAAAAGCGTGCCAGCCGTCAGGTGACAGTTCCGGCGGTGATGCTGGAAAAAGTGATGGCGCTGGCAGGCAGTGAAATGAAGCGCCTGTATGCCGTCGGGAGTGAGAACGGGGGCGACGGTGATGCGTTCGTCAGGGAGGAACGCGAAGCAATGGACGTTGTGTTACAGGCGCTGGACGGGGAGCACATGTCATGAATATCAGCACAGAAACCCGCGAAATTCTGCGCAATTACAAAGCCGTGATTAATGCGCGACGTCGTGAAATGGGGCAGAAACCGCTCACCACCGCGCAGATTGTTGATGAAATCTGCGATTTTGTGGCGAATCAGCAGGCTGTTTTCCTGGGCGGTCACTACATCTTACAGGGCAGCAGAAACAGGTGATACAGGGCAGGCGGTGAAGGCCGCCTGTCAGCCCGCGCGAAAACCCCTGGCAGGCTGACGCCTGCCGGAAGGGAAGCGGGCCACGCTGGCGCGTCGCCCGTTACCCTTCCCGTCTGTGATGTGTCTGACTCAGGAGTGTTTCTTTCTTATGTTATGGAACTGTTCCTGATGTTGTTGTTCCTTTATCTGCTGCTCTGATTCTGACTACTGCAGTGTTGTTCTGTCTGCCGGGCGCACCTTCGGCTCCCGGCTGCCTGGCGGCATCCGGTCGTCAGGCCCGACTCCGACAGGCAGCTGCTGGCGCACCTGCCAGTCTCCGCCGAACCCGCTGGCGCGGTTTCGGGCTGTCGCTACGGTCCGATGCGTGAAAACCACAGGCTTGCAGCGACCGTTCCGGTCGCGCCGCCTCTGTCGCGCCGTGGCCTGCGCTCCCGGCATCCCGGCAAAAGGCCGCCGGGATGTAAGGCGCAACGCCGTTTCGCGCACGCGCTCTCCGTCGTTGCGGCGGGTCCCTGCTCATTGCCTGCCGGGTGCCACACACCCGTATGAGTCCCTGTCGCCGGGGGCTGATACAGCCACAACCTGCCGCACTGACTGTCTAGGGTAAATGAACAGCCCACAAAATTTTTTACCCAAAACCCGGTAAAAAATTTTGCGTTCTGCCCAGGACAGGTGCGTCAGGCCGTGGCAGTGATGCCCCTTGCGGCGAAGGTTCTCAAACGGGTGAAGTTCATACCACAGGGAATACAGCAGCAGGTTCCCGCGAAACGTCAAAACCGCGGCTCCCGAAACTCAACGGGTGATGTTCTTTAAAAATCAGGATTTATTTCAGGCTCCGGCAATATGCATTTATTTGTTCTGTCAGTCATCCGGCTGGCAGGTAATGAGAACGCAGGAACAGAAGGAGGAAAACACCGGAGAACGTCAGACGCAGATATGAAAAAAGCAGGTCAGGGACCTGCTTAATCCACACCGCAAAAACTGTTCGCGCAGTTTCTGCGGTTCCATTCAACAGTCATAAGGATGCATTTATGACAGTAAGTATTGTTTCACCTTCCGCAGCGGCTGTAAAGCCCCGCCGTCATCCCCGTTTCAGACGCGAAGACATCCCCGCGCCGGAAATTGACCCCGTGCTGAAAGCCTTCGGGCGACACATTGCCCGGAGTTTTCACCGGGGGCGTGGTGTACACATCCCCGCCATGAAAAACACGGCCTTCGGGCAGGTGCTCCGCACACTCGAACTGAAACGCGCTTTTAACTGATGAGGTGAGCCGCCCCGTGAGGGGCGGCAACAGACGGAAGGAGAACATTTTATGACATCAGCAGCAATCACCATGACCGCCCCGGAAGCCGCCAGCCCTGTGCAGATGTACCGCGCGACCTACTCACCGGATGACAACAAACTGCGCCTGTATGCCGTGTCACGTCTTGACCCGGAGACGTATAAAAAAGTGCATGATGCCGGTTTCCGCTGGGCACCAAAACAGGCGCTGTTTGTCGCGCCAGCCTGGACACCGGGCCGGGAAGACGTGCTCCTCTCACTTGCCGGAGAGATTGAGGATGAAGACAGCACGCTCGCTGAACGTCAGGAAGCACGGGCGGAGCGGTTTACCGGATACAGCGGAAAGCGGGCCAGTGAATCCGCACAGGCACTTGATGAAGTGGAAAGACTGGCCGCGATGATCCCGCCCGGTCAGCCCATTCTTGTGGGGCATCACAGCGAACGCCGCGCCCGTCGTGATGCGCAGCGTATTGAAAACGGCATGAAACGAGCCGTGATGCTCTTTGAACGTGCGGAATACTGGGAAGAGCGGGCGCGGTCGGCACTGCTTCACGCGAAGTATAAAGAACGTCCGGACGTTCGCTGGCGTCGTATCAAAAAAATCGAAGCTGATTTGCGCAAGGCTGAAAAGACCATCGCGCAGTCGCAGAAATATCTGACGATGTGGCGGGCTGAATCGCTGGATCTGAATATGGCAAAACTCATCAGCAGTCATGACCATATCAGCGCCTGTTTCCCGCTGGATACGTATCCGCGCCCGGCAGAAAAAAGCCAGTATGAAGGAAGTCGATCGTTATGGTCGGCCCTGGATGATGACATCATCACCACGGAGCAGGCCCGCGAAATTGCGATCCGCTGTCATGAGCGGCAGATTCAGCATCAACAACGCTGGGTTAACCACTATCAGAACCGCCTGATCTATGAGCGTGCCATGCTGGACGAAAGCGGCGGCGTGGTTACCCGGACACAGGATTTTGAGCCGGGCGGACAGGTTTTCAGCCGGGGCGAGTGGCTGACCATCATCCGTGTGAACAAAAGCAACGGGGCGGTGAGTTCAGTCACAACGCCAAATTACAGTTTTCTTGGGTACAGCGGCACGATGAAAGTGACGCCCGATCGCATCACGGACTACAAAGCACCATCGGCAGAAGAGGCTGCCGTCGCCAGTCAGGCCGCGAAGCGTCCGCCGGTAGTCAACTATCCGGGGGAAGGTTTCCGGGAAATGACAAAGGCACAGTGGGCCGCCCTGCCCCGGGACTGTAAGGCCGTGCGTAGTGTGGCAGAAGCAGAAGACCACGGGGCATACCGGTACCGCCGCACAATGGACAATAATTTCCGCCTGGTGAATGTGTATATCACCGACATGAAAATCACGGAAATCCCACAGAAATAAGGTATATCCCCCCGGGAAAATCCCCGGGGGATGACGGAGATAATGATATGCACAGTCAGTTAAGAGAACGTATCCGGCTGATGCGCGCAAGGCTGGATAACGCCGCGCCGGTTGCTGAAATCCGGGCTGAATCTCAGCTTTTTGTGACTCCTGCCCCGGTCTGTGATCGCCTGGTGATGCTGGCGGAGATCAGCAACCGTGATTACATTCTGGAACCCTCTGCCGGCACCGGGGCCATACTGCGAGCGATTCGGGATACCGCGCCGGGGGCCATGTGTGATGCGGTGGAAATCAACAGCGGGCTGGTTCGGTATCTGCGGGAAAATTTTAACGGTGTCAGGGGGTTCAGTGTGGCGACTTCATGGAATGGCAGCCGGTGCAGTATTACAGCCGGGTTATCATGAATCCGCCGTTCAGCCACGGGCAGGATATCCGGCATATCCTGCGGGCCTTTTCCCTGTTGCGTCCGGGTGGCGTGCTGGTCGCCGTCTGTCTCAACGGACCACGCCAGCAGGAGAAGCTGTTACCGTTTTCTGACGTCCGCGAGGAGCTGCCGCGCGGCACGTTTGCTTATACCGATGTCCCGACGATGATTATTCGTCTGCGTGCCTGATGACACAGGGCCGGCGGGAGGATAAATGCCTGTCTGCCCGCGCCGGGAAAAAACGCGCGCCGGTGGCGCTGAAAGGGGCCGCGCTCACGCGCCGCCCCTTTCATTACGCGGACGTTCTGATGGGGGCTTCTGTTTCTTCATGCCTGTCATTTGTCTGTTACTGATGTTGTTGTTCCTGCTACTGCTACTGCTACTGCTACTGCTACTGTTCTTCTTTTTCCTGCTGCTCTGATTCTGACTACTGCAGTGTTGTCCTGTCTGCCGGGCGCACCTTCGGCTCCCGGCTGCCTGGCGGCATCCGGTCGTCAGGCCCGACTCCGACAGGCAGCTGCTGGCGCACCTGCCAGTCTCCGCCGAACCCGCTGGCGCGGTTTCGGGCTGTCGCTACGGTCCGATGCGTGAAAACCCCTGGCTTGCAGCGACCGTTCCGGTCGCGCCGCCTCTGTCGCGCCGTGACCTGCGCTCCCGGCATCCCGGCAAAAGACCGCGGGATGTAAGGGGCAACGCCGTTTCGCAAACCGCGCTTCACGTCGTTGCGGCGGGTCCCTGCCCGTTGTTCTGTCCGGTGCCATTCACCTGTTTAAGCCCCTGTCGCCGGGGGCTGATACAGCCACAACCGTCTCCGCCAGTCCAGGGGTGAAATGTACATCCCGCAAAACTTTTTGCCCAGAAGCAGGCAAAAACTTTTGCGGTCTGCCCCCGGACAGTCGTTTCCGGCCGTGGCAGTGATGCCCCTTGCGGCGAAGGTTCTCAAAAAGGTGATGGTGAATACCGGAGGGAACAAAAGGCAGGTCCCCGCAAAACGTCAAAACCGCGGCTCCCGAAACTCAAAAGATGATGGGGGCTGAAAACATCAACAGAAGGAGGCACATCATGGCAGTTCGTGGCATTAACAAGGTCATTCTCGTGGGACGCCTGGGAAAAGATCCGGAAGTCCGTTACATCCCCAACGGGGGCGCAGTGGCAAACCTGCAGGTCGCCACGTCGGAAACCTGGCGTGACAAACAGACAGGGGAGATGCGGGAGCAGACAGAATGGCATCGCGTGGTGCTGTTCGGCAAGCTCGCGGAAGTGGCTGGCGAATATCTGCGCAAGGGCGCGCAGGTCTACATCGAAGGTCAGCTTCGCACCCGTAGCTGGGAGGATAACGGTATCACCCGTTACGTCACCGAAATTCTTGTTAAGACCACGGGCACCATGCAGATGCTGGGACGTGCCGCAGGTGCTCAGACTCAGCCGGAAGAGGGGCAACAGTTCAGCGGTCAGCCTCAGCCGGAACCACAGGCGGAGGCCGGTACGAAAAAAGGTGGCGCAAAAACGAAAGGCCGTGGACGTAAGGCCGCGCAGCCGGAGCCTCAGCCGCAACCGCCGGAGGGTGACGATTACGGGTTTTCAGACGATATCCCGTTCTGATCGGGCTGACTGTGATAACCGCCCCGCCCCGCCCCGTTCTGTGCGGGGCATCACCGGAGAGATGAGGATGAGCGAATATTTCAGAATACTTCAGGGGCTGCCTGACGGTCCTTTTACCCGCAAACATGCCGAAGCTGTTGCCGCACAGTACCGGAACGTCTTTATCGAGGATGACCACGGCGAACAGTTTCGCCTGGTTGTCCGTAATAACGGTGCAATGGTCTGGCGTACCTGGAATTTTGAGGACGGTGCCGGGTACTGGATGAACCATGTCATCAGGGATTTCGGGATTCTTAAGTAAGAGAGGTGCCCGACGCGCGAACGTCCGCCGCAGATTATCGCAGCCCTGAATAAGGCAGGGCTGTCCGGTGCCGCACGGGACGCGGAGAAGATGAAGAAAGGTGATGCGGCTGAACATGCAGAGCACCATATGAAAGACAACCGCTGGGTTCCAGGCTGGATGTGTGCACCACGCCCACAGACGGATGCCACTGAACGCACCGATAACCTGGCTGATGCCGCCTGATGAACAACCACACCGCCCCGCCGGAGACGGGGCGGCAGCAAGGGAGATACCGTGATGAAAACTGAACTGACCCTGAATGTATTACAGACCATGAACACACAGGAATATGAAGATATCCGGGCTGCCGGAAGTGATGAACGCCGTGAGCTGACTCACGCCGTGATGCGGGAGCAGGATGCGCCGGATAACTGGACGATGAACGGCGAGTACGGCAGCGAGTTTGGCGGCTTTTTCCCCGTCCAGGTCCGTTTCACGCCTGCCCACGAACGTTTTCACCTGGCGTTATGTTCACCGGGCGATGTCTCTCAGGTCTGGGTGCTGGTTCTGGTGAATGCCGGTGGTGAGCCGTTTGCGGTGGTTCAGGTACAGCGGCGGTTTGCACCGGAAGCTGTCAGCCATTCACTGGCACTGGCGGCGTCACTGGACGCGCAGGGGTACAGCGTCAGTGACATCATCCATATCCTGATGGCGGAAGGAAGTCAGGCATGAGCGCACGTTCACAGGCACTGGTTCCTCTCAGCACAGAGCAACAGGCCGCATGGCGGGCGGTGGCGGAGACCGAAAAACGCCGCCATCAGGGTAACACGCTGGCTGAATATCCGTATGCGGGGGCGTTTTTCCGCTGTCTGAACGGAAGCCGCAGGATATCGCTGTCTGACCTGCGATTTTTCATGCCGTCCCTGACCGCAGAAGAACTGCACGGCAACCGTCTTCAGTGGCTGTATGCCATCGATGTGCTGATTGAAACACAGGGCGAGGTTTGCCTCCTTCCCCTTCCAGGCGATGCAGCAGAACGCTTGTTCCCGTCGGTGCGGTTTCGTGTCAGGGAACGCAGTCGCCATAAATCCGCGCTGGTCATGCAGAAGTACAGCCGCCAGCAGGCGAGGGAGGCAGAGCAGAAAGCCCGTGCGTACCAGGCGCTGGTCGCTCAGGCTGAAATCGAACTGGCATTCCATTCGCCGGAAACAGTCGGAAGCTGGTATGCACGCTGGAGTGACCGGGTGGCAGAGCATGACCTGGAAACCCTGTTCTGGCAGTGGGGCGAGCGTTTTCCGTCACTGGCCGGAATGGAACGCTGGCAGTGGCAGGATATGCCATTCTGGCAGGTCATCGCAGAGGCTGGTATGGCGGCAAGGGTGGTCGGTCATGCTGTTCGTGAGATGGAGCGGTGGATGGTGCCGAACAAACTCCGGGAGGCAGCGTGATGCGGCAACAATCACACGGATTTCCCGTGAACGGTCTGAATGAGCGGATTATTTTCAGGGAAAGTGAGTGTGGTCAGCGTGCAGGTATATGGGCTATGATGTGCCCGGCGCTTGAGGCTTTCTGCCTCATGACGTGAAGGTGGTTTGTTGCCGTGTTGTGTGGCAGAAAGAAGATAGCCCCGTAGTAAGTTAATTTTCATTAACCACCACGAGGCATCCCTATGTCTAGTCCACATCAGGATAGCCTCTTACCGCGCTTTGCGCAAGGAGAAGAAGGCCATGAAACTACCACGAAGTTCCCTTGTCTGGTGTGTGTTGATCGTGTGTCTCACACTGTTGATATTCACTTATCTGACACGAAAATCGCTGTGCGAGATTCGTTACAGAGACGGACACAGGGAGGTGGCGGCTTTCATGGCTTACGAATCCGGTAAGTAGCAACCTGGAGGCGGGCGCAGGCCCGCCTTTTCAGGACTGATGCTGGTCTGACTACTGAAGCGCCTTTATAAAGGGGCTGCTGGTTCGCCGGTAGCCCCTTTCTCCTTGCTGATGTTGTACGGGCATGAACAACCTGACTTCAGGAAGGTCGTTTCCCTTCAGGAACGGGGATGAACGCGCGCCTGCGGCGCCCGTTCTTTTCCCCCGCCTTCTCTGGTTATGGCCTGTCAGAAATCACATCACCTTCCCTGTGATTATTCTCTTTTTCTTCCTGCTCTGATTCTGACTACTGCAGTGTTGTCCTGTCTGCCGGGCGTACCTTCGGCTCCCGGCTGCCTGGCGGCATCCGGTCGTCAGGCCCGACTCCGACAGGCAGCTGCTGGCGCACCTGCCAGTCTCCGCCGAACCCGCTGGCGCGGTTTCGGGCTGTTGCTACGGTCCGATGCGTGAAAACCCCTGGCTTGCAGCGACCGTTCCGGTCGCGCCGCCTCTGTCGCGCCGTGACCTGCGCTCCCGGCATCCCGGCAAAAGGCGCCGGGATGTAAGGCGCAACGCCGTTTCGCAAACCGCGCTTCACGTCGTTGCGGCGGGTCCCTGCCCGTTGTTGTGTCCGGTGCCATTCACCAGTTTAAGCCCCTGTCGCCGGGGGCATAGACAGCCACAACCGTCTCCGCCAGTCCAGGGGTGAAATGCACATCCCGCAAAACTTTTTGCCCAGAAGCAGGCAAAAACTTTTGCGGTCTGCCCCCGGACAGTCGTTTCCGGCCGTGGCAGTGATGCCCCATGCGGCGAAGGTTCTCAAACAGGTGATGGTGAATACCGGAGGGAACAAAAGGCAGGTCCCCGCAAAACGTCAAAACCGCGGCTCCCGAAACTCAACAGATGATGGGGGCTGAAAACCAGAGAGAGGAGAAAGCAGGATGAGTACCCGAAATATCCACGTTAACACCGCGTCGTACACGCTTCTTGTTGCCGGGAAGAAAAAAAACACCGGGGAAGAGTGGGACGTCCTGGAATTCAGCAGCCTGACTGAGCTGAAAAAATATCGCAAAAGCCACCCGGAAAAGATGGCCTTCAGTTATAGCTACGCGCTCAGTCAGGGTGTGGATAAGCAGTTCCGCCATATCAACATTGCGGAAGCCGATCACTTCAAACAGTTCCTGCGTCAGATTAAGCGTGCCGGCCTCGATATCCGGGCGATCTGCTGACCGGATGTGATGAATATCCCTCCTGATTGTTGCAATCTTGTTAATGGAGATCGGGGGGATGATATTAAGCGGAAAAATTTTTTATTAAATTTATTCTTTCATAAAGGAGTAGCTGTTATGCGATTAGCTTCCCGTTTTGGTCGGTATAATTCCATCCGCCGTGAACGTCCTTTAACGGATGATGAATTAATGCAGTTCGTGCCTTCGGTATTTTCCGGTGATAAACATGAGTCCCGGAGTGAACGTTATACGTATATTCCAACAATCAATATCATCAATAAGTTACGTGATGAAGGTTTCCAGCCATTCTTTGCCTGTCAGAGTCGGATTCGTGATTTGGGACGTCGCGAATACAGTAAACATATGTTACGTCTTCGCAGGGAAGGGCATATTAACGGACAGGAAGTTCCTGAAATTATCCTGCTTAATTCACATGATGGTTCATCCAGTTATCAGATGATCCCCGGAATTTTTCGTTTTGTCTGCACAAATGGCCTGGTGTGCGGAAATAATTTTGGCGAAATCCGCGTTCCACATAAAGGTGATATTGTCGGGCAGGTTATCGAGGGAGCGTATGAAGTGCTCGGTGTCTTTGATAAGGTCACTGATAATATGGAGGCGATGAAAGAAATTCATCTTAACAGTGACGAGCAACATTTATTTGGCAGAGCTGCACTGATGGTCAGGTATGAAGATGAAAATAAAACGCCAGTGACACCTGAACAGATAATTACTCCCCGTCGTCGGGAAGACAAACAGAACGATCTCTGGACAACCTGGCAGCGGGTTCAGGAGAATATGATAAAAGGTGGATTATCGGGGCGAAGTGCCTCCGGGAAAAATACCAGGACAAGAGCCATTACAGGTATTGATGGTGATATAAGAATCAACAAGGCGTTATGGGTGATTGCCGAACAGTTCAGAAAGTGGAAGTCATGATAATATAAGTAAAGCCCCGAAAATTTTTTCGTCAGGGGGCTTTACTTATATTATCATTTTTCGGCATTGCTGTGTCGTCTGATATACCTCAATTTCATCAACCGGCTTTCCGGTTGTCTGTAAATATTGTGCCCGCGAAAAATGGTCTGGCAGGAGGCTGCACAGTTACCGGGTATATATAAGATGGGTTCCCGCTTCGCGGGGCTTCGGCCAGTCAGTATTGTCACTCATATGATATTTTTGTGTGTGGCCTTCCATGCCGCTTTTGCGGCATAACCGGTATCTGACAATGTCTGTAAGATTAATTGTTCTGCACGCTGTTAATTTCCGGAAGTGATTTCTTCGTGGCCGGAAGCCGGATACCTTTACTGCTTTTTATCCCAGTATAAATCCGGTAAACATCTGATGCGTAGGCAAGACGTCTCTGGTTCTGGCGTTCGGTTTTCCTGAATCCGGCATTGTATGCACCAACGGCCTCCCAGGTGACGCCCCATTTTTTAAATGCTATTGCCAGATAATAAGCACCGGTATAAATGTTCATGCAGGGATCTGTTGTCAGATGTTCTGGCTTAATTCCGTAGCGGGCCAGTTCGTTAAAATGCTGGGAATCTACCTGCATCAGTCCGCTGCCATATCCCGTTACCGGATTAATACCGATGGCATTAACCCGGTAACGGGATTCTTGCCATGATATTGCTCTCAGTAAATCAGGATCTATTTTGTAATCCCGGCCTGCAAGATCAAAGCAATCAGTGGCCTGGCAGATCTCATTTATAAACATCAGGCAGATGGTTAACATCCATTTTTTCATTTTTCCACCTCTGGTGACTTTATCCGTAAATAATTTAACCCACTCCACAAAAAGGCTCAACAGGTTGGTGGTTCTCACCACCAAAAGCACCACACCCCACGCAAAAACAAGTTTTTGCTGATTTTTCTTTATAAATAGAGAGTTATGAAAAATTAGTTTCTCTTACTCTCTTTATGATATTTAAAAAAGCGGTGTCGGCGCGGCTACAACAACGCGCCGACACCGCTTTGTAGGGGTGGTACTGACTATTTTTATAAAAAACATTATTTTATATTAGGGGTGCTGCTAGCGGCGCGGTGTGTTTTTTTATAGGATACCGCTAGGGGCGCTGCTAGCGGTGCGTCCCTGTTTGCATTATGAATTTTAGTGTTTCGAAATTAACTTTATTTTATGTTCAAAAAAGGTAATCTCTAATGGCTAAGGTGAACCTGTATATCAGCAATGATGCCTATGAAAAAATAAATGCGATTATTGAGAAGCGTCGACAGGAAGGGGCAAGGGAAAAAGATGTCAGTTTTTCAGCAACAGCTTCAATGCTTCTTGAACTGGGGCTTCGTGTACATGAGGCTCAGATGGAGCGTAAAGAGTCTGCATTTAATCAGACTGAGTTTAATAAATTGCTTCTTGAATGCGTTGTAAAAACACAATCATCAGTAGCGAAAATTTTGGGTATTGAGTCTCTCAGTCCTCATGTCTCCGGAAATCCAAAGTTTGAATATGCCAATATGGTTGAAGATATCAGGGAGAAGGTATCATCTGAGATGGAACGATTTTTTCCAAAAAATGATGATGAATAAAAGAAATTTGACTTCGTTCAAATATCAGAGTTTTTATGATTTAAAAAGGTGACAGTACGAAAGATAATTAGTATATTAATTACGTGGTTAATGCCACGTTAAAATTTGAATTTGAAAATCGCCGATGCAGGGAGTTCTCTCCTCCCTGCATCGACTGTCCATAGAATCCTTTGTGAGGAGGTTCCTATGTATCCGATGGATCGTATTCAACAAAAACATGCTCGTCAAATAGATCTGCTGGAAAATCTGACGGCAGTTATTCAGGATTATCCAAATCCAGCCTGTATCAGGGACGAAACTGGAAAATTTATTTTTTGCAATACGCTGTTTCATGAGTCATTTCTTACACAAGATCAAAGTGCTGAAAAATGGCTTCTGTCGCAGAGAGATTTTTGTGAATTGATCTCTGTCACAGAGATGGAAGCATACAGGAATGAGCATACGCATCTTAATCTTGTAGAGGATGTTTTTATTCAGAACAGATTCTGGACAATATCTGTCCAGTCATTTCTTAATGGACACAGAAATATTATTCTGTGGCAATTTTATGATGCTGCTCATGTTCGTCATAAAGACAGTTATAATCAAAAAACGATTGTCAGTGATGATATCAGAAATATAATCAGAAGAATGAGTGATGATTCTTCTGTATCATCATATGTAAATGATGTCTTTTACTTATATAGCACCGGAATCAGTCATAATGCTATAGCAAGAATATTAAATATATCCATCTCCACATCAAAGAAACACGCATCTCTGATATGCGACTACTTCTCTGTTTCTAATAAAGATGAGTTAATTATCTTACTCTACAATAAAAAGTTTATTTATTATTTATACGAGAAGGCTATGTGTATCATAAATACGCGTTAATAAGGTGTTGATAAAATATAGACTTTCCGTCTATTTACCTTTTCTGATTATTCTGTAAACATAAGTGGTAACCAGAAGATAAACAGCGGGAGGTGTTATTGAAAAGATTTGGTACACGTTCTGCAACAGGTAAGATGGTAAAACTAAAATTACCTGTAGATGTGGAAAGTCTATTAATTGAGGCAAGTAACAGAAGCGGAAGAAGTCGATCGTTTGAGGCAGTAATAAGACTTAAAGATCATCTTCACCGCTATCCAAAGTTTAACAGGGCAGGGAATATCTATGGTAAGTCGCTGGTTAAGTATCTGACAATGCGTCTGGATGATGAAACTAACCAGCTACTTATTGCAGCCAAAAATCGTAGTGGATGGTGTAAAACAGATGAGGCTGCAGACAGAGTTATTGATCATTTGATCAAGTTTCCTGATTTTTATAACTCGGAGATATTCAGGGAGGCAGATAAAGAGGAAGATATAACATTTAATACACTCTAGTTTTATTCATTTATCCGAAATTGAGGTAACTTATGAATGCTGTTTTAAGTGTTCAGGGTGCTTCTGCGCCCGTCAAAAAGAAGTCGTTTTTTTCTAAATTCACTCGTCTGAATATGCTTCGCCTGGCTCGCGCAGTGATCCCGGCTGCTGTTCTGATGATGTTCTTCCCGCAGCTGGCGATGGCCGCCGGCAGCAGTGGTCAGGACCTGATGGCAAGCGGTAACACCACGGTTAAGGCGACCTTCGGTAAGGACTCCAGTGTTGTTAAATGGGTTGTTCTGGCTGAAGTTCTGGTCGGTGCTGTCATGTACATGATGACCAAAAACGTCAAGTTCCTGGCCGGTTTTGCCATCATCTCTGTATTTATTGCTGTGGGTATGGCCGTCGTTGGCCTCTGACAGGAAATAAAACGATGTCGGGAGACGAGAATAAACTTAAGAAATATCGTTTCCCGGAAACACTGACCAACCAGAGCCGCTGGTTTGGCCTGCCACTGGATGAACTGATCCCCGCAGCAATCTGTATTGGCTGGGGTATCACAACATCGAAATATCTGTTCGGTATTGGTGCAGCGGTTCTGGTTTATTTCGGGATTAAAAAACTGAAAAAAGGGCGGGGCAGTTCCTGGTTACGTGACCTGATTTACTGGTATATGCCAACAGCCCTGCTGCGCGGTATTTTTCATAATGTTCCCGATTCGTGTTTCCGGCAGTGGATTAAATAGAACTGATACCAGGATTGTTATATGGAACACGGTGCCCGTTTAAGTACCAGTCGTGTAATGGCCATCGCCTTTATATTTATGTCAGTGCTTATTGTTCTCAGCCTCTCTGTTAACGTCATTCAGGGGGTGAATAACTACCGTCTTCAGAATGAGCAACGCACTGCCGTGACGCCAATGGCATTTAATGCCCCCTTTGCCGTGTCACAGAACAGTGCCGACGCCTCTTATTTACAGCAGATGGCGCTGTCATTTATTGCCCTCCGTCTGAATGTTTCATCAGAAACCGTCGATGCCTCACATCAGGCGCTTCTGCAATATATCCGCCCGGGCGCACAGAACCAGATGAAAGTTATTCTGGCTGAAGAAGCGAAGCGTATTAAAAACGATAACGTGAACTCAGCCTTTTTCCAGACCAGTGTTCGTGTCTGGCCTCAGTATGGCCGTGTGGAAATTCGAGGTGTGCTTAAAACCTGGATTGGTGATTCAAAACCTTTCACTGATATCAAACATTACATCCTTATTCTGAAGCGGGAAAACGGGGTGACCTGGCTGGATAATTTCGGGGAAACAGACGATGAGAAAAAATAATACGGCAATAATATTCGGCAGCCTGTTTTTTTCCTGCAGCGTGATGGCCGCAAACGGTACGCTGGCCCCCACCGTGGTGCCAATGGTGAACGGTGGTCAGGCCAGTATTGCCATCAGCAATACCAGCCCGAATCTGTTTACCGTTCCCGGTGACCGGATTATCGCCGTGAACAGTCTGGATGGTGCCCTGACCAATAATGAGCAGACCGCCTCCGGCGGTGTGGTGGTTGCCACCGTCAACAAAAAGCCCTTTACGTTCATTCTGGAAACAGAACGTGGTCTGAATCTTTCCATTCAGGCCGTTCCCCGTGAAGGCGCGGGGCGTACCATTCAGCTGGTCAGTGACCTGCGCGGAACCGGAGAAGAAGCCGGTGCGTGGGAAACGTCCACGCCTTACGAATCCCTGCTTGTGACCATCAGCCAGGCCGTCCGTGGCGGAAAATTACCCGCAGGCTGGTATCAGGTCCCAGTGACAAAGGAAACCCTGCAGGCCCCGGCGGGGCTGTCTTCAGTGGCAGATGCCGTATGGACGGGGAATCACCTGAAGATGGTCCGCTTTGCCGTGGAAAATAAAACGCTGTCTGCCCTGAATATCCGGGAAAGTGACTTCTGGCAGCCGGGAACCCGTGCCGTGATGTTCAGCCAGCCTGCCAGCCAGTTACTGGCAGGTGCGCGCATGGATGTGTATGTCATCCGTGACGGGGAGGGCAACTGATGGCCAGTATCAATACCATTGTGAAACGCAAGCAGTACCTGTGGCTGGGGATTGTGGTTGTCGGTACAGCCTCCGCGATTGGTGGGGCACTGTATCTGTCTGATGTGGACATGTCCGGTAACGGTGAAACCGTGGCTGAACAGGAGCCTGTGCCGGATATGACCGGTGTGGTGGATACGACCTTTGATGACAAGGTGCGTCAGCATGCCACCACCGAGATGCAGGTGACGGCAGCGCAGATGCAGAAGCAGTATGAGGAAATCCGTCGTGAGCTGGATGTTCTGAACAAACAGCGCGGTGATGACCAGCGTCGTATTGAAAAGTTGGGACAGGACAATGCCGCCCTGGCAGAGCAGGTAAAAGCCCTGGGTGCTAATCCCGTCACGGCGACCGGTGAGCCTGTACCGCAGATGCCTGCCTCACCGCCCGGCCCGGAAGGCGAACCACAGCCAGGAAACACCCCCGTATCCTTCCCGCCGCAGGGCAGCGTTGCTGTTCCACCGCCGACGGCGTTTTATCCCGGGAATGGTGTCACGCCACCACCACAGGTGACGTACCAGTCTGTGCCGGTGCCTAACCGGATACAGCGTAAGGTGTTTACCCGTAATGAGGGAAAACAGGGACCATCACTGCCGTACATTCCGTCAGGAAGTTTTGCGAAAGCCATGCTGATTGAAGGGGCGGATGCCAATGCCTCTGTCACCGGTAATGAATCCACGGTGCCGATGCAGCTGCGTATCACCGGCCTGGTGGAAATGCCGAACAGCAAGACGTATGACGCAACGGGATGTTTTGTGGGTCTGGAAGCCTGGGGGGATGTGTCCAGTGAGCGTGCCATTGTACGCACCCGCAATATCAGTTGCCTGAAGGACGGCAAAACTATTGATATGCCGATTAAGGGGCATGTCAGCTTCCGGGGTAAAAACGGTATCAAGGGCGAAGTGGTGATGCGTAACGGCAAAATCCTCGGCTGGGCATGGGGCGCGGGATTTGTTGACGGTATCGGTCAGGGAATGGAGCGCGCCTCCCAGCCGGCTGTCGGGCTGGGTGCCACAGCCGCTTACGGGGCTGGTGATGTCCTGAAAATGGGTATCGGTGGCGGCGCATCGAAAGCCGCACAGACGCTCAGTGACTACTACATCAAACGTGCCGAACAGTATCACCCGGTGATACCGATTGGTGCGGGCAACGAAGTGACCGTGGTGTTCCAGGACGGCTTCCAGCTGAAAACCGTGGAAGAGATGGCGCTGGAACGCACGCAGAGCAGAGCGGAAGAAGACAATCCGGAAAGTCCGGTTCCTGTTCCGCCATCGGCTGAAAGTCATCTTAACGGCTTTAATACTGACCAGATGCTGAAGCAGCTGGGCAACCTGAATCCGCAGCAGTTTATGTCCGGCAGCCAGGGAGGGGGCAACGATGGCAAATAATATGTCGTCCCGTCAGGCGTGCCATGCCGCCCGGTATGTTGTCGCCCGGGTTCTGCGAGGACTGTTCTGGTGTCTGAAGTACACCGTCATTCTGCCACTGGCCACAATGGCCCTGATGGCTCTGTTTGTTTTATGGAAGGACAACACCACGCCGGGGAAATTACTGGTTAAGGAGATTAACTTCGTAAGACAAACAGCACCTGCCGGACAGTTCCCGGTCAGTGAATGCTGGTTTTCTTCCTCTGATTCTTCAGGCAGATCAGAAATACAGGATATCTGCCATTACCGCGCGGCTGATGCTGCAGATTATGTCAGGGAGACTGACCGGTCACTGATGCAACTGGTCACCGCATTATGGGCAACACTGGCACTGATGTATGTCTCGCTGGCAGCGATCACCGGGAAATATCCGGTGCGACCAGGAAAAATGAAATGTATCCGGGTGGTAACCGCAGATGAACATCTGAAGGAAGTTTATACGGAAGACGCTTCCCTGCCGGGAAAAATCAGGAAATGCCCTGTTTATCTTCCTGATGACAGAACAAACAGAAACAACGGAGATAAAAATGAACATGCGTAATATTAATGTTATTACAGCCCTCTCTGTGCCGGGTAAAACCGTGTCAGATGATTTTATGCATGCTGTTCTCAGTAACTGCGCCACAAGAATCGTACTTCCTGCACCGGAGAAATTCGGTTCTGAGTCATTGCCGGACAATTTTAATATGACTGCTGTCGGTGTGATGAAGAATTCAGAAATATAAGGAACCCTTCGATGAATAAGCTGGTTTCTGATGGCAGCGTCAAAAAAATAAATTATCCGGTGCTGTATGAGTCCGGAATAACACCTCCGTTATGTGAAGTCAGTGCACCAGAACCTGATGCGGGTGGGAAACGCATTGTGGCATATGTTTATAAATCATCACGGAGTACGGTTTTTGAAAATCCTGACATTGTAAAAACCTGTACGGTCAGGGATTTGAAGAAGGATTTTGTGAACTGCGATGAGAAAGGTGAGGGACAATGAAACAGATTTCTTTCTTTATTCCTCTGCTGGGGACCTTATTACTTTCCGGCTGTGCCGGAACCAGTACGGAATTTGAGTGTAACGCCACCACATCCGATACCTGTATGACGATGGAGCAGGCCAATGAGAAGGCCAAAAAACTGGAGCAGTCCTCAGAAGCAAAGCCGGTTGCGGCATCACTGCCGCGCCTGGCTGAAGGGAACTTCCGGACAATGCCGGTGCAGACCGTCACCGCGACCACTCCGTCCGGCAGCAGACCTGCGGTGACAGCACATCCGGAGCAGAAACTGCTGGCACCTCGCCCGCTGTTTACCGCTGCCCGGGAAGTGAAAACGGTTGTTCCGGTCAGTTCAGTTACGCCGGTAACACCTCCTCGTCCGCTAAGAACGGGTGAGCAGACGGCAGCATTATGGATAGCGCCTTATATTGATAACCAGGATGTTTATCATCAGCCATCCAGCGTGTTTTTTGTTATTAAACCGTCTGCGTGGGGAAAACCACGTATTAATTAACTGGCCCTGAAGTTGTATATCAGCCGGCAATGCCGGCGGGCTTTCTGTATTCAAAATCTGCCTGTAAAACGAGTGCCCTGTGCGTGAAAAGGGATGGGCGGTAGCGTGTCAGAACATGTCGGGAGGAATATTCCGTGAGTGATGAAGCCGATGAAGCATATTCAGTGACAGAACAACTGACCATGACAGGAATAAACCGGATACGCCAGAAAATAAATGCTCATGGTATTCCTGTTTATCTCTGTGAAGCATGCGGAAATCCTATTCCGGAAGCCCGGCGGAAAATATTTCCCGGTGTGACGTTGTGCGTTGAATGTCAGGCGTATCAGGAAAGACAGAGAAAACATTATGCATAAGTCAGTCGCAGAACATAGTGATTTAATTCCGGATGAACATGAGTGGATATTCAGAAAACAGAAATCTTTGTATATGCGCCGGGAAATGGCGCGTTAATTACAGGTATTCCCTTCATGGCTACCGCATTTCTCGCTTTATTTTTCAACTAAGGAATTCATGTGAATAACCCACTTGAGGCCGTCACTCAGGCGGTTAACTCCCTCGTCACAGCACTGAAACTGCCTGACGAATCCGCAAAGGCCAATGAAGTTCTGGGCGAAATGAGCTTCCCGCAGTTCAGCCGTCTGCTGCCGTACCGTGATTACAACCAGGAATCCGGTCTGTTCATGAATGACACCACGATGGGCTTTATGCTGGAAGCCATCCCCATCAATGGGGCGAATGAGTCCATTGTGGAGGCCCTCGATCACATGCTGCGCACCAAACTGCCGCGCGGTATTCCGTTGTGTATCCATCTGATGTCCAGTCAGCTGGTTGGTGACAGGATTGAATACGGGCTGCGTGAGTTCTCCTGGTCAGGTGAACAGGCTGAACGGTTTAACGCCATTACCCGGGCCTATTATATGAAAGCGGCAGCGACACAGTTTCCGCTGCCGGAGGGGATGAATCTGCCCCTGACCCTGCGCCATTACCGGGTGTTTATCTCGTACTGTTCTCCTTCGAAGAAAAAAAGCCGGGCCGACATTCTGGAAATGGAAAACCTGGTGAAAATCATCCGGGCGTCGTTACAGGGGGCCAGTATCACCACACAGACGGTGGATGCACAGGCCTTTATCGATATTGTCGGGGAGATGATTAACCATAACCCGGACTCCCTGTACCCGAAAAGACGTCAGCTGGACCCGTATTCTGATCTGAATTATCAGTGTGTGGAGGACAGTTTTGATCTGAAAGTCCGGGCTGATTACCTGACGCTGGGCCTGCGTGAGAACGGCAGGAACAGCACGGCCCGCATCCTGAATTTCCATCTGGCCCGTAACCCGGAAATCGCCTTCCTGTGGAACGTGGCCGACAACTACAGCAACCTGCTGAACCCGGAACTGTCCATCTCCTGTCCGTTCATCCTGACGCTGACTCTGGTGGTGGAAGACCAGGTGAAAACCCACAGCGAAGCCAACCTGAAGTACATGGACCTGGAGAAAAAGTCGAAGACCTCCTATGCCAAATGGTTTCCGTCCGTGGAGAAAGAGGCGAAGGAGTGGGGGGAACTGCGTCAGCGGCTGGGCTCCGGTCAGTCCTCCGTGGTGTCCTACTTCCTCAACATCACAGCATTCTGCAAGGACAATAATGAAACGGCGCTGGAAGTGGAGCAGGACATCCTGAACAGCTTTCGTAAAAACGGTTTTGAGCTGATTTCACCGCGCTTTAACCACATGCGCAATTTCCTGACCTGCCTGCCCTTTATGGCCGGGAAAGGGCTGTTTAAACAGTTGAAAGAGGCCGGAGTGGTTCAGCGCGCAGAGAGCTTTAATGTTGCCAACCTGATGCCGTTAGTGGCGGATAACCCCCTGACACCGGCAGGTCTGCTGGCACCCACCTACCGTAACCAGCTGGCGTTTATCGATATTTTCTTCCGGGGGATGAATAACACCAACTACAACATGGCGGTCTGTGGCACCTCCGGGGCCGGTAAAACCGGGCTGATACAGCCACTTATCCGCAGCGTGCTGGACTCCGGAGGCTTTGCCGTGGTGTTCGACATGGGGGATGGATACAAGTCCCTGTGTGAGAACATGGGCGGGGTGTATCTGGACGGTGAAACCCTGCGTTTTAACCCGTTTGCGAACATCACCGATATTGACCAGTCAGCGGAGCGTGTCCGTGACCAGTTGTCAGTGATGGCCAGCCCCAACGGTAACCTGGATGAAGTGCATGAAGGTCTGCTGTTGCAGGCGGTCAGAGCCTCCTGGCTGGCCAAAGAGAACAGAGCACGTATTGATGACGTGGTGGATTTCCTGAAAAACGCCAGTGACAGCGAGCAGTATGCCGAGTCACCGACTATCCGCAGCCGTCTGGACGAAATGATTGTGCTGCTTGACCAGTACACTGCCAACGGCACTTACGGCCAGTATTTTAACTCTGATGAGCCGTCCCTGCGGGATGACGCAAAAATGGTGGTGCTGGAGCTGGGCGGACTGGAAGACCGTCCGTCACTGCTGGTTGCGGTGATGTTCTCCCTGATTATCTACATCGAGAACAGGATGTACCGCACGCCGCGTAACCTCAAGAAACTGAACGTTATTGATGAAGGCTGGCGTCTGCTGGACTTCAAAAATCACAAGGTCGGTGAATTTATTGAGAAAGGCTACCGTACGGCCCGCCGTCATACCGGTGCCTATATCACCATCACACAGAACATCGTCGACTTTGACTCTGATAAGGCCTCCAGTGCTGCCCGCGCGGCATGGGGTAACTCCTCCTACAAAATTATCCTCAAACAGAGTGCGAAGGAGTTCGCGAAATACAACCAACTGTATCCGGACCAGTTCCTGCCACTGCAGCGCGACATGATTGGTAAGTTTGGTGCGGCCAAAGACCAGTGGTTCAGTTCCTTCCTGCTGCAGGTGGAAAACCATTCCTCCTGGCACCGTCTGTTTGTGGACCCGTTAAGCCGCGCCATGTACAGCTCTGACGGCCCGGATTTTGAGTTTGTGCAGCAGAAGCGTAAAGAGGGGCTGAGTATTCATGAGGCAGTGTGGCAGCTGGCGTGGAAGAAGTCAGGGCCGGAAATGGCTTCGCTGGAAGCCTGGCTGGAAGAACATGAGAAATACAGGAGTGTGGCATGAGTTCAACGCAGAAACCCGCCGACGTCATGGCAGAACGACGCAGCCACTGGTGGTGGACGGTGCCGGGATGCCTGGCAATGGTGTTACTGAACGCAGCCGTCAGTTACGGCATTGTCAGACTGAACGCACCGGTGACTGTCGCCTTCAACATGAAACAGACCGTGGATGCGTTTTTTGACAGAGCCAGTCAGAAACAACTGTCAGAAGCGCAGTCAAAAGCCCTTTCAGCGCGTTTTAACACGGCACTGGAAGCCAGCCTGCAGGCGTGGCAGCAGAAACACCACGCGGTCATTCTGGTGTCGCCTGCTGTGGTACAGGGGGCACCGGATATCACCCGGGAAATCCAGCAGGATATTGCCCGGCGAATGAGGGCGGAACCATGAGATGCCGGGGGCTGATTGCCCTGCTGATATGGGGGCAGAGTGTGGCCGCCGCCGATCTTGGTACCTGGGGCGATCTGTGGCCGGTAAAGGAGCCGGACATGCTGACGGTGATCATGCAGCGCCTGACGGCACTGGAGCAGTCCGGTGAGATGGGCCGGAAAATGGATGCCTTTAAGGAGCGGGTGATCCGCAACAGTCTGCGGCCCCCTGCCGTGCCCGGTATCGGACGCACGGAGAAATACGGCAGCCGGTTGTTTGACCCGTCCGTCAGACTGGCTGCGGATATCCGGGATAACGAAGGGCGGGTGTTTGCCCGTCAGGGTGAAGTGATGAATCCGCTGCAGTATGTTCCTTTTAACCAGACGCTGTATTTCATCAATAGCGATGATCCGGCGCAGGTGGCCTGGATGAAACGCCAGACGCCGCCCACACTGGAGAGCAAAATTATCCTCGTGCAGGGCAGTATCCCGGAGATGCAGAAGTCTCTGGACAGCCGTGTTTACTTTGACCAGAACGGTGTGCTCTGCCAGCGCCTCGGCATTGATCAGGTCCCGGCACGGGTGAGCGCCGTTCCCGGCGATCGCTTCCTGAAGGTGGAATTTATTCCGGCAGAGGAGGGCAGAAAATGAAGCGAAGGCTGTGGCTGCTGATGTTATTCCTTTTCGCCGGTCATGTCCCTGCGGCGTCTGCGGATTCTGCCTGTGAGGGGCGTTTTGTAAACCCGATCACAGATATCTGCTGGAGCTGTATTTTCCCGCTCTCGCTGGGCAGTATCAAAGTCAGTCAGGGGAAGGTCCCCGACACGGCGAACCCGTCGATGCCCATTCAGATTTGTCCGGCACTGCCGCCGCTGTTCAGGCGTATCGGGCTGGCCATTGGTTACTGGGAGCCGATGGCGTTGACGGACGTCACCCGGTCACCGGGATGCATGGTGAACCTGGGCTTCAGCCTGCCGGCTTTTGGTAAAACGGCACAGGGAACGGCGAAAAAGGATGAGAAGCAGGTAAATGGGGCGTTCTATCACGTTCACTGGTACAAATACCCGCTGACGTACTGGCTGAACATCATCACATCGCTGGGCTGTCTGGAAGGTGGTGACCTGGATATCGCTTATCTTTCTGAAATCGACCCCACCTGGACGGACAGCAGCCTGACCACCATTCTCAATCCGGAAGCTGTCATCTTTGCCAATCCGATAGCACAGGGAGCCTGCGCAGCAGATGCGATTGCCAGCGCCTTTAATATGCCTCTCGATGTTCTGTTCTGGTGTGCCGGTTCGCAGGGAAGTATGTACCCGTTCAATGGCTGGGTGAGTAATGAGTCCAGTCCGTTGCAGTCCTCCCTGCTGGTCAGTGAACGCATGGCGTTCAAGCTGCACCGTCAGGGCATGATTATGGAAACCATCGGGAAAAATAACGCCGTCTGTAATGAATATCCATCCCCAATCCTGCCCAAAGAACGCTGGCGTTACCAGATGGTGAATATGTACCCGGACAGCGGACAGTGCCACCCGTTCGGGCGCAGTGTGACCCGCTGGGAAACCGGGAAAAATCCGCCCAATACAAAGAAAAACTTCGGCTACCTGATGTGGCGTAAACGTAACTGTGTCTTCCTGTGAGGTGAATGATGAAGCTGAGTATGAAATCTCTGGCAGCACTGCTGATGATGCTGAACGGGGCGGTTATGGCGTCAGAAAACGTGAACACTCCTGAAAACCGCCAGTTCCTGAAGCAGCAGGAAAATTTAAGCAGACAACTGCGTGAAAAACCTGACCATCAGCTGAAAGCCTGGGCGGAGAAGCAGGTGCTGGAAACCCCCCTTCAGCGTTCAGATAACCATTTCCTGGATGAGCTGGTTCGTAAACAGCAGGCTTCGCAGGACGGGAAACCCCGGCAGGGTGCCCTGTATTTTGTGTCGTTTTCCATTCCCGAAGAGGGGCTGAAACGAATGCTGGGCGAAACCCGGCACTACGGTATACCCGCCACACTGCGGGGCATGGTGAACAATGACCTGAAGACCACCGCTGAAGCCGTGCTGTCCCTGGTGAAAGACGGCGCGACTGATGGTGTTCAGATCGACCCGACGCTGTTTTCACAGTACGGCATTCGCAGTGTACCGGCACTGGTGGTGTTCTGCAGTCAGGGATACGACATCATCCGGGGAAACCTGCGGGTCGGCCAGGCGCTGGAGAAAGTGGCCGCCACGGGTGACTGCCGGCAGGTGGCTCATGATTTACTGGCAGGGAAAGGAGATTCCGGGAAATGAAACGTATTTTACCTCTGATACTGGCTCTGGTTGCCGGCATGGCACAGGCTGACAGCAACAGTGATTACCGGGCCGGCTCTGATTTTGCTCACCAGATCAAAGGGCAGGGAAGCAGCAGTATTCAGGGCTTTAAGCCACAGGAGAGTATCCCCGGCTATAACGCGAATCCGGACGAGACAAAATATTACGGTGGCGTGACTGCCGGCGGGGATGGCGGCCTGAAAAATGACGGCACCACGGAATGGGCGACCGGTGAAACCGGAAAAACCATCACAGAGTCATTCATGAACAAGCCGAAAGACATTCTTTCACCGGATGCACCGTTTATCCAGACCGGCAGGGATGTGGTGAACCGGGCTGACAGCATTGTGGGAAACACCGGGCAGCAGTGCAGTGCGCAGGAGATTAGCCGGAGTGAATACACGAATTACACCTGTGAGAGGGATTTACAGGTGGAGCAGTACTGCACACGAACTGCCCGTATGGAGCTGCAGGGGAGTACCACATGGGAAACCCGGACGCTGGAGTATGAAATGAGTCAGCTACCTGCACGTGAAGTGAATGGTCAGTATGTTGTCTCCATTACCTCTCCCGTTACCGGTGAAATTGTCGATGCGCATTACAGCTGGAGTCGTACTTACCTGCAGAAGAGTGTACCTATGACAATTACAGTACTGGGAACCCCACTGAGCTGGAATGCCAAATACTCAGCAGATGCCTCATTTACACCAGTACAGAAAACACTGACTGCCGGTGTTGCTTTTACGTCATCTCACCCCGTCCGGGTCGGGAATACAAAATTCAAACGTCATACGGCAATGAAGCTGCGTCTGGTTGTCAGGGTAAAAAAAGCCTCGTACACCCCGTATGTTGTCTGGTCTGAAAGCTGCCCGTTCAGCAAGGAGCTGGGGAAACTGACAAAAACAGAATGTACGGAGGCTGGCGGGAACAGGACGCTGGTGAAAGACGGTCAGTCATACAGCATGTACCAGAGCTGCTGGGCATACCGGGACACGTATGTCACGCAGTCAGCAGACAAGGGAACCTGTCAGACCTACACCGACAATCCTGCCTGTACCCTGGTGTCACACCAGTGTGCCTTTTACTCCGAAGAAGGTGCCTGTCTGCATGAATATGCCACGTACTCCTGTGAGTCAAAAACATCCGGGAAAGTGATGGTCTGTGGGGGAGACGTCTTCTGTCTCGATGGCGAATGCGATAAGGCTCAGAGCGGGCAGAGTAATGATTTTGCCGAAGCCGTTTCTCAGCTGGCGGCACTGGCCGCAGCAGGTAAGGATGTTGCGGCGCTGAACGGGGTGGATGTCCGTGCTTTCACCGGTCAGGCGAAATTTTGTAAGAAGGCTGCAGCCGGATACAGCAACTGCTGTAAGGACAGCGGCTGGGGACAGGATATCGGGCTGGCCAAATGCAGCAGTGATGAAAAGGCCCTGGCTAAAGCAAAATCAAACAAACTGACCGTCAGCGTCGGGGAGTTCTGTTCGAAGAAAGTGCTGGGTGTCTGTCTGGAGAAAAAACGCAGCTACTGTCAGTTTGATTCGAAGCTGGCGCAGATAGTCCAGCAGCAGGGGCGCAACGGTCAGTTGCGTATCAGTTTTGGTAGTGCGAAGCATCCTGACTGTCGGGGGATTACGGTTGATGAGCTGCAGAAAATTCAGTTCAACAGACTGGATTTCACTAACTTCTACGAAGACCTGATGAATAACCAGAAAATCCCGGACAGTGGCGTTCTGACGCAGAAAGTGAAAGAGCAGATTGCTGACCAGCTGAAACAGGCAGGACAGTAAGGTATGGGAAATAACCGGGGGAAATGATGAAAGTCATATTCACGTCGAACCGTTTTATTGATTTTCTTATCCGGCTTTTGATTACAGCGATTGTCATTTCTCTGGTAATTATCTGGTCGTGGGATACGGTAAAAGAAACCACGGCAGACGGGATGCTTGCCGCTGCTTTCGTTATCCTTTACTCCGGTGTGCTCCTGTTTATTCTGTATTTTTGTTTTTCTGCCCTGACTGACCTGCAGAAACCTGATGAAAGAAAAAGTGATGAAAGGAATGAAGATGAATAAAGCATTACTGCCACTGTTACTCTGCTGCTTTATTTTTCCGGCGTCAGGAAAAGATGCAGGCTGGCAGTGGTATAACGAGAAAATAAATCCGAAGGAAAAAGAAAATAAACCTGTACCTGCAGCCCCCCGTCAGGAACCGGATATTATGCAGAAACTGGCCGCACTGCAGACGGCAACAAAGCGGGCGCTGTACGAAGCCATTCTGTATCCCGGCGTGGATAATTTTGTGAAATATTTCCGGCTGCAAAATTACTGGACTCAGCAGGCCGGGCTTTTCACCATGAGCGCCAGAAAGGCCATGCTGGCACATCCTGAACTGGACTATAACCTGCAGTACAGCCATTACAACGGCACGGTACGGAACCAGCTGGCAGCAGACCAGGCGCAGCAGCGACAGGCCATTGCGAAACTGGCTGAACACTACGGCATCATGTTTTTTTACCGGGGGCAGGACCCCATCGACGGGCAGCTGGCGCAGGTCATTAATGGCTTCCGGGATACCTATGGTCTGAGTGTTATTCCCGTTTCCGTGGATGGCGTGATTAATCCGCTGTTGCCGGATTCCCGGACTGACCAGGGGCAGGCGCAGCGCCTCGGCGTGAAATATTTCCCGGCCATGATGCTGGTTGACCCGAAACAGGGTAGTGTTCGTCCGTTATCATACGGTTTTATTTCGCAGGACGACCTGGCAAAACAGTTCCTGAATGTCTCTGAGGATTTTAAACCGAATTTTTAACCAAAGGATATATATGCATACAGGGGATTTGTGTTTTTTTACAGGTGCCAGCCTGTTTATCGTGGGGGTTGTTGGTTATTTCTTTACAGGACTAAATAATAAAGGAGTTTATCTACTGAGCTCGTTTGTCTTCTTTGTAGTAAATGTCATAAGTGTATGTATGCTGCCAGATAATTTCTTGTTTCTTTGTGGTGCGGTTATGAATCAGTGTGCCGTACCGGTTGTTTCAATGGCAGTCAGCACCATGCCGATTATCACGAAGTTTGACAGTTTCAGAAGGATGTTTATTTGTATTATGTTGTCAGCCATATGGTCTGGAGTGATGTGGTTTTTTATTATTTCATTAGTGAAATGACTGGTGCTAATTTGTCATAAATGCCAAATCCAATAGTGAGGTTGATTACCACAGACCAGAGGATAAACCAGACTGCTATCCAGTGACTTCTGAATAAATCACAAAAATAAACATAGATGATTAGAAATAGCCATATCACAACAGCGATAATTGCTATAAATAACAGTATCGTCACAAATAAATCAGCAAAGGTTTTAATGGGGAGAGTGTGCAATAATGAATACACCAGTAAAGCAAAAGCCGCATTACCTGATAATGACTCTCTTATGATGTTTCTCACTATTTCCAGTTTTTCTTTAAAAGATCGCTTTTCCATTTGTACCTCTGACTAATATCACACAAACGCGAATATTACAGACATGAATACTCTCATGTAAATAATAACCGGAGTTTAACATGATAAGTAAACGCAGATTCTCTTTACCCCGGCTTGATATTACGGGAATGTGGGTATTTTCCCTGGGCGTCTGGTTTCATATCGTCGCCCGTCTTGTTCACAGCAAACCCTGGATGGCTTTTTTTCTGGCGGAGCTGATTGCGGCCATCCTTGTGCTGTTCGGCGCATACCAGGTGCTGGATGCATGGATTGCCCGTGTCAGCCGGGAAGAGCGTGAGGCACTGGAAGCCAGGCAACAGGCCATGATGGCAGAGCAGCAGGAGGGCGGACATGTCTCTCACTAAATTACTGCCGGTTATTCTGTTGATGATGGCCACAGGTGTGCAGGCCTCCACCCGGGATGAAATTGAACGACTCTGGCATCCGCAGGGTATGGCTGCGCAGCCTGCACAACCGGCAGCAGACACGCCAGCCAGGACAGACAAGACAGAAAAGCCGGCTCCCCGCTGGTTCCGCCTCAGCAACGGCAGGCAGGTTAACCTGGCCGACTGGAAGGTGGTGCTGTTTATGCAGGGGCATTGCCCTTACTGTCACCAGTTTGACCCGGTACTGAAGCAGCTGGCACAGCAGTACGGCTTTTCCGTTTTTCCCTACACTCTGGATGGTCAGGGGGATATGGCCTTTCCGGAAGCATTACCGGTGCCACCGGACGTGATGCAGACCTTCTTCCCGAATATCCCGGTGGCCACACCGACCACCTTCCTGGTCAACGTCAACACGCTTGAGGCATTACCGCTTTTACAGGGGGCAACGGATGCCGCCGGTTTTATGGCGCGGATGGATACCGTTCTGCAGATGTACGGAGGGAAAAAAGGTGCGAAATAAGCAGGTGGTGTTACTCATTGCCGGAATATCCGGCATCGCGACGGGAATAATCGTCAGCCTGAATATTCCCTTTATCCGTCAGGGGCTTTTTTATCCCGCCAGTCCTGTAGAAATAGTCGTTTCGCTGTGTCTTACCTTTTCTGTTTCTGTTGTGTTTTTTGTGGGGGCAATTGTGGGATGGATTTCGGTGTCTGAAATATATTACAGCCGCATGACCGGTCTGAATGAATCATCAGTAATATCAGAGGAAACTTATAATGACAAAAAACAAAAAGAATCAGGAATTCAAAATCAGAAAAATTAGACGGAATATTGAGTATAGTTTCAGAGGTTCTGACAGATATTTTTATTTGTTTATTGTTTTCCTTGTTGCCGGAATTGTTTTATGGGCTGTTATGCACGTTATTTTCGATGTCTGTATTGATTCGTGGATGGCCGACCCGAAATTACTTAATTTCCAGTATATGTGGAATGTTCTGATGAAAGTCATTCCGTTTACGTTATGGGCGCTGGCAGCAAGGTTTCTTGTTACATTTTTTCTGTCCCCAATGTGCGAATTAATATTCGGAAATATCATGATATTCCTGCTGAAACGCCGTATGCGCCGGGAGAACACATTAAGGGAGGGCAAGAATGATGCCACGCATTAAACCTCTTCTGGTTCTTTGTGCTGCTTTACTGACGGTCACACCCGCAGCGTCAGCGGATGTGAACAGCGACATGAATCAGTTCTTTAACAAGCTGGGCTTCGCCTCCAATACCACCCAGCCGGGCGTCTGGCAGGGGCAGGCCGCCGGCTATGCTTACGGTGGCTCCCTGTATGCCCGTACTCAGGTTAAAAATGTTCATCTGATTTCCATGACGCTGCCGGATATCAATGCCGGATGTGGCGGCATCGACGCCTATCTCGGCTCGTTCAGCTTTATTAATAGCGAGCAGTTGCAGCGTTTTGTTAAGCAGATTATGAGCAATGCTGCCGGTTACTTCTTTGACCTTGCCCTGCAGACAACGGTGCCGGAAATCAAAACCGCAAAAGACTTCCTGCAGAAAATGGCAAGCGACATTAACAGTATGAACCTCAGTTCCTGCCAGGCGGCACAGGGGATTATCGGCGGGCTTTTCCCCCGGACGCAGGTGTCCCAGCAGAAAGTCTGTCAGGACATTGCCGGTGAGAGCAATATTTTTGCTGACTGGGCTGCTTCCCGGCAGGGATGTACCGTTGGCGGGAAATCTGACAGCGTCAGGGATAAAGCCAGCGACAAGGATAAGGAGCGGGTGACCAAAAACATCAACATCATGTGGAATGCGCTTTCCAAAAACAGAATGTTTGACGGCAACAAAGAGCTGAAAGAGTTTGTGATGACGCTGACCGGCTCACTGGTGTTTGGTCCCAACGGCGAAATCACACCGCTATCGGCCAGAACCACTGACCGCTCAATTATCCGGGCCATGATGGAAGGCGGTACAGCAAAAATTTATCACTGCAACGATTCTGACAAATGCCTGAAAGTGGTGGCAGACACACCGGTGACCATCAGCCGGGATAATGCACTGAAGTCTCAGATTACTAAACTTCTGGCCAGCATTCAGAACAAGGCTGTCAGTGACACGCCTCTGGATGACAAGGAAAAAGGCTTTATTTCCAGTACCACCATCCCCGTCTTCAAATACCTGGTTGACCCGCAGATGCTCGGTGTTTCCAACAGTATGATTTACCAGCTGACGGACTATATCGGTTACGACATCCTGCTGCAGTACATTCAGGAGCTGATACAGCAGGCCCGGGCGATGGTGGCCACGGGAAATTATGACGAAGCAGTTATCGAACATATTAACGACAATATGAATGATGCCACCCGGCAGATTGCGGCGTTTCAGTCACAGGTACAGGTGCAGCAGGATGCGCTGCTGGTCGTCGATCGTCAGATGAGCTACATGCGTCAGCAGCTTTCCGCCCGCATGCTCAGTCGTTACCAGAACAACTATCACTTCGGAGGGAGCACGCTGTGAATGAAGTTTATGTGATTGCCGGTGGTGAATGGTTGCGGAATAACCTGAACGCCATTGCCGCCTTTATGGGAACCAGGACGTGGGATTCCATTGAAAAAATTGCTCTCACCCTGTCTGTTGTTGCGGTGGCCTTTATGTGGGTACAGCGCCATAACGTGATGGATTTGCTGGGCTGGGCGGCGGTGTTTGTACTTATCAGCCTGCTGGTTAATATCCGTACGTCGGTGCAGATTATTGATAACAGTGACCTGGTCAAAGTCCATCGGGTGGATAATGTGCCGGTCGGACTGGCGATGCCACTTTCACTGACGACCCGTATCGGGCATGCAATGGTGGCCAGTTACGAGATGATCTACACGCAACCGGACAGTTTCACCTACAGCAAAACGGGGATGCTGTTTGGCGCAGAACTGGTATCAAAAAGCACCGACTTTTTGTCCCGCAATCCGGAAATCGCCAATCTTTTTCAGGATTATGTGCAGAACTGTGTGATGGGGGATATTTACCTGAACCACAAATACACGCTGGAGGAGCTGATGGCCTCCAATGATCCCTACACGCTGATTTTTTCCCGCCCCAGTCCGCTGCGGGGCGTTTATGACAGCAATAATAATTTCGTGACCTGTAAGGACGCGTCGGTTTCGCTGAAAGACAAGCTGAATCTGGACACACAGAGTGGCGGAAAAACCTGGCATTATTATGCCCAGCAGTTATTTGGTGGTCGCCCTGATCCGAACCTGTTGTTCAGTACGCTGATTGGCGACAGTTACCGTTACTTCTATGACTCAAGTAAATCAGCCAGCCAGATCATCCGCCAGAATGTCACCATTAATGCGCTGAAGGAGGGGATCACCAGTTATGCAGCACGTAATGGTGACTCAGCCAGCCTGGTGAATCTGGCCACCACGTCATCGATGGAGAAGCAACGTCTGGCACATGTCTCCATCGGTCATGTGGCGATGCGGACACTGCCCATGACGCAGACCATCCTGACGGGGATCGCCATCGGTATTTTCCCGCTCCTGGTACTGGCGGCTGTCTTCAACAAACTGACGCTGTCTGTCCTGAAAGGCTATGTGTTTGCCCTGATGTGGTTGCAGTCATGGCCAATGTTGTATGCCATTCTGAACAGCGCCATGACATTTTATGCGAAGCAGAATGGTGCACCGGTGGTGCTCTCGGAAATTTCACAGATACAGCTGAAATACTCCGATCTGGCTTCCACTGCCGGGTATCTTTCCATGATGATCCCGCCATTATCCTGGATGATGGTCAGGGGACTCGGGGCCGGATTTTCCAGTGTGTACAGCCATTTCGCTTCCTCTGCTATCAGCCCGACCGCCAGTGCGGCAGGCAGTGTGGTTGACGGTAATTACTCCTACGGCAACATGCAGACGGAAAACGTGAACGGCTTCAGCTGGAGCACCAACAGCACCACGTCGTTTGGTCAGATGATGTACCAGACCGGCAGTGGTGCAACCACCACACAGACCCGTGACGGTAATATGGTGATGGATGCAAGCGGAGCGATGTCCCGGTTACCGGTTGGTATCAATGCAACGCGTCAGATTGCAGCGGCACAACAGGAAATGGCCCGGGAGGCATCGAACAGAGCAGAAAGCGCCCTGCATGGGTTCAGCAGCAGTATTGCCAGTGCCTGGAACTCGCTCAGTCAGTTTGGTTCTAACCGGGGGAGCAGTGATTCTGTCACAGGTGGTGCTGACAGCACGATGAGCGCACAGGATTCCATGATGGCCAGCCGTATGCGCAGTGCAGTGGAAAGCTATGCGAAGGCGCATAATATCAGTAATGAGCAGGCGACTCAGGAACTGGCATCAACAAGTACCAGGCTATCTGGTGGAATGTATGCTGATGCTCATGCTGAATGGGGGGTTAAACCTAAAATTCTTGGTGTTGGTGGTGGGGTAGGCATCAGAGGTGGATTTAAGGGGAGCTTGGATGCAACGGATGATGACTCACATTCAGCAAGTAGTGGCAGCAGGGCTACCCATGATGCTCGCCATGATATCGATGCCAGAGCTACACAAGACTTTAAAGAGGCCAGCGATTACTTTACCAGTCGCAAAGTCAGTGAATCCGGCAGCCATACTGACAATAATGCTGATTCCCGTGTGGACCAGCTGTCTGCAGCCCTGAATTCAGCGAAACAGAGTTACGATCAGTACACGACGAATATGACCCGCAGCCATGAATATGCTGAAATGGCATCCCGTACTGAAAGCATGAGTGGGCAGATGAGTGAAGATCTGTCGCAACAGTTTGCACAGTATGTGATGAAACACGCACCGCAGGATGCCGAAGCTATTCTGACAAACACCAGTTCACCGGAGATTGCAGAACGCCGTCGGGCGATGGCATGGTCTTTTGTTCAGGAACAGGTGCAGCCTGGTGTTGATAATGCCTGGCGTGAATCCCGTGGGGATATTGGTAAAGGAATGGAGAGCGTACCTTCGGGTGGTGGCAGCCAGGATATTATTGCTGACCATCAGGGGCATCAGGCCATTATTGATCAAAGAACGCAGGACAGTAATATCCGTAATGATGTAAAACATCAGGTTGATAATATGGTCACAGAATATAAAGGGAATATCGGAGATACTCAGAATAGTATTCATGGCGAAGAAAATATTGTAGACAGACAATATTCAGAGTTAAAAAATAATCACAAACAGGAAGAAATTCAACAAAACAACAGATATAATGAAGAAAATAAACGACAGAAATTAATACCAACACCGTCTGAAGATGCGTTAAAACAGATGGTGGATGATAAGAAAGAACGATTGAAGGGGCCATTATGATCACTCACTATGATATAAAAATGGAGATGCAAAAACTAAAGGAGGTACTCTCTGTAGAGGGTGTTAATATCCCATCATTATTACAAGTCATAAAGCCGGGAACTTATGTGTTTTTATGGGTTTTATTATGGCCAACTTTTCTGCGTTTAGTATCGGTTAAAAGTGATGTCAGGGATGTTGGCTTTGATATATGTGCTAGTGGAATGATGGGGTTCCTGCTTTTTGTGGCTATTACAAATGGAATGATGTTATACCTTGCGATTCCTGATAGTTTCAGAAAGGATTCAAAAATAATAAATTTTATGTATTCTAAGAGTAAGACATATATTTTGTTGTTTTTGATTGTTTTTTCTATGGTTTCGTTTATGCATTCTATCTTATATGTTTTTGCACTAATGATTACATTCATATTATTTTTCTTGGTGTATACCATAGATATAAATCGTTATAATCTCTCAGCAATAGTCTCAGTAATAGGACTGTTCAAAAAAGAGTCTGTTAGTTAAAAGGATATTTTGGATGAAAACAAAAAAATTGATGATGGTTGCACTGGTCAGTTCCACTCTGGCCCTTTCAGGGTGTGGTGCGATGAGCACAGCAATCAAGAAGCGTAACCTTGAGGTGAAGACTCAGATGAGTGAGACCATCTGGCTTGAACCCGCCAGCGAACGCACGGTATTTCTGCAGATCAAAAACACGTCTGATAAAGACATGAGTGGGCTGCAGGGCAAAATTGCTGATGCTGTGAAAGCAAAAGGGTATCAGGTGGTGACTTCTCCGGATAAAGCCTACTACTGGATTCAGGCGAATGTGCTGAAGGCCGATAAGATGGATCTGCGGGAGTCTCAGGGATGGCTGAACCGTGGTTATGAAGGCGCAGCAGTTGGTGCAGCGTTAGGTGCCGGTATCACCGGATATAATTCCAGTTCTGCCGGTGCCACACTCGGTGTGGGCCTTGCTGCCGGTCTGGTGGGTATGGCTGCAGATGCGATGGTGGAAGATGTGAACTATACCATGATCACGGATGTGCAGATTGCAGAGCGTACTAAGGCAACGGTGACAACGGATAATGTTGCCGCCCTGCGTCAGGGCACATCAGGTGCGAAAATTCAGACCAGTACTGAAACAGGTAACCAGCATAAATACCAGACCCGTGTGGTCTCAAATGCGAACAAGGTTAACCTGAAATTTGAAGAGGCGAAGCCTGTTCTCGAAGACCAGCTGGCCAAATCAATCGCAAATATTCTCTGATTATCTTCCGGAGGCTGGTCTGACCGGCCTCCTGACTGACGCCTCGCTTTGCTCGTTGTCCAACCCCGGAAAGAAATAAAATAAATTTTATTTCTCCCCGGCGTTTCCGAAATAAATATGAAAACACTGAGCGGTTGTGCAAATTCTTTGTGCGACCGTGAAGTGTTGCCGGCGAAGCCGGAATTTAACGGTTATTAATCTTTTCATCATTAATAATCAGTCCGACTGACTTTTTTCTTCGGAATATCATCATGAGTTTTAACGCAAAGGATATGACCCAGGGCGGTCAGATTGCGTCCATGCGTATCCGCATGTTCAGCCAGATCGCCAATATCATGCTTTACTGCCTGTTTATTTTTTTCTGGATACTCGTTGGTCTGGTTTTATGGGTAAAAATAAGCTGGCAGACGTTTGTGAACGGCTGTATTTACTGGTGGTGTACCACGCTGGAAGGCATGCGGGATTTAATCAAGTCCCAGCCGGTATATGAGATCCAGTATTACGGCAAAACCTTCCGGATGAACGCTGCTCAGGTACTGCATGATAAATATATGATTTGGTGCGGAGAGCAGCTATGGTCCGCATTCGTTCTGGCCACAGTTGTGGCACTGGTTATTTGCCTGATTACCTTCTTTGTTGTCTCCTGGATTCTGGGGCGTCAGGGTAAACAACAGAGCGAAAATGAAGTCACAGGTGGTCGTCAGCTGACAGACAATCCGAAAGACGTTGCCCGGATGCTGAAAAAAGACGACAAGGACTCCGATATCCGGATTGGCGACCTGCCGATTATCCGGGATTCTGAAATCCAGAACTTCTGTCTGCACGGCACGGTCGGGGCCGGTAAGTCGGAAGTTATCCGTCGTCTGGCCAACTACGCCCGTAAGCGCGGTGATATGGTGGTGATTTATGACCGTTCAGGGGAATTTGTTAAAAGTTACTATGATCCCTCCATCGATAAAATCCTGAATCCGCTGGATGCCCGCTGTGCCGCATGGGATTTATGGAAGGAGTGTCTGACACAGCCGGATTTTGATAATACGGCAAATACCCTGATCCCGATGGGCACAAAAGAGGACCCGTTCTGGCAGGGTTCAGGACGTACCATTTTTGCGGAAGCGGCGTACCTGATGCGTAATGACCCCAACCGCAGCTACAGCAAACTGGTGGACACTCTGCTTTCCATCAAAATCGAAAAACTGCGTACCTTCCTGCGTAATTCACCGGCGGCCAACCTGGTGGAAGAGAAAATCGAGAAAACGGCGATTTCCATCCGTGCTGTGCTGACCAACTACGTGAAAGCCATCCGTTACCTGCAGGGGATTGAGCATAACGGTGAGCCCTTCACCATCCGTGACTGGATGCGTGGTGTCCGGGAAGATCAGAAAAACGGCTGGCTGTTTATCTCATCGAACGCCGACACCCATGCCTCCCTGAAGCCGGTGATCTCCATGTGGCTGTCCATTGCCATTCGTGGTCTGCTGGCAATGGGAGAAAACCGTAAACGTCGTGTGTGGTTTTTCTGTGACGAGTTACCCACGTTACACAAACTGCCTGACCTGGTGGAGATCCTGCCGGAAGCCCGTAAGTTCGGTGGCTGTTATGTGTTTGGTATCCAGTCCTATGCCCAGCTGGAAGATATCTACGGTGAGAAAGCGGCTGCCACGTTGTTTGACGTCATGAACACCCGTGCCTTTTTCCGTTCTCCCAGCCATAAGATTGCAGAGTTCGCTGCCGGTGAGATTGGTGAGAAAGAGCACCTGAAAGCCAGCGAGCAGTATTCCTACGGTGCTGATCCGGTACGTGACGGGGTATCGACCGGTAAGGATATGGAGCGCCAGACGCTGGTCAGTTATTCCGACATTCAGTCTCTGCCGGATCTGACCTGTTATGTCACCCTGCCCGGACCGTATCCGGCAGTAAAACTCTCTCTGAAATATCAGACACGACCGAAGGTCGCTCCGGAGTTTATTCCGCGTGACATCAACCCGGAAATGGAGAACCGCCTGAGTGCCGTACTTGCCGCAAGGGAAGCAGAAGGTCGTCAGATAGCCAGCCTCTTCGAACCGGATGTCCCGGAGGTTGTTTCCGGAGAAGACGTGACTCAGGCTGAACAGCCGCAACAGCCGCAACAGCCGCAACAGCCGCAACAGCCGCAACAGCCGGTGTCTCCTGCCATCAACGATAAGAAGTCAGATTCAGGTGTGAATGTTCCGGCAGGGGGGATCGAGCAGGAGCTGAAAATGAAACCGGAAGAAGAGATGGAACAGCAACTGCCACCCGGGATCAGTGAATCCGGTGAAGTGGTGGATATGGCCGCTTATGAGGCATGGCAACAGGAAAATCATCCGGACACCCAGCAGCAGATGCAGCGTCGTGAAGAGGTGAACATTAATGTGCACCGGGAGCGCGGGGAGGATGTTGAGCCGGGAGATGATTTCTGATGATGAGTATCGCACAGGTCAGATCGGCCGGAAGTGCCGGTAACTATTATACCGACAAGGATAATTACTATGTACTGGGCAGCATGGGAGAACGCTGGGCCGGCAGGGGGGCTGAACAGCTGGGACTGCAGGGCAGTGTCGATAAGGATGTTTTTACCCGTCTTCTGGAGGGAAGGCTGCCGGACGGAGCGGATCTAAGCCGCATGCAGGATGGCAGTAATAAGCATCGTCCCGGCTACGACCTGACCTTCTCCGCCCCCAAAAGTGTCTCCATGATGGCCATGTTAGGTGGCGATAAGCGCCTGATTGATGCACATAACCAGGCCGTGGACTTTGCTGTTCGTCAGGTGGAGGCGCTGGCCTCCACACGGGTGATGACGGACGGACAGTCAGAAACGGTACTGACCGGTAATCTGGTGATGGCACTGTTTAACCACGACACCAGTCGCGATCAGGAACCACAGTTACACACGCATGCGGTGGTAGCTAATGTCACGCAGCATAACGGTGAGTGGAAGACACTGAGCAGTGACAAAGTGGGGAAAACGGGGTTCATTGAGAATGTGTACGCTAATCAGATTGCCTTTGGCAGGCTCTACCGGGAAAAACTGAAAGAGCAGGTTGAGGCGCTGGGCTATGAAACGGAAGTGGTGGGTAAGCACGGTATGTGGGAAATGCCGGGCGTACCGGTGGAGGCCTTTTCCGGACGCTCACAGACTATCCGGGAGACCGTCGGGGAGGACGCCTCGCTGAAATCCCGGGATGTGGCGGCGCTGGATACGCGTAAATCCAAACAGCACGTCGATCCTGAAATCAAAATGACCGAGTGGATGCAGACGCTGAAGGAAACCGGGTTCGATATCCGGGCGTATCGTGACGCAGCGGAACAACGGGCATATACCCGCACGCAGACACCCGGACCAGCTTCACAGGACGGGCCGGATGTGCAGCAGGCGGTGACACAGGCGATTGCCGGATTAAGTGAACGCAAAGTGCAGTTTACGTACACGGACGTGCTGGCCAGGACGGTCGGCATACTGCCGCCGGAAGCCGGTGTGATTGAGCGGGCACGCGCCGGTATCGATGAGGCCATCAGCCGTGAGCAGCTTATCCCCCTCGATCGTGAGAAGGGGATGTTCACGTCCGGGATTCATGTGCTCGATGAGCTGTCAGTCCGGGCACTCAGTCGTGACATCATGAAACAGAACCGGGTGACCGTACATCCGGAGAAAAGTGTCCCCCGGACGGCCGGTTACAGCGATGCCGTCAGTGTTCTGGCACAGGATCGCCCGTCGCTGGCCATTGTGTCCGGGCAGGGCGGTGCAGCCGGGCAGCGTGAGCGGGTGGCTGAACTGGCAATGATGGCCCGGGAGCAGGGGCGGGAGGTGCAGATTATCGCCGCTGACCGTCGCTCGCAGATGAACCTGAAGCAGGATGAACGGCTGTCCGGTGAGCTGATAACCGGACGTCGTCAGCTGCAGGAGGGCATGGCCTTCACGCCGGGCAGTACCGTTATCGTCGACCAGGGCGAAAAACTCTCCCTGAAAGAGACGTTAACCCTGCTGGACGGTGCCGCACGTCATAACGTACAGGTCCTGATAACCGACAGCGGGCAGCGAACCGGTACAGGCAGTGCGCTGATGGCCATGAAGTATGCCGGGGTGAACACGTATCGCTGGCAGGGCGGAGAACAGCGACCGGCAACCATCATCAGTGAACCGGACCGGAATGTCCGCTATGACCGGCTGGCCGGAGATTTTGCGGCCAGCGTGAAAGCCGGAGAAGAGAGCGTGGCACAGGTCAGCGGGGTACGGGAACAGGCCATACTGACACAGGCCATTCGCAGTGAGCTGAAAACACAGGGCGTGCTCGGACACCCGGAGGTGACCATGACCGCCCTGTCACCGGTCTGGCTGGACAGCCGGAGCCGTTATCTGCGGGATATGTACCGACCGGGGATGGTGATGGAGCAGTGGAACCCGGAGACACGCAGTCATGACCGCTATGTTATCGACCGGGTGACGGCGCAGAGTCACAGCCTGACCCTGCGGGATGCGCAGGGCGAAACGCAGGTGGTGCGTATTTCCTCCCTGGACAGCAGCTGGTCGCTGTTCCGGCCGGAAAAAATGCCGGTGGCAGACGGCGAGCGACTGAGGGTGACAGGGAAAATTCCCGGACTCCGCGTCTCCGGCGGTGACCGCCTGCAGGTGGCATCCGTCAGTGAAGATGCGATGACGGTTGTTGTGCCGGGGCGGGCTGAACCGGCCACCCTGCCTGTGGCTGATTCACCGTTCACGGCACTGAAGCTGGAGAACGGCTGGGTGGAAACGCCCGGGCATTCCGTCAGTGACAGTGCGACGGTGTTTGCCTCCGTCACACAGATGGCAATGGACAACGCCACCCTGAACGGTCTGGCCCGCAGCGGTCGTGATGTCCGGCTGTATTCCTCACTGGATGAAACCCGTACTGCGGAAAAACTTGCCCGCCATCCCTCCTTTACGGTGGTTTCTGAGCAGATAAAGGCGCGGGCCGGTGAGACATCGCTGGAAACCGCTATCAGTCTGCAGAAAACCGGGCTGCACACGCCGGCACAGCAGGCCATTCATCTGGCCCTTCCTGTGCTGGAAAGTAAAAACCTGGCCTTCAGCATGGTGGACCTGCTGACAGAGGCGAAGTCGTTTGCTGCAGAAGGAACCGGTTTTACTGAACTGGGAGGGGAAATCAATGCGCAGATAAAACGCGGTGACTTACTGTATGTGGATGTGGCAAAAGGCTATGGCACAGGCCTGCTGGTTTCCCGTGCGTCGTATGAGGCAGAAAAAAGTATTCTTCGCCATATTCTCGAAGGTAAGGAGGCGGTCACGCCGCTGATGGAGAGAGTACCCGGCGAACTCATGGAGACGTTAACGTCGGGACAGCGTGCCGCCACCCGTATGATACTGGAAACGTCCGACCGTTTCACGGTGGTACAGGGTTATGCCGGGGTGGGTAAGACCACACAGTTCCGGGCGGTGATGTCAGCCGTGAACATGCTGCCGGAGAGTGAGCGTCCCCGTGTCGTTGGGCTGGGGCCCACGCACCGTGCGGTCGGGGAGATGCGCAGCGCCGGCGTGGATGCACAGACACTGGCGTCCTTTCTGCATGACACGCAGCTGCAGCAGCGCAGCGGAGAAACGCCGGATTTCAGCAACACGCTGTTCCTGCTCGATGAGAGCTCAATGGTGGGCAATACCGACATGGCACGGGCATACGCCCTGATTGCGGCCGGTGGCGGTCGTGCTGTGGCCAGCGGTGACACGGACCAGCTGCAGGCCATCGCGCCCGGTCAGCCTTTCCGTCTCCAGCAGACGCGCAGTGCTGCCGATGTGGCCATCATGAAGGAGATTGTGCGTCAGACGCCGGAACTGCGGGAGGCGGTATACAGCCTGATTAACCGGGATGTGGAAAAGGCACTGTCCGGGCTTGAGAGTGTGAAACCGTCTCAGGTGCCACGTCTGGAGGGCGCATGGGCACCGGAGCACTCCGTGACGGAGTTCAGTCACAGCCAGGAAGCGAAACTGGCAGAAGCGCAGCAGAAGGCGATGCTGAAAGGCGAGGCTTTCCCGGATATCCCCATGACACTGTATGAAGCCATTGTCCGCGACTATACCGGCAGGACACCGGAAGCACGGGAGCAGACGCTGATTGTCACGCACCTGAATGAGGACCGGCGCGTACTGAACAGCATGATTCATGATGCACGGGAAAAGGCCGGTGAGCTGGGGAAAGAGCAGGTCATGGTGCCTGTCCTGAACACAGCGAATATACGTGACGGGGAGCTGCGTCGTCTCTCCACCTGGGAGAATAACCCGGATGCCCTTGCCCTGGTGGATAGTGTGTATCACCGGATTGCCGGTATCAGCAAGGATGACGGGCTGATAACCCTGGAGGATGCGGAAGGTAACACGCGGCTGATTTCGCCCCGGGAGGCGGTGGCTGAAGGTGTCACACTGTACACCCCGGACAAAATCCGGGTGGGGACCGGCGACCGGATGCGCTTCACGAAGAGTGACCGGGAGCGCGGTTATGTGGCCAACAGCGTCTGGACGGTGACAGCGGTTTCCGGTGACAGTGTCACGCTGTCAGACGGACAGCAGACCCGGGTGATTCGCCCCGGCCAGGAGCGGGCAGAGCAACATATTGACCTGGCTTATGCCATCACCGCCCACGGTGCGCAGGGGGCGAGTGAAACCTTTGCCATCGCGCTTGAAGGCACGGAAGGTAACCGGAAACTGATGGCCGGCTTTGAGTCAGCCTACGTGGCCCTGTCGCGTATGAAGCAGCATGTGCAGGTGTACACCGATAACCGTCAGGGCTGGACGGATGCCATTAACAATGCCGTACAGAAAGGAACTGCCCACGATGTGCTGGAGCCGAAACCGGACCGGGAGGTCATGAATGCGCAGCGGCTGTTCAGTACGGCACGGGAACTGCGGGACGTGGCGGCAGGCCGTGCCGTTCTCCGTCAGGCGGGGCTGGCCGGGGGAGACAGTCCTGCACGGTTTATTGCTCCGGGACGTAAATATCCGCAACCGTATGTGGCACTGCCGGCTTTTGACCGTAACGGCAGGTCCGCCGGTATCTGGCTGAACCCACTGACCACGGATGACGGAAACGGGCTGCGGGGATTCAGCGGTGAAGGCCGTCCGTGGAATCCCGGTGCCATCACCGGTGGCCGCGTGTGGGGGGATATTCCGGATAACAGCGTCCAGCCGGGAGCCGGAAATGGTGAACCGGTCACGGCAGAGGTACTGGCACAGCGGCAGGCTGAAGAGGCCATCCGCCGTGAAACGGAACGCCGCGCAGATGAAATTGTCAGGAAAATGGCAGAGAACAAACCTGACTTGCCGGACGGCAAAACAGAGCTGGCTGTCAGGGATATTGCCGGGCAGGAACGTGACCGGACTGCCACTTCTGAACGGGAAACCGCACTGCCGGAGAGTGTGCTGCGTGAATCACAACGGGAACGGGAAGCGGTCCGGGAGGTTGCCCGGGAAAATCTGCTGCAGAGGCTTCTGCAGCAGATGGAGCGGGATATGGTTCGTGACCTGCAGAAAGAGAAAACCCTGGGCGGAGACTGATACAGGAAGACAAACACTGATGACAACGGATAACACGAACACGATACGTAACGATTCACTGGCTGCACGGACCGATACCTGGTTGCAGTCATTTCTGGTCTGGTCACCCGGACAGCGGGATATCATCAAAACGGTGGCACTGGTGCTGATGGTACTGGACCACATCAATCTGATATTCCAGCTGAAGCAGGAATGGATGTTTCTGGTCGGGCGTGGGGCCTTTCCGCTTTTTGCCCTGGTGTGGGGGCTGAATCTGTCCCGTCATGCGCATATCCGGCAACCGGCCATTAACCGGCTGTGGGGATGGGGAATTATTGCCCAGTTCGCATATTATCTGGCAGGCTTTCCCTGGTATGAGGGGAATATCCTGTTTGCCTTTGCAGTGGTGGCACAGGTGCTGACGTGGTGTGAAACGCGCAGTGGGTGGCGTACAGCAGCGGCCATTCTCCTGATGGCCCTGTGGGGGCCTTTGTCCGGCACCAGTTACGGCATTGCCGGGCTGCTGATGCTGGCAGTCAGCCACCGGCTGTACCGGGCGGAAGACAGAGCGGAACGTCTGGCGCTGGTCGCCTGCCTGCTGGCTGTTATTCCGGCGCTTAACCTTGCCACCAGTGATGCAGCGGCGGTGGCTGGTCTTGTGATGACGGTGCTGACCGTTGGTCTGGTGTCGTGTGCAGGAAAATCATTACCCCGTTTCTGGCCCGGAGACTTTTTCCCGACGTTCTATGCCTGTCATCTGGCTGTGCTGGGCGTTCTGGCGCTGTGACGGGTGTGGTATCTTTGGCCGCAAGAGGATGATTCGTCAGAGGCAGAACACAGCATGACAGAGCAGAAGCGACCGGTACTGACACTGAAGCGGAAGACAGAGGGAACAGCGCCTGTCCGCAGCCGGAAAACCATCATCAATGTCACCACGCCACCAAAATGGAAGGTGAAAAAGCAGAAACTGGCCGAGAAAGCGGCCCGGGAAGCAGAGCTGGCGGCAAAAAAAGCGCAGGCCAGACAGGCGCTGTCCATTTATCTGAACCTGCCCTCACTGGATGAGGCCGTGAATACCCTGAAGCCCTGGTGGCCGGGATTATTTGACGGTGACACGCCCCGGCTTCTGGCCTGCGGTATCCGGGACGTGTTACTGGAAGACGTGGCGCAGCGGAATATCCCGCTCTCGCATAAAAAACTGCGCAGGGCGCTGAAGGCCATCACCCGTTCAGAAAGCTATCTGTGTGCCATGAAAGCCGGTGCCTGCCGGTATGACACGGAAGGGTATGTGACGGAGCATATTTCTCAGGAGGAGGAAACGTATGCGGCAGAGCGTCTGGATAAAATCCGCCGCCAGAACCGGATAAAGGCAGAACTTCAGGCCGTGCTTGATGAGAAATAAAAAAAAGCCTCCCTCAGAGAGAGGAGGCAGGGAAATAAGGCTTAAAAGGAAATAACTTCCGTACCCGAAAGGAAGCCAATTCAGTAGATTATTTAACACCATAATACTGACGGGTTAAAGAGGAGTGATAAAGATGAATGGATTCAGAAACAGTTCACGGAACGGTCAGGTCTGGTGCTGGCAGCGTGCCGGAAGCCGGGCCGTTATTCTGGAGGTCAGTGGACGCTGGATGGAAGCGGCAGAAGGATGGCGACGGGCTGCCTGTGTTGCGCCCCGGACAGACTGGCAGCAGTTTGCCCGAAAAAGGGCTGAACACTGCCACCGGCGCTGCCGGGGAAGGGTGTAACGAAAAAAGCAGCCTTCATTACTCCAGGGATTCAGAAGGCTGAATAATGCATGAGATTTGCTTTTTTTAATATCCGGTCGGGCAGTATGACCGGACAGTTCTGAGTAGCACAGAGTTTTTTCCGTATTAAGTCGTGATTTTATATTTTGTGATTAATTTCACAAAATAAGGTGTTATTCAGTGTGTGCTGCAATATTCAGGATGCCTGAAATACAGGTGCTATTTATCTGATATGGAGAATAACATGAGGAAATATATTCCACTGGTATTATTTATCTTTTCATGGGTAATGACTCCAACTTATTGATAGTGTTTTATGTTCAGATAATGCCCGATGACTTTGTCATGCAGCTCCACCGATTTTGAGAACGACAGCGACTTCCGTCCCAGTGTAACCGGCTCATTTAAACCGTCTGGTCTGTTTCCTCCGGCTCTACAAAAATAATGTCCATCATTTTTAATGGACACTATCGTATGAAACACCGGACCTGGATCACTGAAGCTTTACGTCTTCACTT
>OKVR01000099.1_pt1 | contig 59082 bp, 69 predicted proteins | sample 1606891 | NCBI WGS metagenome assembly OKVR01 (sample SAMN03281011, study PRJEB24777) | human gut metagenome | isolation source: fecal sample PR176 from 1 month old male Indian infant, caesarean delivered... | place: Singapore | collected 2006-01-13 | reverse complement strand
CCATCCCGAGCTGAACAGCGTCGCCTGCCTGATGGGATCAGGCTCATTTTCGTTCGCTGTCGCAAACCCTGTTCCCTCGCCTGGCTTTGATGGCGACAGCCTCAGCGAGTGGGATGTCAGCCATCAGCTGGCGTCGCTCGCCCGGCGGCCGCTGTTGCTCTGGCATGGCGATGCCGACGACGTGGTGCCGCCGGAAGAGACCTTCCGTCTTGAGCAGGTGCTCAGGCAGAGCGACCTTGCAGCCAGGCTGACCTGCGTCTGGCAGAAAGGCGTCCGCCATCGCATCATCCCCGGAGGCGCTGGCCACGACGGTCGCCATTTTTTCAGCAGCATCTTTAAACGCGGATCACGCTGACGCCCTGGTCCTCAAGCTGCTTGAGGATCGCGGCATCGGCCTGTTTGCCGGTGATCACCACGTCAATTTGCCCGGCCTGGCTGAATAGCATTCCGGCGCGCTCGCCGATCTTGCTGCTGTCGACCAGCACCGCCAGCTTGCCGACCACGCTGAGCATTTTCTGCTCGGCCATGGCGGTCAACATATCTGTTTTGTATAACCCCTCGGCGGTTAACCCTTTGCCGCTGGTGAACATCCAGTGCCCGGCAGTAGAGGGCTGTTTTCACTGCCGTGGGGGCTGAGGGTGATGGCGTGGCTGCGGTTGTACTGCCCGCCCATGATAATCACGCTGTCGTGTTCCTGGTCGATCAGGTAGTTGGCCAGCGGCAGATAGTTAGTGATGATCTGCACCGGTTTGCCGCACAGTTCACGCCCCAGCAGAAAGGCGGTGGAGCCGCAGTTGATGACGATGCTCTCACCCGGCGCGATCAGCTGCGAAGCGGCGCGCGCAATACGCACTTTTTCATCCAGATTCTGCGCCTGGTGGATATTCATCGGCGTCCAGCGGGGGCGCTGCTCGCTAATGGCTTCCGCGCCATTGCGTACCTTTTTCAGTTTGCCGCTTTCATCCAGCTTGTTGATATCACGTCGGGCCGTTGCGGGTGAGATCCCGAGCCGCGACATCACCTGCTCTACGGTAACAAACCCCGTTTGGGCGAGCAGATCCAGCAGAATTTGGTGCCTTTGCGCTTCCGTCATGAGCGAATCCGATTAAAAGTGAACGGCAAAGATGATATTTGAAATCATGTGAAAATACTAACCCTCAGGCGGGGTATTTCCGGCAGGCAGGGCCTGCCGGAGGCGGTTTACAGGAAGGATTTGAACGGCAGATCCGGCTCGATGGTGAAGCAGTCGTCGAAGCCGCGCGGGTAGTGATATTCGAAATTGTCTTTATCCAGCGGCCAGGTAAATTTGCCGCCAACCTGCCAGATAAACGGCTTGAAGCCATACTTCAGACGATCTTTTTTCATCTCCCACAGGACGCGGATCTCCTGCGGATCGGCCTGAAAGTTCGACCAGATATCATGGTGGAACGGGATCACCACTTTGGCGTTGAGCGACTCCGCCATACGCAGGATATCGGCGCTGGTCATTTTGTCGGTGATCCCGCGCGGGTTCTCGCCATACGAGCCGAGGGCGACGTCAATTTGATGCTCGTTGCCGTGTTTCGCGTAGTAGTTGGAGTAGTGGGAATCGCCGCTGTGGTACAGGTTGCCGCCCGGTGTTTTAAACAGATAGTTGACCGCGCGCTGGTCCATCCCGTCCGGCAGCACGCCGGCGGCTATTTGATCCGCCGGGAGGGTGATCAGCGCGGTACGGTCGAACGCGTCGAGCGCGTGGATCTCAATGTCCTTAATCTTCACGACATCGCCGGGCTTCATGACGATACAGCGCGCTTTCGGCACGCCCCAGCCGATCCACATATCGACGCAGGTTTTCGGGCCGATAAACGGCACATCGGCCGGGCAGTTCTGCATGACGGCGGCGGCGACGTTGACGTCAATATGATCGTTGTGATCGTGGGTCGCGAGGACCGCGTCAATCTGGCGAATGGCGAATGGATCGAGCACGAACGGGGTGGTGCGCAGATTGGGCTGGAGCTTCTTCACCCCTGCCATCCGCTGCATCTGATGGCCGGTTTTCATCAATGGATTGCCGTGGCTCTGCTTGCCGGTGCCGCACCAGAAATCGACGCAGACGTTGGCGCCGCCTTCGGATTTCAACCAGATGCCGGTACAGCCCAGCCACCACATGGCGAAGGTGCCGGGCGCAACCTGCTCCTGCTCAATCTCTTCATTCAGCCAGCTACCCCATTCCGGAAAGGTGTTCAGGATCCATGATTCACGGGTGATGGTCTGTACTTTACTCATCGCGGTCTTCCTCGTGTATTTTCAAAAGTAATCATTATTTGATTGGTTTTGATTTATGTTGTCACTGCGCTTCCAGGATTGCAATCATGTTTTCCATCCCTTTTGCGATCTGATACGTATGATCTCCCGTCTTTTTCACAGCTTACGTGCCTTGGTTTTTGTTTTATCTATATGATTTAAAATGTTTATTTATGTTTAATTATAAATGAATGGAAATAACCTGAGTGAAGGAAAGGATTATTGCGGTGTGCGTCACATTTAATCAAATTTAATCTTGTTGTGATTACTTTTGATTATTAGAGTGAGCAGCGAGAAATGCTGAGCGTAAGGCGCGTTCAGCGCCTTCACCATCGGGAGTGTGTTATGGCAATCCTCTACAACATCTTTACCGTTTTCTTTAATCAGGTGATGACTAATGCCCCGCTGCTGCTGGGTATCGTGACCTGCCTGGGCTATATCCTGCTGCGTAAAAGCGTCAGCGTGATTATCAAAGGCACCATCAAAACCATTATCGGTTTCATGCTGTTACAAGCCGGCTCCGGCATCCTCACCAGCACCTTCAAACCGGTGGTGGCGAAAATGTCAGAGGTGTACGGCATTAACGGCGCCATCTCTGACACCTATGCCTCGATGATGGCGACCATCGACCGGATGGGCGAGGCCTATAGCTGGGTGGGCTACGCGGTGCTGCTGGCGCTGGCGCTGAATATCTGTTACGTCCTGCTGCGCCGGATTACCGGCATCCGCACCATCATGCTGACGGGCCATATCATGTTTCAGCAGGCGGGGCTGATTGCGGTCTCGTTCTTTATTTTCGGCTACTCCATGTGGACCACCATCATCTGCACCGCGGTGTTGGTGTCACTCTACTGGGGCATTACCTCCAATATGATGTACAAGCCTACTCAGCTGGTCACCGACGGCTGCGGTTTTTCTATCGGGCACCAGCAGCAGTTCGCCTCGTGGATTGCCTACAAAGTGGCGCCCTGGCTGGGGAAAAAAGAGGAGAGCGTCGAAGACCTCAAGCTGCCCGGCTGGCTGAACATCTTCCACGACAACATCGTTTCCACCGCGATTGTGATGACTATCTTCTTCGGTGCGATCCTGCTCTCTTTCGGCATTGACGTGGTGCAGGCGATGGCGGGTAAAACCCACTGGACGGTCTATATCCTGCAGACCGGTTTCTCCTTCGCGGTGGCGATTTTCATCATCACTCAGGGCGTGCGGATGTTCGTCGCCGAGCTGTCCGAAGCCTTCAACGGTATCTCGCAGCGTCTGATCCCCGGGGCGGTGCTGGCGATCGACTGCGCCGCCATCTATAGCTTCGCGCCGAATGCGGTGGTCTGGGGCTTTATGTGGGGCACCATCGGTCAGCTGATTGCCGTCGGCATTCTGGTCGGCGTCGGCTCCCCGATTCTGATTATTCCAGGTTTTATCCCTATGTTCTTCTCCAACGCGACGATTGGCGTTTTTGCCAACCACTTTGGCGGCTGGCGCGCGGCGCTCAAAATCTGCCTGGTGATGGGCATGATTGAAATATTCGGTTGCGTATGGGCGGTGAAACTCACCGGCATGAGCGCCTGGATGGGGATGGCGGACTGGTCGATTCTGGCACCGCCGATGATGCAGGGCTTCGCCTCCGTCGGGCTGGCGTTTATGGCCGTCATCATCCTGATTGCACTGGCTTATATGTTCTTCGCCGGCCGCGCGCTGCGCGCCGAGGAGGACGCGGAAAAACAACTGGCAGAGGCCTCTGCCCAATAAGGAGTTCTGATTATGACCGTACGTATTCTGGCTGTGTGTGGTAACGGGCAAGGCAGTTCCATGATCATGAAAATGAAGGTGGACCAGTTTCTGACGCAATCCAACATCGACCACACGGTAAACAGCTGCGCGGTAGGTGAATACAAAAGCGAGCTGAACGGCGCGGATATCATCATCGCTTCAACCCATATCGCGGGGGAGATTACCGTCTCCGGTAATAAACATGTGGTGGGCGTGCGTAACATGCTTTCGCCAGCGGATTTCGGTCCCAAGCTGCTGGAGGTGATTAAAGCTCACTTCCCGCAGGACGTGAAATAAGGAGCGGCCATGAAACTTCATGAATCGCTGGCGCAGAACCACTCCATCCGCCTGCAGGCGGAAGCGGAAACCTGGCAGGAGGCGGTAAAAATCGGCGTCGATCTGCTGGTGGCCGCCGACGTCGTGGAACCGCGCTATTACCAGGCCATTCTCGACGGCGTGGCCGAGCACGGCCCCTATTTTGTGATTGCCCCCGGGCTGGCGATGCCGCACGGGCGGCCGGAAGAGGGCGTCAGGAAAACCGGGTTTGCGCTGGTGACCCTGAAAAAACCGCTGATTTTCAACCACGAAGATAATGACCCGGTCGACATTCTGATCACCATGGCGGCGGTTGACGCCACCACTCACCAGGAGGTGGGGATTATGCAGATCGTTAATCTGTTTGATGATGAAGCCAATTTCGACCGTTTACGCGCCTGCCGCAGCGAGCAGGAAGTGCTGGATTTAATTAAAAACGCCACCGCGGCGGCTGTTTAAAAGGAACACTATCATGTCATTACCTATGTTACAGGTCGCACTGGACAACCAAACGCTGGCCAGCGCCTACGAGACCACCCGCCTGATCGCCGAAGAGGTGGATATCATTGAAGTCGGCACCATCCTTTGCGTCGGGGAAGGGGTGCGTGCGGTGCGCGATCTGAAAGCGCTGTACCCGCATAAAATTGTGCTGGCGGACGCCAAAATCGCCGACGCCGGCAAGATTCTGTCGCGGATGTGCTTTGAAGCCAACGCCGACTGGGTCACGGTGATCTGCTGCGCCGATATCAATACCGCCAAAGGGGCGCTGGATGTCGCCAAAGAGTTCAACGGCGACGTTCAGATCGAGCTAACCGGCTTCTGGACCTGGGAGCAGGCGCAGGCATGGTGCGAGGCGGGCATCCAGCAGGTGGTCTATCACCGCAGCCGCGACGCGCAGGCGGCGGGCGTGGCGTGGAGCGAGGCGGATATCAGCGCAATTAAGCGTCTGTCCGATATGGGCTTCAAAGTGACCGTCACCGGCGGCCTGGCGCTGGAGGACCTGCCGCTGTTCGCTGGCATCCCCATCCACGTCTTTATTGCCGGGCGCAGCATCCGCGATGCCGCTTCGCCGGTGGAAGCGGCGCGCCAGTTTAAACGCTCTATCGCCCAGCTGTGGGGTTAAGGAGCGGCTATGTTGGCGAAACAAATTCCGCTCGGCATCTATGAAAAGCGCTCCCCGCCGGGGAGTGCTGGCTGGAGCGGCTAAAGCTGGCGAAAGCGCTGGGCTTTGATTTTGTGGAAATGTCCCTCGATGAAACGGACGCTCGCCTTGCGCGGCTGGACTGGAGCCCGGAGCAGCGTCTGGCGCTGGTCAAGGCGGTGGCCGAAACCGGCGTCCGGGTGCCATCGATGTGCCTGAGCGCCCATCGCCGTTTTCCACTGGGCAGCGAAGATGACGCGGTGCGTCTTCAGGGGCTGGAAATCATGCGCAAAGCCATCCAGCTGGCGCAGGATGTCGGGATCCGGGTGATCCAGCTGGCAGGTTACGACGTCTATTACCAGCAGGCGAACGATGAGACGCGGCGCCGCTTTCGCGATGGCCTGAAAGAGAGCGTCGAGATGGCCAGCCGGGCCCAGGTAACCCTGGCGATGGAGATTATGGACTACCCGTTGATGAACTCGATCAGCAAAGCGCTGGGCTACGCCCATTACCTGAATAATCCGTGGTTCCAGCTTTATCCCGATATCGGCAATCTGTCGGCGTGGGATAACGACGTCCAGATGGAGCTGCAGGCCGGCATGGGGCACATCGTGGCGGTGCACGTCAAAGATACCCGGCCCGGCGTCTTTAAAAACGTGCCGTTCGGCGAAGGGGTCGTCGATTTTGAACGCTGCTTCGCAACCCTCAAACAGACCGGCTACTGCGGCCCGTATCTGATTGAGATGTGGAGTGAAAGCAGCGCGGATCCGCTAGCGGAAGTGGCGAAGGCGCGCGACTGGGTGAAAGCGCGGATGGCCCGCGCCGGGCTGATGGAGGCGGCGTAATGCAACAACTGAAACAGCAGGTGTTCGAGGCCAATATGGATCTGCCGCGCTACGGCCTGGTGACCTTCACCTGGGGCAATGTCAGCGCGATTGACCGGCAGCGCGGGCTGGTGGCGATCAAACCCAGCGGCGTGGCCTACGACGCCATGACCGTCGATGACATGACGGTGGTCGATCTGCAGGGCAACGTGGTGGAAGGACGCTGGCGTCCCTCCTCTGATACCGCTACCCATCTGGCGCTCTATCGCCGTTATCCCGGCCTTGGCGGGGTGGTGCATACCCACTCGACGCACGCTACCGCCTGGGCGCAGGCGGGGCTGGCGATCCCGGCGCTCGGCACCACTCATGCGGACTATTTCTTCGGCGATATCCCTTGCACCCGGGCGCTTAGCGCGCAGGAGGTGGATGAGGGCTACGAGCTGAACACCGGGAAGGTGATTATCGAAACGCTGGGCGAGGCAAACCCGTTGCATACGCCGGGGATCGTCGTCTATCAGCACGGGCCGTTCTCCTGGGGGAAAGACGCCCACGAGGCGGTGCACAACGCGGTAGTGATGGAAGAGGTGGCGCGCATGGCGTGGATTGCCCGCGGCATTAATCCGCAGCTGCAGCCGATTGATAGCTGGCTGATGGAAAAACATTTTCTGCGTAAACACGGGCCGAACGCCTACTACGGGCAGAAGTAAACGACGCGCTCCGGGGCTTTCACCGTCACGGTGAAACAACTGGTCTGGCCCCGGAGCTGTTTTTTAGCCCTGACGATAAGCTGAGGGCATAGCGCGCATGCCGATGAGCGTGACCACGCAAATTATCGCGCCAGCGTAAAACGTCGAAGCGGCGCCGAAGGTTTCCCACAGCACTCCGGCGCAGGTACTGGCCAGCAACAGCGCCAGGCCGCTCATCAGGTTGAACATACCGAACGCCGTGCCGCGTAGCTCCGGCGGCGCCGTATGGGCGACCATCGCCGCCAACAGCCCTTGGGTCATCCCCATGTGAATTCCCCATAGCGCGACCCCGACCAGCAGCGTGCTCCAGTGGCCGCTGAGGGCCAGCACGATATCGGCGAGGATCAGCACCAGCAGTCCCCACTGCAGCAGTTTGCTGTGGCTCATGCTGTCAGAGAGCTTGCCGAACGGGTAGGCCGTAACGCTGTAGACGAGGTTCATCGCCACCATCACCAGCGGAATAGTAAACAGCGGGATCTCCATCTGCTGGGCGCGCAGCACCAGAAAGGCTTCGCTGAAGCGGGCAAGGGTGAAGATGCTACCGATGGCGACCACCCACCAGTAGGCGGCGGAGAGCTTTTGCAGATTTTCGCGCTTCAGGGGATTACTGCGTTTATGACCGATGGCGGATTTTGGCTCCTGCAGACCAAAACCCAGCAGGAGAATGGAGAGCACGGCGGGAATAACCGCCACCCAGAATATGGCGTGAAAATCGTTGGCCCAGAGAAACATCAGCAGCACAGCCAGCAGCGGGCCGAGAAAGGCGCCAATGGTATCCAGCGCCTGACGCAGCCCGTAGGCAGCGCCGCGGATCTCCGGTGGGGTGACGTCGGCGACCAGCGCGTCTCGCGGCGCGCCGCGAATGCCTTTGCCTACGCGGTCTATCATGCGGGCGCTAAACACCACGCCGGCGGTCGGGGCGATGGCAAACAGCGGCTTGCTGAGCGCGCCCAGGCCGTAGCCCAGCAGCGCCAGCCCTTTGCGCTTGCCGACGTAGTCGCTGATCGCGCCGGAGAAGACTTTCAGGATCAGGGCGGTGGCTTCCGCCAGCCCCTCGATAAGACCGATAATGATCACGCTGGCGCCGAGGGTGGTGGCCATAAACAGCGGTAAGAGACTGTGGATCATCTCGGACGACACATCCATCAGCAGGCTGACGCCGCCGAGCACCCAAACGCCTTTGGGGATGCGGCCTAAGGTGGCGAAACGCGGAACCATCCATTACTCCTGATTATCAAAAAACAGACTGATGATTAAATCAGGTTGCAATGACGCTGATAAGTCGGTTTATAAAATAATTCTCAATTGCGTTTAGGTGAGGGTTTCGCTTCGCCCCTCGCGAGGAGAGGCGAAGAATGGGCCCGGCGTTAGCGGTATATCACCGCGCTGGCGCGAAGCGGGCCGTTGGTTTCTGGTTCATGCATCAGGATGGGCTGGAAGTATTTCGCCCCCTGCGCATCGCTCAGCTGGCTAAGGGCCTGTTCAGCCTCGTGCTCAGTGGCCATATTGTGATTGATATAGATAACGCCGAGGCTCTGCACGTCGTCCATGTTGCGGGCCTGTCGTTCGGTGATTTGGATAGCTGCCAGCGCGTTGGCGCTGAAGAAAAGCGCAGCCATCATGGCGATGATTTTCAGTTTCATATACTACGCTCCTGACTGACAGTCCTGACGCTGACTCGGGGGCTCTCCTGTGGTCGTTGGGCTTTGATATAAGTGTAATCGCTGCGCGTTCGTCGAATGGCGACCTTTTCTGATGCAGTTGTTCAAAAAAATGCCGCTTCCTTTGCTGGTTAATTTTAAATCACCCACTTAGCGCAACTTGACGCATAGTGCGAATTATTTGTGCAAATGCGCTTGTGTTCCTGGGGGGCCACCATTAGAATGACGCGTCAATTTTTCAGCCGCCCTTTAACACGTTCCTTGCCTCCATGGGCCGCGGCTGACCCAGACAGGAGGCTGAATAATCCGTAAGGAGCAATTCGATGCGTCATTACGAAATCGTTTTTATGGTCCATCCTGACCAGAGCGAACAGGTTCCGGGCATGATCGAACGTTACACTGGTGCAATCACTGCAGCAGCAGGTACGATCCACCGTCTGGAAGACTGGGGCCGCCGTCAGCTGGCTTACCCGATCAACAAACTGCACAAAGCTCACTACGTTCTGATGAACGTTGAAGCGCCGCAGGAAGCGATCGATGAGCTGGAAACTAACTTCCGCTTCAACGACGCCGTTATCCGCAGCATGGTAATGCGTACTAAGCACGCTGTTACCGAAGCATCTCCGATGGTTAAAGCGAAAGACGAGCGCCGTGAGCGTCGCGAAGATTTCGCCAACGAAACCGCAGATGATTCTGAAGCTGGGGATTCTGAAGAGTAATCCTGATGACCAACCGTCTGGAGCTGTCCGGCATTATTTGCAGGACTCCACTTCGTAAGGTCAGCCCGTCAGGAATTCCTCACTGCCAGTTCGTGCTTGAGCATCGTTCAGTGCAGGAGGAAGCCGGTTTTCACCGGCAGGCATGGTGTCAGATGCCCGTTATTATTAGCGGTCACGAGAACCAGGCCATTACTCACAGTATAACGGTCGGTAGCGCAGTAACCGTTCGAGGGTTCATCTCTTGCCATAAGGCAAAGAACGGCTTGAGCAAAATGGTTCTGCATGCCGAGCAGATTGAATTGATAGATTCTGGAGACTAGCCATATGGCACGTTATTTCCGTCGTCGCAAGTTCTGCCGTTTCACCGCGGAAGGCGTTCAAGAGATCGACTATAAAGATATCGCTACGCTGAAAAACTACATCACCGAAAGCGGTAAGATTGTCCCGAGCCGTATCACCGGTACCCGTGCAAAATATCAGCGTCAGCTGGCACGCGCTATCAAACGCGCTCGCTACCTGTCCCTGCTGCCGTACACTGATCGTCATCAGTAATCGGTCACGGTCCATTAATACGACTTTGAGAGGATAAGGTAATGCAAGTTATTCTGCTTGATAAAGTAGCAAACCTGGGTAGCCTGGGTGATCAGGTTAACGTTAAAGCGGGCTATGCTCGTAACTTCCTGGTCCCGCAGGGTAAAGCTGTTCCAGCTACCAAGAAAAACATTGAATTCTTCGAAGCGCGTCGCGCTGAACTGGAAGCCAAACTGGCTGACGTTCTGGCAGCTGCTGAAGCTCGTGCTGCGCAGATCAACGCCCTGGAATCCGTAACCATCGCGTCTAAAGCTGGCGACGAAGGTAAACTGTTCGGTTCCATCGGTACTCGCGACATCGCTGACGCTGTCACTGCAGCAGGCGTTAAAGTTGCTAAGAGCGAAGTTCGCCTGCCGAACGGCGTTCTGCGTAACGTTGGCGAGCACGAAGTGGACTTCCAGGTTCACAGCGAAGTATTCGCTAAAGTTATCATCAACGTGGTTGCTGAGTAATCGGCATCTGACGTTCTGGTAACAACAAACCGCCGGCCTTGTGCCGGCGTTTTGCTTTCCAGAGCCCTTCATTTTGCGGCGGCGTAACGCTCGCTGTCGTCTTCTCTGCTAGCGCGCACGCACAAAACTGCCATTCGACTGGCGGGTAAACAGCACCTGCTGACCATTGCCGGTATCAATAGTGAGCCCGGTGACCACGCCGTTGGCGTTCTGCCGAATCTGCACCGTCTGTCCGCTCTGCAACGTGCTTAATGGTTTACCTGCGCCTTCAACCTGCGCCATGGCGTAGACGTCGGTGGCCGGCAGCCCATGATCGCGGAACAGCTGGGCCAGGGTTTTGCCCGACTCGATGCGATAGGTTCGCCACTGTTGCTCAATGCCCGGCGCGGACTGCTGCGATGAAGATTGATAGGGCTGGGAGGCGGCGGGCTGCTGCGTTTGCGCCTGGTCCGGTTGCTCATCCTGAATCGGCTCCGGGGCGACCGGTGCCATCTGGTCGGCATCGCTCACGGTAGGCGTATTGGTGATCGGCGGCAGGGGAACAGCCTGATTGCCGCCAGCTTGCGGCTGGGACTGCGACTGCAGATTCAGGTTTGCTTCACGGCTGGTGGTCGCCGGGTTTTGGCTATCGTCAGAGGGAAGCAGAATGCCGATGATAACCAACAGGAAGCCAGCAATAATTCCCCCGGGCGGTCATCGGGGGCAGTGGTCCAGGAGGCGAAAATGATCCGGGGCGTGCCAGATTTTCGCCAGGGTAGATGTCAGTTCAAAGCGCCCGGGCATGGCTTTCCTCCTGCTCCGCATATTTTTATCCTGCCTATGAGTATAGATGGCTAACGTCCTGATGACCGGAACAAAGTGAAGTTAACCTGATGCCGCCTATTGTTTCTTTTTCGCTGAGATTTGTCATCATCCGCCGACAAAGTTTTACCCATTTCGCTATGGCTGTTATGCTTCCGGACGCTTTTCTCTTGATGTTTATCACCCAAAAAAGGGAACAAAGATGGCAACCCCAACTTTTGACACTATCGAAGCGCAGGCAAGTTACGGTATCGGCTTGCAGTTGGACAACAGCTGAGCGAATCCGGCCTGCAGGGGCTGCTGCCGGAAGCGTTGGTGGCGGGTATCGCCGATGCGCTGGAAGGTAACCAACCGCAGGTGCCGGTAGAAGCCGTCCACCGTGCGCTGCGTGAAATCCACGAGCGCGCCGACGCCGTGCGTCGCGAGCGTTTCCAGGCGATGGCCGCTGACGGCCAGAAGTACCTTGATGAAAACCGCGAGAAAGAGGGTGTGAACAGCACCGAGTCCGGCCTGCAGTTCCGCGTGCTGACCCAGGGCGAAGGCCCGATCCCGGCCCGTACCGACCGCGTACGCGTGCACTACACCGGCAAACTGATCGACGGCACCGTCTTCGACAGCTCCGTCGCCCGCGGCGAACCGGCAGAGTTCCCGGTGACCGGCGTAATTGGCGGCTGGATTGAAGCGCTGACCCTGATGCCGGTAGGTTCCAAATGGGAACTGACCATCCCGCACAACCTGGCCTACGGCGAGCGCGGCGCTGGCGCGTCGATCCCTCCGTTCAGCACCCTGATCTTCGAAGTTGAACTGCTGGATATTATCTAAACAGCAGAGGCTTCCTCTTCCCCAGCGGCGGGGGAAGCCACAAAAATAGCGTAAAATCCTTAAGTTAAAAATTAATTGGAATTATGTTTTGCATTCATCGCATATGGGTGTATTTTTGTGAGCTATTTCGCGTTAGATGAGTGATATAACACTCACTTTAAACATAAAATTAACATTATATCTAAATCATAGTATTCATCCCTCCGATTCTTACCTAATATCGACTAGCCCTTGCTGGGGTTAATGACAGACGACAGGCCATCAGAGCCTGAACAACACAGACAGGTACAACAGGAAGAAATCACATGGTAGATCAGGTTAAAGTCGCTGCTATCGAGCAGGAGCCGACTGAACAATCGCTACGGCGAAATCTCACAAACCGACATATTCAGCTGATTGCAATTGGCGGGGCGATCGGCACTGGATTATTTATGGGTTCTGGCAAAACCATCAGCCTTGCCGGGCCATCCATTATTTTTGTTTATATGATTATCGGTTTTATGCTGTTTTTCGTTATGCGAGCCATGGGCGAATTACTGCTGTCGAACCTCGAATATAAATCCTTCAGCGACTTCGCGGCCGATCTGCTGGGCCCCTGGGCGGGCTACTTTACCGGCTGGACCTATTGGTTCTGCTGGGTGGTGACGGGGATGGCGGACGTGGTGGCGATCACCGCCTACGCGCAGTTCTGGTTTCCCGGACTCTCCGACTGGGTCGCGTCGCTGGCGGTGATCCTGCTGCTGCTGGGCCTGAACCTTGCCACCGTCAAAATGTTTGGCGAAATGGAGTTCTGGTTCGCGATGATCAAAATCGTCGCCATCGTGGCGCTGATCGTGGTCGGCCTGGTGATGGTCATGATGCATTTTAAATCGCCGACCGGCGTCGAAGCCTCTTTCGCGCATCTGTGGAATGACGGCGGCTGGTTCCCTAAAGGGCTGAGCGGCTTCTTCGCCGGCTTCCAGATTGCGGTATTCGCCTTCGTGGGGATTGAGCTGGTCGGTACCACTGCGGCTGAAACCAAAGACCCGGAAAAATCCCTGCCGCGGGCGATTAACTCCATCCCGCTGCGTATCATTATGTTCTACGTCTTCGCATTGATTGTGATTATGTCGGTGACGCCGTGGAGCTCCGTGGTGCCGAGCAAGAGCCCGTTCGTTGAGCTGTTCGTGCTGGTCGGTCTGCCGGCGGCGGCGAGCCTGATTAACTTCGTGGTGCTGACTTCCGCAGCCTCCTCAGCCAACAGCGGCGTCTTCTCCACCAGCCGTATGCTGTTCGGTCTGGCGCAGGATGGTCAGGCGCCGAAGATGTTCGCCAAACTGTCGAAGCGTGCGGTGCCGGCGAAGGGCTTAACCTTCTCCTGCATGTGCCTGCTGGGCGGTGTGGTGATGCTGATGGTCAACCCGAGCGTGATCGCCGCGTTCACCATGATCACCACGGTGTCGGCGATCCTGTTCATGTTCGTCTGGACGATTATCCTTTGCTCTTACCTGGTCTATCGTAAAAAGCGTCCGCAGCTGCACGAGAAGTCCAAGTATAAGATGCCGCTGGGCAAATTAATGTGCTGGGTGTGCATGGCCTTCTTCGTCTTCGTACTGGTGCTGTTGACCCTCGAAGATGATACCCGTGAAGCGCTGATGGTCACCCCGCTGTGGTTTGTTCTGCTGGGTGCGGGCTGGCTGTTTGCCGGCAAAAAACGTCTGGCGAAATAAACGAAAATTTTAACGTTGCTTGCAACGGATCGTCATAAAAAAGGCCACTCAAAGTGGCCAAATAAGACGGACAATGTCGAGGGCGCCTGCGGGCGCCTTTTTTCTTTACTGACCGGCGAGGGCACGCGGGAACAGCACGTTATTTTCCAGACTGATGTGCTCCATCAGATCGTCGATCATCTCGTTGATACCGTTATACATTGCCTTCCAGGTGGTGCAGGCTTCCGGCGGCGGCGTCACGTTATGGGTGATATGTTTGATTACCTCCAGCAGTTCGCCCGCTTCATCATGCTCGCTTTCCATTACGCCGATCGGGCCCCCGGCCTGGGCGCCCATCCCCTGTTTGATCATCGGAAACAGGATCTGCTCCTCTTTCATCATGTGGCTGGAGAGCTCCTGCTGCAGCATGGTCAGGTACTTCGTCAGACCTTTCGGCACATTCGGTTTATCGGCGTGGACCCGTTCAACCTTGGTGGCCTGCAGGATCAGCTCCGGCAGCTGTTCGCGGTGCCGGTCATGATAGCGAACGATGATATGGTCGATGATCTCCGCCAGAGGCGCCGCGCGCCAGTCGCGGGTGATAGGCTCCCCGGCCAGTTTCTCCAGCTCGGCTTCAATCACCGCGACATCCAGCGCTTTGCGCGATGCGGCGCGCGCCAGCGTCTGTTTGCCGCCGCAGCAGTAATCCATATCGTATTGACGGAACAGGGCGGAGGCGCGCGGGATGGTCAGCGCCAGCTCGCCTAAAGGTTGGTCACGGAAAGCCATAGCAGTTACCTCGTCATCAGGAATATAAGATGTATTTTAAATGCATCTTTATGGCGAGGGAATACCCCTTAATAGGGCCCGGCTACTTTTTTTCCGTTCGTCAGCGGTTGCAACGTCGGTTTTTTCCGGCCTGGCGTGGACGGCGGAGACCACGCCGAGCACCAGCAGCAGGATACCGCTCAGGGTCAGCAGCGGCGGTAAACTTTGCCGCAACAGAAAGGTATACACAAGCCCGGCCAGGGTTTCGAAAACGATAAGCGGCCCGAGGATCACCGTCGGTAATCGTTGACTGGCAATATTCCAGCACAGCGCGCCGACCCATGAGCAGAGCACCGCGATGGCCAGCATCAGCGTAATAAACACCGCCGGGCGCGGGCCGAAGGGCAGGGGGAACCCGGCCTGCTGACCGTGCAGCCAGGCGCAGGCGGCGAGATAGCCGGCCAGCGAAACCGGAAGCGTCACCAGCGCCTGAGCGGTAGCCCACATCATCGGCGGTTGATGCGGGTTCTACCCGAAGCCAGCGGGCGTTGCGCAGGGCATACCAGGCCCAGCAGACCACCGACCCCAGCGCCAGCGCAATGCCGGAGCCGTAGCGCCACGGGCTAAAATCAGGCAGCCCCTGGCGCAGTTCCGCGACGTTAACGCAGATCAGGCCGACGGCAATGCAGACCAGCGCCGGAAACAGGCGCCGCCATGGCAGCTTTCCGTCGCGCTGGCTGTAGAGCAGATTGGCGAAGACCGGCAATACCACCGGCAGCGTGCCGATAATCATGGTGGAGACCGGCGCCCCGGTACGCTGAATGGCGCTGGCCAGGCAGACGTAATAGATAAGATTTCCCATCATCGTCAGACCCAGCGCGGTCCACCAGTCGTTCCGGCTCAGCTGGCGCAAACGCGCGCGCCCGAGCCATGCCAGCGGCAGGGCGATCAGACCCAGGGCCAGATAGCGTCCCATCGACTGCAGCATCGCCGGATACTCTGGCACCAGCAAAGGCCCGACGAAAATTAAACCCCACATCAGCCCCGCCAGCAGGGCGTACAACACACCACTAATCATCATTGCATCCATTGTCATCACGGTTGTCTGCAGTGTAGAAGGAGGCCGGGCGGGAATATTGTATGAGATTGCGCATCAGCGCCTGGCGACCTGCTTCTGATAGCGTACCGGCGTAATGCCGTAACGCTGGGTGAAGGTGCGGGTCAGGTGAGACTGGTCGGTGAGGCCGACGGCTATCGCCACTTCGGCGGCGGGCATGCCGTGGGTGAGAAATGCTTTGGCGCGCCACAGGCGGATGGCCATCAGCATCTGATGGGGCGTTACGTGGTAGTGGGCTTTAAACTGGCGCTGAAAGTGGTACGGGCTCAGCGCCGCCACCTGCGCCAGCTCGTCGAGGGTGATGGGGCGCATATAGTTATCATGCAGGTAGTCGCGCACGCGGTCGAAGCGATGCCCGGCCTCACCCTGCGCCGAGGCATGGTGGGCCAGAGGGCGGAAGGCGTCGATGAGGTCGAGCAGCATTCCCTGCTGGGCCAGCGCATCTTCGCTGTGCCACAGACCGTAAATCAGCTGGCCAATCCGCCGGGACCGCAGGGGATCCTCGCGAACCACCTCGCTGAACCACCAGTCGCGCACCCCGGTGATGGCTTCCAGACGGTCGGGCTCCAGATAAATCATCCGGTAGCGCCAGCCGTCGGCGGTTTCCGCTTCGCCGGTGTGCAGCTCGTCGGGATTCATGGTGACAATGGCGTTGGCGGCGGCGATGTGCTGACTGCCGCGGTAGCGAAAGCGCTCGGCGCCCTGCTCAATCACGCCAATGCCGAAAGCTTCGTGGGTATGGGGTTCAAAGGCGTAGCGGGAGATATGGGCGTGGTAAAGCTCTACCCCGGGCAGCTGTTCGAGATGGCGAAAGCGCGCGCGATCTTTTTCATCACTAAATTGGGGTGGTACGCCCTGCATGCCTGCCTCCCGACGATTAATCTCTTCAATATGAGAGAGGAACCGCCGGGACGCAACCGCAAAAGCTGAGAGGGGCGGTTACAGAATGCCTTTCACGCTTTCGGCAAGGGAGGTGGTCGGACGGCCGATCAACGTACTCAGGGTGCGGCTGTCGTCAAACAGCCCGCCTTTCGAGGCGCCGACGTCGGAGTCTGCCAGCATATCGGCCAGACCCGCCGGCAGGCCGACGCTTTTCAGCGCGGCGGCGAAGTCGGCTTCGCTGAGATTTTGGTAGACCACGTTTTTACCGCTTTGCTTGCTCAGCTCAGCAGCCAGGTCGCTCAGCGTCCAGGCGTTATCACCCGCCAGTTCATAAACTTTCCCTGCATGGCCTTCACCGGCGATAACGCGGGCGGCCGCGGCGGCATAATCTGCGCGGGTAGCGGAGGCAATTTTACCTTCGCCGGCGGCGCCGATAAACACGCCGTGCTCCAGCGCCGGCGGCGCGCTGGCCAGATAGTTTTCAGTATACCAGCCGTTACGCAGCAGGGCGTAAGCGATACCCGAGTCGGCCAGCATCTGCTCAGTTGCAATATGCTCTGCGGCCAGGCCCAGCGGCGAAGTGTCGGCGTGCAGCAGGCTGGTGTAGGCGATGAACTTCACCCCAGCGGCTTTGGCGGCGTTGATGACGTTGCGGTGCTGTACGGCGCGCTGGCCGACTTCGCTGGAGGAGATTAACAGCAGTTTATCCACGCCCTGCAGCGCGGCGGTCAGCGCCGCTTCGTCGCTATAGTCGGCCTGGCGGACGACAACGCCCTGCTGGCTGAGAGTCTGGGCTTTGGCCGGGTTGCGGACAATCGCCACAATCTGGCCGGCAGGGACGGTTTTAAGCAGGTCTTGCAGAACGTAGTGGCCAAGCTGGCCGGTAGCACCGGTAAGAGCGATCATTAGTCTTCTCCTTCGTGTTTAGTGGCAGTTGTGGTAAGCTAACACCTTAACTAACTTTTAGTAAGTACGTACAAAAAGGTAAGTGTGAAAATGGCCGAACCGACGCTGAGCGAGAAACTGCGCAATGGCAATTTGTTTGCGGAACAGTGCCCGTCGCGCGATGTGCTTAAACATGTCACCAGCCGCTGGGGCGTGTTGATTCTGGTGGCGCTGCGCGAAGGAACCCATCGCTTCAGCGATCTGCGGCGCAAAATGGGCGGGGTCAGCGAAAAGATGCTGGCGCAGTCGCTGCAGGCCCTGGAGCAGGATGGTTTTATCGACCGCGTCTCTTATCCGGTGGTGCCGCCGCACGTTGAATATAGCCTGACGCCGCTCGGCCTGCAGGTGAGCGAGAAGGTGGCGGCCCTGGCGGACTGGATCGAGGTTAATCTGCCGGCGGTGCTGGCTAGCCACGAGGAGTGAAAATGTATCACTCCCTGTAGCCCCGGTAAGCGCAGCGCCACCGGGGAGATGTTCCCGGATAGCGGCTGGCGCCTTATCCGGGCTACCCATCAGCTCCGGTTTGTAGCCCCGGTAAGCGCAGCGCCACCGGGGAGATATTTCCGGATAGCGGCTGGCGCCTTATCCGGGCTCCCCGTCAGCTCCGGTTTGTAGCCCCGGTAAGCGCAGCGCCACCGGGGAACAGGGATTACTGACTCAAATCCAGCTGATAAATGGCGAAGCCGATATCATCGGTGGCCACCTGACGCATCGGATACTGGGCTTTCTCTTTGATAAACGCCGCGGCTTTGTCGCCAGGCGAGGTCTCAAAACGGATATCCAGCGGCGTCTTACTGTGGATCGGCGCCAGACGCCAGTTGTTATCCGCCGCCGGATGGATCGCGCCATCCTTCTTCGATTGCGCGCCAATCCACGCCGCCAGCACTGAACGGTTTTCATCCGGTGAGGCGAAGGCGATATGGCTTTCGCCGGTGCCAGCGAATTTACCGCCGTACGCGCGATAGTTATTGGTGGCGACCAGGAAAGTGGCCTGCGGATCGACCGGTTTGCCGTTGAAGGTCAGGTGCTTAATACGCTCTGCCTGCGGATGGATCATCTGACATTCGCCGTCGTAGCGGGCCGGCTGAGTGACGTCGATCTGGTAGTTCACCCCGTCAATCACGTCGAAATTATAGGTGCGGAAGCCGTCCCAGTTGATCAGCGACTGCGGCTTGCTGCTGGTCGGGTCAATCTGGTTAAACTGCCCGGCGGAGCACTCCAGCCACTCCTTGACCTCCTTCCCGCTGACCTTCATCACCACCAGGGTGTTCGGGTAGAGATAGAGGTCGGCGGCGTTGCGGAAGGTAAGCTGGCCTTTTTCCACTTCCACGAAGCTCGCCGGATCGTTTTTACGCCCGCCGACTTTAAACGGCGCGGCAGCGGAGAGTACCGGTAGTTTCGCCAGATCCGGGTCGCCCTGAATGTAGTGTTCAACGTAGGCTTTCTGCGCCATGTTGACTACCTGCACCGTCGGGTCGTCCTGCACCAGCGCCAGATAGCTGTACATGTTGTCGGCGGACTTGCCGATCGGCTTACTGACGAACTCGCGAGTAGCGTCGTGATCGGCTTTCAGCACCGCCACCAGCTTACCGTCTTCGTCCGCCAGCGATTTCTTCGCCACCGCGTCGTAGATTGGCCGTGCTTCCGCTTTACTCTGAGTCACCTGCCATTTGCCGCTGTCGTTGTTCAGCACCAGATCGACCACCCCGAGATGATCGCCCCACATTCCCGGCATCACCGCCGGTACGCCGTTCAGCGTCCCTCTGGCGATATCCGCGCCTTTAATGGTGGCGAAGTCTTTGCCTGGGAATACCGCGTGGGCGTGGCCGAACATGATGGCGTCAACGCCGGGCACCTGGCTTAAGTAGTAGACTGAGTTCTCGGCCATCGCCTGATACGGGTCGGCGGAGAGGCCGGAGTGAGCGACCACTACCACCACATCAGCCCCTTTCGCCCGCATCTCCGGGATATATTTGCGCGCGGTTTCGGTAATGTCGTTGACCGTCACTTTGCCGCTAAGATTGGCGTTATCCCAGGTCATGATCTGCGGCGGCACAAAGCCGATATAGCCGATGCGCAGGGTGTGGGATTGACCTGCGCTGTCCTGAACCGGGGTATCCTTGATCAGGTACGGGGTGAACAGCGGTTTGCCGGTTTTGGCATCGATGATATTGGCGTTCACGTAGGGGAATTTCGCCCCGGCTAGCGCCTTGTGCAGGAAGTCGAGGCCATAGTTGAATTCATGGTTGCCCAGGTTGCCGACGGCATAATTCAGGGTATTCATCGCCTTATACACCGGATGAACATCGCCCTCTTTCAGTCCCTTGGCGGCCATGTAGTCGCCCAGCGGGCTCCCCTGGATGACATCCCCGTTATCCACCAGTACGCTGTTTTTCGCTTCTGCCCGCGCCTGTTCAATCAGGGTGGCGGTACGCACCAGGCCGAATTTCTCCGTGGCGGCATCTTTGTAATAGTCAAAGTCCATCATATTGCTGTGCAGATCGGTGGTTTCCATGATCCGCAGGTCGACCGTTGCGGCGTTGACGCTGGCGGCGATCAGCGTGGCCAGGAGCGTTGCGCTAAAACTTAATCATCAGAGGCGTCCATTTTTTATGAGCGATAGCACAGAAGAAAATGTATTTATATTCTGTTGCTTACAGAAATGTGAATCTTGCCAGAAAAGCGGGCAGAGAAACCGCCATCGTTATCACAGATAGCGGAACTTGCGGTGATGCGATATAAATAAAACAACAAGTTAACGCCACTGTAACCAGACGAGGTGGAGAATGTTAGAACAAGTATGTCAGCTTGCACGGAACGCGGGCGATGCCATCATGGAAGTTTACGATGGAAACCAGCCGATCAACGTCGCCAGCAAGAAAGATGATTCTCCGGTCACGGCGGCGGATATCGCGGCGCATAAAGTCATTGTCAGCGGCCTGCAGGCGCTGGATGCCACCATTCCCATTCTGTCGGAAGAGGACCCGCCGGCCTGGGAAGTGCGCCAGCACTGGCAGCGCTACTGGCTGGTCGACCCGCTGGACGGCACCAAAGAATTTATTAAGCGTAACGGCGAGTTCACCGTTAATATCGCGCTGATTGAAAACGGCAAGCCGACGCTGGGCGTGGTCTATGCGCCGGTGATGAAGGTGATGTACAGCGCGGAAAAAGGCAAAGCCTGGAAAGAAGAGTGCGGCGTGCGCAAGCAGATCCAGGTCCGCGATGCCCGTCCACCGCTGGTGGTGATCAGCCGCTCCCATGGCAACGATCCGGAGCTGCAGGAGTACCTTGAGCAGCTGGGCGAGCACCAGACCACTTCCATCGGCTCCTCGCTGAAGTTCTGCCTGGTGGCGGAAGGCCAGGCCCAGCTCTATCCGCGCTTCGGGCCGACCAGCACCTGGGACACTGCCGCCGGCCATGCTGTCGCGGTCGCCGCCGGGGCGCATGTTCACGACTGGCAGGGCAAAACCCTCGACTACACGCCGCGTGAATCCTTCCTCAATCCCGGCTTCCGGGTCTCTATTTATTAAGCAATTTATGCAGCAGGTCGATCACCTGCTGCACCTCTTGCTGAGTGAGCGCGCCGTCTTTGGCCCACTGGATGCGCCCGCTCTTATCCAGCACCACAATCGCCGAGCTCTTCTCGTCCAGCTGCCAGGCTTTTCGCACCAATCCATTGCTGTCGACGATAAATTGCGACCATGGGAAGAGCTTTTTATTGCTTTCGATACTGTTGCGCACAAACATACCGGTGCCCGGGATGGCATCGTCGGTATTGACGATGGTGGTGGTCTGATAGCGATCGTGCGGGAAGCCCGCCGCTTTAATCGCCTCGATCAGATTGGCATTTTTCTCTTTTGCTGACGAGCGTCCGGCGATGTGCTGGACGACGCGCACTTTTCCCGCCAGCTGCGAGCTATTCCAGTTTTTATAGCTAAACTTATCATTATCCAGAATTAATTCGCCCCGATCCGCGACGCCGACCGGCGCCACGCGCTGGCCATCGACAAAGTTATGCGCTGAGGCCAGCAGCGGCACGAGGAGTAACGAGGCGGCCAGTATGCTACGTAGGGTCATACGGTTTCCTTAATCATTTTTGTGCAGGTGATCCGACCACTTGGTCTCGTTTAATCATAAGTGCGATTGGTGGTGATTACCCGCAATGAGGATGCCAGTTTGCGTGTTGACGCACAAATTAGTCGAAAAACGGCGACTTATACTTACTTCATCGTATGTCTGAAACGAAAATTCTGAATTATTGTCATCAAAGGGTAAATAAACTTATACAAACTGGGTCCCTCTGAGATTCTGGACTATAGTTTTAGGGCATTAAAATTTGCGCTCCCGATACGTGGGCTAACTGTGGCACCACAGGAGCGTAACCCTGGCAGGAGAGAAGAATGAAAATTTTCCAACGCTACAATCCGCTGCAAGTGGCGAAGTACGTGAAGATCCTGTTTCGTGGACGGTTGTACATCAAGGACGTTGGCGCATTTGAATTTGATAAGGGCAAAATCCTTATCCCGAAGGTCAAGGACAAGCTGCATCTGTCAGTGATGTCCGAAGTCAATCGTCAGGTGTTGCGTCTGCAAACTGAGATGGCATAACCTGAAACGTAGCAGTACGTAGTAGGTAAAAGACGGCTCCCGATGGGAGCCGTTGATGATTTTTAGCCCTTCATTTCCGCATAGCGTTTGCGATATTCGCCCGGTGGAATACCGTTATGTTTACGAAACAAGCGGGTGAAATAGACCGGATCGCTGTAGCCTACCGATAAAGCAATTTTGTTAAGCGGGAGCGAGGTGCTCTGAATAAGCCACCTGGCGCGGTTGATGCGTTGCGTTTCCCGCCATGCATAAACCGTTTGCCCCAGTTCATTTTTGAAAAGGTGCGCCAGACGTGAAGGGGAGATAAATACCATCGCCGCCAGGGTCTCGATTTTTACCTCCTGCGCAATATGGGCGTTGAGGTAGTCGCAGACGGCGTTAATCCGTGGGTCGTGGGCGTGACGGTTGCTGATGGGCTGTCGCTGAAAACAGTGAAGGATCAATCTTTCCAGGGCGTTCATCGCCAGCGCTTCCGACAGCGGCGCGGATGCCGAGTGATGGCGTATCACTTCGTAGAACAGATCGCGCAGCTGCTGGAGCTGTTCGGGATCGTTAATGGTTGTTTTGCCGATACCGTGAGTGGTTTGGTCCCACTTTAGCCAGTCTATCCAGTAGGGGCGGGGGATAAAGTAGATCCACAGATGGTCCCAATACTCGCTGTGCTCGTCCCTGCCGTAGTGATGGGGCACCCCGGGAGGAAACAGCAGCAGATCGTTTTCCCGGCACAGAAGGAAGCCATCGCCCGCCTTCGCCCGCGCCTGGCCGCGCAGGGTCAGATTAATGATGTAACCTTTCATCCCCTGCGGGCGGTTAATGTAGTAGTCCAGCGTGGAGCCGCGGGTAATCGGCGTGAAGCCTGCGACGACCCAGGCATTGAAGGTAAAGGTCTTCATCAATGGCGAGAAATTGAGTAGCTCATTGATATCCAGTTCCATTCTCTCTCCCACCTGAGCGCCGCCGCGTCGTTAGCTTTCGATGATAGTAAATTCCCAGGCCCTGAGGCGCAACGGCTGGCCGACGTATACTGTCTCCCCGCTCAGCAGCGCGCTACCCGCGGTCTCGCTGACAAATTCCAGCGTCTCGCCGGAGTAATTGAACAGGAAGTGGGTGGTTTCCCGGCGCGATTACGCATTTTTTGACCACTAATGGGAAGCGATAGGCGGAATGTGCGCGAGCGCAATGCGAGATCGGCGGTTAGTACATCAAACAGCTGGCTAATCAATCCCTTCTGCGGCAGGAAGCCAACATACATCGCTCGTCCCCGGCCATAATCCGCTTCGGTGGCGGCGGCGTATTCGCCCCATGCCGGATGCTGATAGCGCAGCAAGGTGCGGGTCCCATCATCGGGCGTCAGCAATTCCATCCACAGCTCAGCCTGATTGTCATTGCGGCAATCAATCTCTGCACAGCAAGAGCTTACCGTCGTCCCTTCCGGCAGGGTGAACTGGCTGTAGCTGACGCCGCAGCTCTGCCGCAGGATCCCAGGCTGCGCGCTGCGGCGTACCTTGACGTTTTCATCGCTAAAGCCCGATTTAAAGCCGATAAGCGCTCTGCCGCCCTCGGCGATATAGTGATTGATCCGCGCCAGCAGGCCATCATCGGCAGCGTACAGGCCGGGAACGATCAGCACTCGGTAGCGCGAGGTTTCCTCGTTTACATCGTGGATGATGTCGAGGCTGATATTGTGGTCATACAGCGCATCGTGGAAGCGGCGAAAGATATCGTTATAAATGTTGCCCTCGGCATCGCCAGGACGGAAGTGATTGAGGGCGTCCATTGCCTCATTGCTTATCAGCAGCGCAACGTCGTTTTCGGCCTTCAGCTCCGCCAGCTGCGGCGACAGGCGGGCAAAGTCAGCCCCGATAGTGGTGGCCTCCTGCCAGGTCGGGTTACGCGAGAAGTCGTGGCTGAGCAGCCCCTTCCAGTAGGTTTCGAAGGCGTTATGAATCGAATGCCAGTGCCAGTAGGAGACCATGGCGGCGCCGGAGGCGATATGGCTGAACGCCTGCAGGCGCAGCTGGCCCGGGTAGGGAGTCCACTGGGCGAAGCCCTGCGCCTGGGTTTCCAGCACGAAGTAGTTCTGGCCCGGCTTAAGCGAGCGGGTGATGGCGCCGCCAAAGGCGATTTCCCGCCCGGTCAGGTGTGCCTGGCTCGGGTGATAGATATCGACGCCGGCGATATCCAGCGCCTGCGCCGCCGCAAAATGGTCGACCCGCGGCTGCACGCCGTAAGAGTAACCGCGCCATTCAAAATCGAAGTTGTGGGTGACGAACTGGTGCGGTTGGGCGTACTCGCGCACAATCTCCGCCTGCCAGGCCAGATACTCGGTGACCTGCTGGCGCTGATAGCGGGAGAAGGCGCAGGCGAGGCTGGCGTTGATGGTGTTTTCCACCGGCGGAAAATCCTGCCAGCGGTCAATGCGGTTGCTCCAGTAATCCAGACCGAAATCGTGATTCAGTTGTCGGAGGTCTGGATATTTCTCCTGCAGGCTGCGCACGAAGCCCTCCTGCATATAGCGGCCAATATTGTCGTAATGCTTGGTTTCGTTATCCAGTTGCCAGCCGATAATCGCCGGATGGTGTTGCACATGGGCCATCAGCGTGCGGATAATTTTTTCGGCATAGCGGCGAAAGGTCGGGTTGACGATATCCATGATCTGCCGCGGACCATATTTTTGCTGCCCCGCGACGGTGGTGACCAGAATATCGGGATGTTTCGCCGCCAGCCAGGCCGGTACCGCGTAGGTGGGCGTCCCGACGATGACCGCAATGCCGGCCTCATGCATCGCCTCGAGCACCCGGTCGATATGGTAGAAATTGTACTGGCCCTCTTCAGGCTCCAGCGTACTCCAGGTGGACTCGGCGATACGCACCACGTTAATGCCGGTTTCGCGCATTAAGGCGATATCGCTGGCCAGCCGATCTTCCGGCATATATTCATCGTAATACGCCACGCCATAAAATAACTGAGACATGCAGACTACCTCCTGACATTAATTCGCGGGCACGGGTTGTGGAGAGAAGACACGCGCTTTATCCAGCGTGATAAACGAAATGAGCGTGAAGCACAGGGCGATACTGCCGAGCACAATATAGCTGCTGGTAAAGCCCATGCTCTGGTACATATGGCCGATGCCGGTGGAGAGAAAAATAGAGCTAAAGCTTTTTGAAAACTGGAAGCCAATTAAGTAAACCGTCGCGGAAAGCAGGGGGTTAAAGTTAGCGGTAATATATTTAAGCGCCGCGACGAGTAACACCGAGCTTTCAAATCCATGGAGTAGTTTAATCAGGCTGATGGATACCGGGCCAATAGCCCACGCGGAACCGATAATGCGCAAGCTCATAATCAGCCCGCAGTATAACAGCGCATTTTTCGGGCCGATTTTATTCACAAACCATGGCGCAAAGAACATCACGATGGCATCAAGGAAAATCTGACCCGTGGTTAAATAACCGAAGACTTCTGCACCCCGGGCTTTACTCTCAAAGAAATGGCTGTAGTAGATAGCGAACTGCTGGTCATAGGTTTCATAGACCGCCCCGACGCCAATGACATAGAGGGCGAAGAACCAGAATTTTTTAATTTTTAACAACGAGACGGCATCGCGGAGGGTAACCGGCGACGTTTTGCCGGACAGCAGCCCCTGCTTTTGATGGGTGCTGATCTGCATTTTCCAGACAATCACCAGCAGGCAGACGCCTGCTGCGCTGGCCAGCCAGAAAATCATGTTCTGATCGATGCCGTAGAGCTTTCCTGCCGCAAAGGTGCCGATCGCGGCGCCGATGCCGCCGAACATCCGCGCCCGACCAAATTCGAAGCCGGAGGCGCGGCTGACCTTATCGATGTAGGCTTCGCAAATACCGCAGCCTGCGCCGTAGGCCATGCCAATATAGAGGCCGCCAGCCAGCGCGCCGAGGAACACATTTATTTTTAACAGAGGCGCGAAGACATAGATCCAGTATGGAGCGAATAAGGTGATAATGATCGCCAGCATCCACATCAGATTCTTACGATACACCAGCTTATCCGATATAAAACCGAATAATGGCTGAACGCAGACGGCCACAATGGCAGTGAAAGAATAAACCAGACCGACGTCCGTGTAGTTAATACCGATGGTTTCCGTTAACCACAGTGATAAATAGGGGTAGCAGCATCCCCAGCCTATAAAGAAAAACAGGAAAAACAGACAGCTGATAAAGTAATTTTTATTCGACGTTATCATGGTAACCCTCGCTTCCTTTATTCAGGAATATGATCGTGTAGACGCGAGCAACGTTACCTTTTTGCGCACGGGGGAGTCATAAACGTTTCGCTATCGAGCAGTAATAATCTGCTATCGGCAGAGGGGCGTGAGCCGCTTCACATTCGGGCAATAAAAAGGGCGGATGATCATCCGCCCTTAAGAGAGAGAAAGGATTACGCTCAGGCGTTCTGGCTTTCCGCCGCTTCCGCCTGCTTGGGCACCAGCACCGTGGGCTTGTTATCGATGCGGGTCACCAGCAACTGGTCGATACGGTAGTTATCGATATCCACGACCTCGAACTTATAGCCGGAGAACTTCACCGCGTCGGTGCGTTTGGGGATTTTACGCAGCATAAACATCATAAAGCCGCCGATGGTCTCGTAGTTCCCGGACTGCGGAAACTCGTCGATATCCAGCACGCGCATCACGTCATCAATCGGCGTACCGCCATCGATTAGCCACGAGTTTTCATCGCGGGCGACGATCTGCTCTTCCAGCCCCTGGCCGACGAGGTCGCCCATCAGAGTTGTCATCACGTCGTTAAGGGTGATGATCCCGACCACCAGCGCATATTCATTCATGATCACCGCAAAGTCTTCCCCGGCGGTTTTGAAGCTTTCCAGCGCTTCGGACAGGGTCAGGGTATCCGGGACGATCAACGTGTTGCGGATCTGCACGCCGCCGGTCAGCACCAGGCTCTGGTTCGCCAGCACGCGGTTCAGCAGATCTTTTGAATCGACGTAGCCGATAATGTGGTCGATATCTTCATTACAGACGAGGAACTTCGAGTGCGGGTGTTCGGCCACTTTATTCTTCAGGCTCTGCTCGTCTTCATGCAAATCAAACCAAATGACGCTTTCACGCGGGGTCATGGAGGAAGGAACGGTGCGGGACTCCAGCTCGAACACGTTCTCAATCAGCTCATGCTCCTGCTTGCGCAGCACCCCGGCCAGCGCGCCGGCTTCGACCACGGCATAGATATCGTCGGAGGTGATATCGTCTTTCCGCACCATCGGCAGTTTAAAGATGCGGAAGATCATGTTGGCCATGCCGTTAAACAACCACACCAGCGGGCGGAAGACTAACAGGCAGAAGCGCATCGGGTTGATGATGCGCAGGGCCACAGTTTCGGGCGCAATCATACCGATGCGTTTCGGAGTCAGGTCAGCAAACAGGATGAACAAGCTGGTGACCAGGGTAAAAGATGATGATGAAGCTCAGTTGCTCGGAGAGCTCCGGTGACAAATACCCGCTGAGCAGGCTATGAAACGCCGGTGAGAAAGCCGCGTCGCCCACAATACCGCCAAGAATGGCGACGGCGTTGAGGCCAATCTGCACGACGGTAAAGAAGGTGCCCGGGTTCTCCTGCATCTTCAGCACCCGCTGTGCGTTGACGTTGCCTTCATCGGCCAGCAGTTTCAGTTTGATTTTACGTGAGGCGGCCAGTGAGATTTCCGATATCGAAAAAAACGCACTGACGGCTATCAGACAGAGTATTACTAAAATACTGTTTAACATATCTTTTCTGACCGTTGAGGTCAGATCCTCGGAAGGGAAGTTGATAACTTAAATGTGGAATACATAAAAAACCGGTCCGAAGGCGCTGGACCGGCTGTCACACTGGGTAGTATAGCGTAAGGGAATGTAAAGCCGCCAGAGCGTTCATTAACCGCCTCGCTGTTGAGGCGGAAATCAGAATTACGCCTGAGGCGGCAGGCAGACGCCAATGCCGCCAATGCCACAATAGCCGTGCGGGTTCTTATACAGATACTGCTGGTGATCGTCCTCGGCATAGTAGAACGGTTTGGCGGTGGCGATCTCGGTGGTGATGTGACGGGTATCGTGCGCGTCGTTCATCGCCGCCTGGAAGCGCGCGAGGCTGGCCTTTGCCGCTTCCGTCTGTTCCGGCGTCAACGGATAGATCGCCGAACGGTACTGGGTGCCGAGGTCGTTACCCTGTCGCATGCCCTGCGCGGGGTCGTGATTTTCCCAGAACACCTGCAATAACTGCTCATAGCTGATGACCTGCGGATCGTAGACCACGCGCACCGCTTCCGCGTGACCGGTCTGGCCGCTGCACACTTCGCGATAGGTCGGATTGGGCGTATAGCCGCCAGTGTAGCCGGCGGCGGTGCTGTAAACCCCCGGCAATTGCCAGAACAGACGTTCAACTCCCCAGAAGCAGCCCATGGCGAACAGTGCCACTTCCATCCCCGCCGGGACGTTGGTCATCGAGTGGCCGTTAACTGCGTGGAGCGTCGCCACTGGCATCGGGGTATTGCGTCCAGGCAGCGCATCCGCCTGGGCGACAAGATGCGTTTTATCAAATAGACTCACGGTGGGCCTCTCAATACAGAAATCGTCGTTAAGGTTGTAACGAAGCGTGTCTTTTAACACAATAAATACGCGTAATACGTCTAGATTAATACATAAGAATTATTTGGGTTATTGCCACTTTTTCAACCCTAAGTTGTTAGGGTTTTGTTAAGCCGTGGAGCGGCGCCAGTGTTTCCTGTAGGGGGAAACAGGGATATTCAGGAGAAAATGTGCTAAAAATCCGCCAGTTATGTGTCACCAGCCTTTTGCTGGTCAGCGGGGTCGCCAGCGCAGCGAATGTGCGTTTGCAGGTTGAGGGATTATCCGGAGAGCTGGAGAAAAACGTTCGCGCCCAGCTTTCCACCATCCAGAGTGATGAGGTCACGCCGGATCGTCGCTTTCGCGCGCGCGTCGATGACGCCATTCGCGAAGGTCTGAAAGCGCTGGGATATTACGAGCCGACGATTGAATTTGATCTGCGTCCGCCGCCGAAAAGGGGCCGTCAGGTGCTGATCGCCAAAGTGACCCCGGGTGAGCCGGTACGCATTGGCGGAACCGAGGTGATTCTGCGCGGCGGCGCCCGCACCGACAGCGACTATCTGGCGCTGTTGAAAACCCGCCCGGCCATCGGGACGGTGCTCAACCACGGCGATTACGACGGTTTCAAGAGCTCATTGACCCGTGTCGCCCTGCGCAAAGGCTACTTTGACAGCGAGTTCAATAAAAGCCAGCTTGGGGTCTCCCTCGACCGTCATCAGGCGTTCTGGGATATCGATTACGACAGCGGAGAACGCTATCGCTTTGGCCACGTCACCTTCTCCGGATCGCAAATTCGCGATGAATACCTGCAAAACCTCGTGCCGTTTAAAGAGGGCGACTACTACACCTCGCAGGACCTGGCTGAGCTAAACCGCCGCCTGGCGGCGACCGGGTGGTTCAGTTCGGTGGTGGTGGCGCCTGATTTTGCTAAGTCACGGAAAACCAAGGTGCTGCCTCTGCAGGGCGTTGTCTCGCCACGCAAAGAGAACACCGTGGAAACCGGGGTAGGGTTCTCCACAGACGTCGGTCCGCGGGTGAAAGCCACGTGGAAAAAACCGTGGATGAACTCCTATGGCCACAGCCTGACCTCCAGCGTCAGCCTCTCCGCCCCGGAGCAGCAGTTTGACTTCACCTATAAAGTCCCGCTGCTCAAGAGCCCGCTCGAGCAGTACTATCTGATGCAGGGCGGCTTTAAGCGTACCGATCTCAATGACACCCAGGCCGACTCCACCACCTTGGGGTTGTCGCGTTTCTGGGAGATGTCGAGCGGCTGGCAGCGGGCGATTAACCTGCGCTGGAGCCTGGACCACTTTACCCAGGCGAACGTCACCAACACCACCATGCTGATTTACCCGGGGGTCTCGGTGAACCGCACTCGCTCCCGCGGCGGCCTGATGCCTACTTGGGGCGATTCGCAGCGCTACTCGGTGGACTACTCCAACACCATGTGGGGCTCGGACATCAACTTTATCGTGATGCAGGCTCAGGACGTCTGGATCCGTACCCTCTATGACCGCCACCGCTTTGTGGTGCGCGGCAACCTGGGCTGGATCGAAGCGGACAACTTTGACAAGGTGCCGCCGGACCTGCGTTTTTTCGCCGGGGGCGATCGCAGTATTCGCGGCTATAAATACAATCCATCTCGCCGAAGGACGATGACGTAAGCTGATCGGGGCCTCGAAGCTGGCCACCGGCTCGCTGGAATATCAGTACAACGTCAGTGGCAAGTGGTGGGGCGCCGTGTTGTCGATAGCGGCGAAGCGGTCAGCGATATTCGCGAGAGTGATTTCAAAACCGGCGCCGGGGTAGGCGTGCGCTGGCAGTCGCCGGTGGGGCCGATCAAGCTGGATATCGCCCGGCCAATCGGCGACAAAGAAGAGCATGGTTTACAGTTTTACATCGGTCTGGGGCCTGAATTATGAGTTTATGGAAGAAGTAAGCCTCGGCGTATTAATCGTGTTGGTTCTCCTGCTGGGCACCGTCGGGTTCCTGGTGGGCACCACCACCGGCTTGCATCTGGTGTTCAAAGCGGCGGATCGCTGGGTACCGGGGCTGGAAATCGGCAAAGTGACCGGCGGCTGGCGTGATTTAACCCTCGATAATGTCCGCTATGAGCAGCCCGGCGTGGCGGTGACCGCCGGCCAGTTTCATCTCAGCGTCAGGCTGCGCTGTCTGTGGGACAGCAGTCTGTGCGTAAACGACATCTCGCTGCGCGATATTTACGTCGCCGTCGATACGAAGAAGATGCCGCCCTCTGCGCCGGTCGAGGAAGAGGAGAGCGGGCCGCTGAATCTCTCCACCCCTTATCCGATCGCCCTCAGCCGCGTCGCGCTGCATAACGTCAACGTCAAAATCGACGATACCGCGGTCTCCGTGCGCGATTTTTCCACCGGCCTGAACTGGCAGGAGAAAAACCTGACCCTGACGCCGACCTCGCTGCAGGGGCTGCTGATCGCTCTGCCGAAGGTGGCGAAAGTGGCGCAGGAGCAGGTGGTCGAGCCGAAAATCGACAACCCGCGACCGCAGGAGAAACCGCTCGGCGAGACGATGACCGACCTCTTCTCGCAGCCGGTGCTGCCGGCGATGACCGATGTCCATCTGCCGCTTAACCTCAATATTCAGGCGTTCCGCGGCGAGCAGCTGCGCCTGACCGGCGATACCGATATCACCGTGTACAACCTGCTGCTGAAAGTCAGCAGTATCGACGGGCAGATGAAGCTCGACGCCCTCGACATCGACTCCGATCAGGGCAAGGTCAGCGCTTCGGGCAGCGCCCAGCTACAGGATAACTGGCCGGTAGACATCACCCTCGCCGGAACGCTGAACGTCGACCCGATGAAAGGGGAGAAGGTGCAGCTGAAGGTGGGCGGCGAGATACGTAAAACGCTTAAGGTCGGGGTGGACTTAAGCGGGCCGGTCGCGGCCACGCTGCGGGCGGACGCGCAGCTGGCGGAGGCCGGGCTGCCGCTCAATATGGAGCTGAAAAGTAAGCAGCTCGCCTGGCCGTTCAGCGGCGAGAAGCAGTTCCAGGCCGACGACGTCCAGCTGAAGTTCAGCGGCAAAATGACCGACTATGCGCTGGCCTTCTCCACCGCGGTGAAAGGCCAGTCGCTGCCGCCGGCGAAAATCGCCCTCAACGCCAAAGGCAATGAGCGGCAGATCAATCTCGACAAGCTGACGGTCAATGCCCTGGAAGGGAAAACCGAGCTGAAAGCGCTCCTCGACTGGCAGCAGGCGATCAGCTGGCGCGGCGAGCTGACCCTCGACGGCATCAACACCGCCAAAGAGGTGCCGGACTGGCCATCGAAGCTCAATGGCAGGATCAAGACCCAGGGCAGCCTGTACGGCGGCAGCTGGCAGATGTCGGTGCCGGAGCTGAAAATTACCGGCAACGTGAAACAGAACAAGGTGGATGTTTCGGGCTCGCTGCAGGGCAACAGCTATCTGCAGTGGAAAATCCCGGGGCTGCATCTGGCGTTAGGCCCGAACAGCGCCGATATCAAAGGCGAGCTGGGGGTGAAGGATCTGAATCTCGACGCCACCATCGATGCGCCGCACCTGGATAATGCGCTGCCGGGGCTCGGCGGGACGGCGAAGGGGCTGGTGAAAGTGCGCGGCACTGTCGATGCGCCGCAGCTGCTGGCGGACATCACCGCCCGGGCGCTGCGCTGGCAGGAGCTGACCATCGCCCAGGTCAACGTCAAAGGGGATGTGAAATCCACCGATCAGATCGGCGGCAACCTGGACGTACGGGTGGATCGCATCAGCCAGCCGGGGGTGAATATCAGCCTGGTGCAGCTCAATGCCAAAGGCACTGAGAAGCAGCATGAGCTGCGGCTGCGGGTGCAAGGCGATCCGGTTTCCGGCCAGCTGGCGCTGGCGGGCAGCTTCGATCGTCAGGCCGAGCGCTGGAGAGGCGCGCTAAGCGATACCCGCTTCCAGACGCCGGTGGGGCCGGTGGCGCTGACGCGCAGTATCGCGCTGGACTACCGCAACCAGGAGCAGAAAATCAGCATCGGGCCACACTGCTGGACCAACCCGAACGCCGAGCTCTGCGTGCCTGAGACCATTGACGCAGGCGCCAGCGGGCGGGCGCGGGTGAATCTCAACCGCTTCGACCTGGCGATGCTCAAGCCGTTTATGCCGGAGGCGACCCAGGCCAGCGGCGTCTTTACCGGTAATGCCGATGTCAGCTGGGACACCACCAAGGAGGGGCTGCCGCAGGGCAAAGTGACCCTCAGCGGGCGCAACGTCAAAGTGACCCAGGTGGTCAATGACGCCCCGCTGCCGGTGGCATTCGATACGCTGAACCTCAGCGCCGACCTGCATAACAATCGCGCGGAGCTGGGCTGGCTTATCCGCCTGACCAACAATGGCCAGCTGGATGGGCAGGTACAGGTCACCGACCCGCAGGGGCGGCGTAACCTCGGCGGCAACGTCAATATCAGCAACTTCTCGCTGGCGATGATCAACCCGATTTTCGCCCGCGGTGAAAAGGCGGAGGGAAGGCTCAACGCCCGTCTGCGCCTGGGCGGCAACGTGAAGAGTCCGCAGCTGTTCGGCCAGATGCAGTTAAGCGGGGTGGATATCGACGGCAACTTTATGCCGTTTGATATGCAGCCGAGCCAGCTGGCGATGAACTTCAACGGCACGCGCTCGACCCTGCAGGGGACGGTGAACACCCGTCAGGGGCAAATCGCCCTCAGCGGCAACGCCGACTGGACGCAGATCGATAACTGGCGGGCGCAAATTGCGGCGAAAGGCAGCCGGGTGCGGATCACGGTGCCGCCGATGGTCCGTCTCGATGTATCGCCGGACGTGGTGTTTACCGCCACGCCAAGCCTGTTCAACCTCGATGGCAAGGTGGATGTGCCCTGGGCGCGGATCGTGGTCAATGAGGTGCCGGAGAGCGCGGTTGGCGTGTCTTCTGATGAAGTGATGCTCGACAAAAACCTCAAGCCGATTAATCAGCAGAGCGCCGGGATCCCGATCAACAGCAACCTGACGATCCACGTCGGCAACAACGTTCGTCTGGAAGCCTTCGGTCTGAAAGCGCGTCTGACCGGCGATCTGAAAGTGGCGCAGGACAAGCAGGGGCTGGGACTCAACGGGCAGATCAATATTCCGGACGGCCGCTTCCACGCCTATGGCCAGGATTTGATTGTGCGCAAAGGGGAACTGCTGTTCTCCGGTCCGCCGGATCAGCCATTACTGAATATCGAAGCAATTCGTAACCCGGATGCCACCGAAGACGACGTGATCGCCGGCGTTCGCGTCACCGGCTCCGCCGATCAGCCGAAAGCGGAGATCTTTTCTGACCCGGTTATGTCCCAGCAGGAAGCGCTGTCTTATCTGCTGCGCGGCCAGGGTTTGAGCAGCGGACAGAGCGATAGCGCCGCGATGACCTCAATGCTTATTGGTATGGGGGTTGCACAAAGTGGTCAGGTTGTGGGTAAAATCGGCGAGACGTTTGGCGTAAGCAATTTGGCGTTGGACACCGAAGGGGTAGGCGACTCTTCCCAGGTGGTGGTCAGCGGCTATGTACTGCCGGGTCTGCAGGTAAAATACGGGGTCGGTATCTTCGATTCCCTGGCGACGCTGACTTTACGTTATCGCCTGATGCCTAAGCTATATGTGGAAGCGGTGTCTGGCATCGACCAGGCGCTCGATTTGCTCTATCAGTTTGAGTTTTAGCAATGCGAATATTTGTTTACGGCAGTTTACGACGCAAACAAGGCAACAGCCACTGGATGACCAACGCCCAGTGGCTGGGCGCTCATAGTGTCGACGATTATCAGCTGTACAGCCTGGGCCACTATCCAGGCGCGGTGCCCGGCGAAGGCACAGTACATGGTGAAGTTTATCGTATTGATGCATCGACGCTGGCCGAACTGGATGCGCTCCGCACCAAGGGGGGCGAGTATGCGCGCCACCTGATTCAGACGCCTTACGGCAGCGCATGGATGTATGTCTATCAACGTTCCGTTGAGGGTTGTACGTTGATAGCGAACGGCAACTGGTTGGATCGCGACCAGTATTAACCATGACAGCGCCACCTTCGGGTGGCGTTGTTTTTTCTGCGTCTACCTCTTACCAGAGCGGAAGATAATCCTTCGCCAGCCACGCTGTGGAAGCCAGCGTCGTCAGCGCGAGGAATACTAATCGTCGTGTTGGGGTGCTGAACATTACATGACCTCCTCTAGCGTGGTAGGAGGGGCAGCCCCCCGCAGGTAACGCCGCATCGCCGATCGCAGCTTCCAGCCAGTCAGCCACCCGGTGTGACAATAACCAGGCCGTTGGGCCTATCAGCTCCAGCACCGCCAGTACCCCGCCAAACAGAGTAACAATAAGGACAGCATGTCCAGTGAATCCTGAACCTGCCACCAGACGCGCCGGCCTGACTGAAGGGCGCTGACGAGTTCTACCCCGAGAAATAACAGATACATCACCAGCGCGAGGCCGTAAAACAGGTAATAGAGCAGTCGACAGCTGTCGGCGTCCAGGATAGAGCGGATGGTTTTTTATATAAGCCGCGTCGTCGCTGGCATTGTATAGCGCATGGATCGCCCGGCTGTCGCGCTTGTATACGGCGAGGATGCGATCGCCGGTGGCAAGAAACGGCGGCTGACGACGGTAAAACACCGGATGCAGCGCGAAATTAGCGCAGCCTGCCTGCCACCAGAAGGCCAGCGGCAGGGAACCGCATTTTATCCCGAGGCCGTGATATTCCCGGGTTGGATTGCCTGCGTACCACTTCTTAAAGTGGGTGTCGGTGATGATGTCTGCCTGAGTGGCATAGCGTTCCGGCAGGGCTTGCGTAAAAGGCATTGCCGACTGGCGGAGGGCTTGCGTCGTGGCGGGTAGCGGCTGGCAAAAGGAGACGTCGCGTCGGCGGGCCAGCGCCATCTTCGCCAGCAGATCGCGCATGGCGGGGTGCCGTTTTAGCGCCGGGTGGAACAGTCGCTTGTAGAGCCCGGTTAACAGCGCGATGAAGGCCAGTATCGCGATAATGCCGCAGCCGAACCTACCCCATTCCGAGGCGCTCACCAGGAGCGGGATAAGGGTGACGATGAGCGTCAGCAGGCTGATAAACAGCAGTGGCCGGGCCCAGCGCTTTACGTGTTGACTGGGCTCAAGGAGCGTTTCGCCATCGCTGAGCCAGTGGATCCAGTAACTGCCGTTGTCCAGGCGGCGGGCGCCAAGATGCAGGGGCTGATTGATCTTCAGACGGTCAAAAAGCGAGGGGTCGTTAAAATAGCGTTTATCGGTATAAAAGACATGCTCGCCGGCGATAAGGCGCAGATACCCCTGTTTTTCAGAGGCGGCGGTCGTGAAGCCAGAAAAGTTAAGAGTGAAATAGCGAACGCTTTTCACGGGACACCCTCCATGGTGTTATCGCGGCAATCCGTGCCGCAATCAGGCAGGGGATGACCCTGCCTGAGACAGAATTACTTCTGCTTAGCGCGCTCGAAAGAGGCAACGATTTCGGCTTTCGCCGCTTCCGCGTTGTCCCAACCGTCGACTTTAACCCATTTGCCTTTTTCCAGATCTTTGTAGTGCTCAAAGAAGTGAGTGATCTGGGCTTTCAGCAGTTCCGGCAGGTCGTTCACATCATTGATGTGATCGTATTCTTTGCTCAGCTTGGTGTGCGGTACGGCAACCAGTTTCGCATCTTCACCGGATTCGTCGGTCATCTTCAGAACGCCGAACCGGACGGCAGCGGATCACGGAGCCCGGCTGCAGCGGGTTACGGAGTCGGGACCAGTACGTCAACCGGGTCACCGTCCAGAGACAGGGTGTGGTTGATGTAACCGTAGTTGCACGGATAGAACATCGCTGTGGACATGAAACGGTCAACAAACAGTGCACCGCTCTCTTTGTCGACTTCGTATTTGATGGGATCTGCGTTCGCCGGGATCTCGATCACGACGTAGATGTCTTCCGGCAGATCTTTACCCGCAGGGACGTTGAGTAAGCTCATGTCTGTTTCCTTTAAAATGTATGGCAAACAAGTGCTCGGTATTATAGCCAACTCACATCGAATGTCTTCGCTTCTTTTTCCCGATCTCGCCGCGGAGTGCTCTGAATTTTGCACGCCATAATGACATGAAAATCCATAAACATAGCCACATCATGAATAAATTTATGTAACCGTTTTCATTGCATGTGATTGATTTATCAAACTGCTTAAAAAAACGTCACAAACCGCCGCTGCCGCGCTCCCCGCTAAGCCTTATCCGCTCTCCGCTGGGCAATGGGGCCGTCATTAACATCTCATTTACTTTTTTGAAGTGTGATGTAACGCATTCAGTTACATCACCGATTGTCTATAGTTTGTCCGCAGGTGAGACTTTAACCAACAATAACCCTACGAGGATACCCTTATGTGGAAGCGCTTACTTCTTGTCACAGCAGTTTCCGCAGCTATGTCGTCTATGGCGATAGCTGCCCCGCTAACCGTAGGTTTTTCGCAGGTCGGTTCTGAATCCGGCTGGCGTGCGGCGGAAACCAGCGTCGCGAAAGAGGAAGCCGCCAAGCGCGGTATTACGCTGAAGATCGCTGATGGTCAGCAAAAACAGGAAAACCAGATCAAAGCGGTGCGCTCCTTTATCGCCCAGGGGGTTGACGCGATCTTCATTGCGCCGGTGGTGGCCACCGGCTGGGAGCCGGTGCTGAAAGAGGCGAAAGAGGCCAAGATACCGGTCTTCCTCCTCGACCGTTCCATTGATGTGAAAGATAAAGATCTCTACATGACCACCGTGACCGCCAACAACGTGCTGGAAGGCCAGCTGATTGGCGACTGGCTGGTGAAAACCGTCGACGGTAAGCCGTGTAACGTCGTTGAACTGCAGGGCACCGTCGGGGCCAGCGTGGCCATCGACCGTAAGAAAGGCTTCGCCGACGCTATCGCCAAAGCGTCGAATATCAAAATTATCCGCTCTCAGTCCGGCGACTTCACCCGCAGCAAAGGGAAAGAGGTCATGGAGAGCTTTATCAAGGCGGAGAATAACGGCAAAAACATCTGCATGGTATTCGCTCATAACGACGATATGGCCATCGGCGCCATCCAGGCCATTAAAGAAGCCGGTCTGAAGCCGGGCAAAGATATTCTGACCGGCTCCATCGACGGCGTGCCGGATATCTATAAAGCGATGATCGCCGGCGAAGCCAACGCCAGCGTCGAGCTGACGCCGAATATGGCCGGCCCGGCGTTTGATGCGCTGGAGAAATACAAAAAAGACGGCACCCTGCCGGAGAAGCTGACCATTACCAAATCGACGCTGTATCTGCCGGATACGGCGAAAGAAGAGTTAGAGAAGAAGAAAAATATGGGCTACTGAGTGGCTAGCCCCTCATCCCGGCCCTCTCCGCAAGCGGAGAGGGTAACAGGCAGCGTTCCAGTAACCCCGGCAAGCAGAGCGCGAACCGGGGCAACCTGACATCATTTGAAGGTGATATCGATTATGAGCGCCGAGGCACACCAGGAGATCCTTCGCACCGAAGGACTCAGTAAATTCTTCCCCGGCGTTAAGGCGCTGGATAACGTCAACTTTAGCCTGCGGCGCGGCGAAATCATGGCCCTGTTGGGCGAAAACGGCGCCGGAAAATCGACGCTGATCAAAGCGCTTACCGGCGTTTACCATGCCGATCGCGGCACCATCTGGCTGGAAGGCCAGGCCATTTCCCCGAAAAATACCGCCCATGCCCAGCAGCTGGGGATCGGCACCGTTTATCAGGAAGTGAACCTGCTGCCGAATATGTCGGTGGCGGACAACCTGTTTATCGGCCGTGAGCCGCGGCGGTTTGGCCTGCTGCGGCGTAAAGAGATGGAGGCCAGGGCGACGGCGCTGATGGCCTCCTATGGCTTTTCCCTCGATGTGCGCGAGCCGCTGAACCGCTTTTCAGTAGCGATGCAGCAGATCGTCGCTATCTGTCGGGCTATCGACCTGTCGGCCAAGGTATTGATCCTCGACGAGCCCACCGCCAGCCTCGATACTCAGGAGGTGGAGATGCTGTTTACCCTGATGCGCCAGCTCAGGGATAACGGCGTCAGCCTGATCTTCGTCACCCATTTTCTCGACCAGGTCTATGCGGTCAGCGACCGCATTACCGTGCTGCGCAACGGCAGCTTCGTCGGCTGCCGCGAAACCCGCGAGCTGCCGCAGATTGAGCTGGTGAAAATGATGCTGGGCCGCGAACTGGACCACAACGCCCTGCAGCGGGCGGGCCGAACCCTGCTGAGCGATAAGCCGGTGGCGGCGTTCGAAGGCTACGGCAAGAAAGGCACCATCGCCCCGTTCGACCTGCAGGTCCGTCCGGGCGAAATTGTCGGCCTCGCCGGCCTGTTGGGTTCCGGACGCACTGAAACCGCCGAGGTGATCTTCGGCATTAAAACAGCGGACAGCGGGAAGGCATGGATCAAAGGCAAACCGCAAACCCTGCGCTCTCCGCATCAGGCCTCCTGCCTCGGGATCGGCTTCTGTCCGGAGGATCGCAAAACCGACGGCATTATCGCCGCCGCTTCGGTGCGGGAAAATATCGTCCTTGCCCTGCAGGCGCAGCGCGGCTGGCTGCGGCCGATACCCCGGCGTGAACAGAACGAGATCGCCGAGCGCTTTATTCGCCAGCTGGGGATCCGTACCCCCAGCGCGGAGCAGCCGATCGAGTTTCTCTCCGGCGGCAACCAGCAGAAGGTATTACTTTCCCGCTGGCTGCTGACCAAACCGCAGTTCCTGATCCTCGATGAACCGACCCGCGGCATTGACGTCGGCGCCCACGCGGAAATTATTCGCCTGATTGAAACCCTCTGCGCCGATGGTCTGGCGCTGCTGGTCATCTCCTCTGAACTGGAGGAGCTGGTGGGTTACGCCGATCGGGTCATTATCATGCGCGATCGCCGGCAGGTGGCCGAGATCCCGCTCGCCGAGCTCTCTGTACCGGCGATCATGAACGCAATTGCGGCATAAGGAGTAACCCATGATGCCTCGATCTCTTTCGCAAACCGGCCCGGAGAAGCGACGCTTCACCTGGCCGAAGGGCACCCCGCAGATCATTGCCCTGCTGCTGGTTCTGCTGGTCGACAGCCTGGTGGCGCCCCATTTTTATCAGGTGGCGCTCCAGGATGGCCGCCTGTTTGGCAGCCCAATCGATATTCTCAACCGCGCCGCTCCGGTGGCGCTGCTGGCCATCGGCATGACGCTGGTGATCGCCACCGGCGGCATCGACCTGTCGGTGGGGGCGGTGATGGCGATAGCCGGCGCGACGGCCGCCTCGATGACCGTCGCCGGTCACAGCCTGGCGGTGGTGCTGCTGGCCTCGCTGGCGGCGGGCGCGCTGGCCGGGCTGTGGAACGGCATTCTCGTGGCGGTCCTTAAGATCCAGCCCTTTGTGGCGACGCTGATCCTGATGGTGGCCGGACGCGGGGTGGCGCAGTTGATCACCGCCGGGCAGATCGTCACCTTCGATTCCCCGGCGCTGGCGTGGCTCGGCAGCGGATCGTTCCTCCTGTTTCCGACGCCGGTGATCATCGCCGCCGCGACCCTGCTGCTGTTCTGGCTGTTTACCCGCAAAACGGCGCTGGGCATGTTTATCGAAGCGGTAGGGATCAATATCCGCGCGGCGAAAAACGCCGGCGTCAATACCCGCATCGTGGTGATGCTGGCCTATGTCCTGAGCGGCGTCTGCGCGGCGATCGCCGGGATCATCGTGGCGGCGGACATTCGCGGCGCGGATGCCAATAACGCCGGGCTATGGCTTGAGCTGGACGCCATTCTGGCGGTGGTCATCGGCGGCGCTTCGCTGATGGGCGGGCGCTTCAACCTGCTGCTGTCGGTGGTGGGGGCGCTGATTATCCAGGGAATGAACACCGGGATTTTGCTCTCCGGCTTCCCGCCGGAGCTCAACCAGGTGGTGAAAGCGGTGGTGGTGCTGTGCGTACTGATTGTCCAGTCGCCGCGCTTTATCGGTTTACTGAAAGGGGTACGCGGCCATGATAAAACGTAATTTACCGTTGATGATCACCCTCGCGGTGTTTGTGCTGGGCTATCTCTACTGCCTGACGCAATTCCCCGGCTTTGCCTCGACGCGGGTGATCTGCAATATCCTGACGGATAACGCCTTCCTCGGGATCATCGCCGTGGGCATGACCTTCGTGATCCTCTCCGGCGGGATCGATCTGTCTGTCGGGTCGGCGATCGCCTTTACCGGCGTCTTTCTCGCCAAAGCGATTGGCTTTTGGGGAATATCACCGCTGGTGGCGTTTCCGCTGGTGCTGGTGATGGGCTGCGCCTTCGGCGCGTTTATGGGACTGCTGATTGACGCCCTGAAGATCCCGGCCTTTATCATCACCCTCGCCGGCATGTTCTTCCTGCGCGGCGTGAGCTATCTGGTGTCAGAAGAGTCGATTCCGATTAACCACCCGGTGTATGACACCCTGTCCGGGCTGGCATGGACCATTCCCGGCGGCGGACGCCTCAGCGCCATGGGGCTGCTGATGCTGCTGGTGGTGGTGGCCGGTATTTTTGTCGCCCACCGCACCCGCTTCGGCAACCAGGTGTATGCCATCGGCGGCAACGCGACGTCGGCGAATCTGATGGGGATTTCCACCCGCAGCGCCACAATCCGTATCTATATGCTCTCCACCGGGCTGGCGACGCTGGCCGGGATCGTCTTTTCCATTTATACCCAGGCGGGCTATGCGCTGGCGGGCGTCGGCGTGGAGCTGGACGCCATTGCCTCGGTGGTGATCGGCGGCACGCTGCTCAGCGGCGGCGTTGGCACCGTGCTGGGAACCCTGTTCGGGGTGGCGATCCAGGGGCTGATTCAGACCTACATCAACTTCGACGGCACCCTCAGCTCATGGTGGACGAAAATCGCCATCGGCATTTTGCTGTTTATCTTTATCGCGCTGCAGCGTGGGCTGACCGTGCTGTGGGAAAACCGGCAGAATGCGGCGGTGACGCGGGTGAGCGGGGCGGGGAGTCGCTAAGCGAGAGGCTCCTCCCGCAGGCGCGGGAGGAGCGGGCAGGGCGTTTAGGCGTCCGGGAACGACTTAATAAAGTTCTCGACGTCTTCCACCATGTGGTTGTTGCCGACGAAGAAGGAGCGGCGCTGGTGCAGGCTTTCCGGAACAATATCCAGAATACGCTCTTTACCATCGCTGGCCTTACCGCCCGCCTGTTCGGCAAGGAAGGCCATCGGGTTGCATTCATACAGCAGGCGCAGCTTACCATCCGGGTGGCTGGCGGTGCTTGGATAGAGGTAGATGCCGCCTTTCAGCAGGTTGCGGTGGAAGTCCGCCACCAGAGAGCCGATATAGCGTGAGGTATAAGGACGCTGAGTCGCTTTGTCTTCTTCCTGGCAGTACTTAATGTACTTCTTCACGCCCTGCGGGAATTTGATGTAGTTGCCTTCGTTAATGGAGTAGGTATTGCCCTTCTCCGGGAAGCGCATGCGCTCCTGGCACAGACAGAAGACGCCGAGGGACGGGTCATAGGTGAAGGCGTGGACGCCGCAGCCGGTGGTATACACCAGCATTGTCGAAGAGCCATAGACCACATAGCCCGCTGCCACCTGCTTGTTTCCCGGCTGCAGGAAATCTTCTTCTGTCACCGGCGTGCCAACAGGCGTCACACGGCGATAGATAGAGAAGATCGTACCGACAGAGACGTTAACGTCGATGTTAGAGGAGCCATCCAGAGGGTCCATCAGCACCACGTATTTGGCGTGTTCACACCCTTCGAAGACGACAATCTCATCTTCTTCTTCAGAGGCGATCCCGGCAACAATATCGCGTGCTCGCAGTGCTGGCTTTTAACTTTTTCATTAGCGAACAGATCGAGTTTTTGCTGAACCTCGCCCTGAACGTTTTCAGCACCGCTGGCACCCAGGATATCGACCAGACCGGCCTTGTTGATATCGCGGTGGATGATCTTGGCGCCCAGCTTTATTGCTGACAACAAAGCAGTCAGCTCACCGGTGGCGTGGGAGAACTCGTGCTGCTTTTCAACAATAAACTCACCTAACGTTTTCATAACTCGTTCCCTGCATTTTTATGTTGAGTAAAACGAACGCAACAATCTTAACAAAGAATCAAAAAAGTGCGCACTGGTGAATCGCGCCAGCAAAATACAGATTCGCCTGAAATGCATTTCGCCAGGGCCCGGGATATGGGTAAAATGTGCCCCGGATAAGAGAAGGAAATGACGAATGCGCATTCATATTTTAGGAATTTGTGGCACGTTTATGGGGGGCCTGGCCATGCTGGCGCGCTCCCTCGGTCATGAGGTAACGGGGTCGGATGCTAACGTCTATCCGCCGATGAGCACCCTGCTGGAAAACCAGGGGATTGATTTAATTCAGGGCTATGACCCCAGCCAGCTGGAGCCCCGGCCGGACCTGGTGATCATCGGTAACGCCATGACTCGCGGCAACCCGTGCGTTGAAGCGGTGCTGGAAAACAATATTCCCTATATGTCCGGCCCGCAGTGGCTGCACGACTTCGTGCTGCGCGATCGCTGGGTGCTGGCCGTCGCCGGGACCCACGGCAAAACCACCACCGCCGGCATGGCGACCTGGATCCTTGAAGCCTGCGGTTACCAGCCGGGCTTCGTTATTGGCGGCGTTCCGGGCAATTTCGACGTCTCTGCGCGCCTGGGCGACAGCCCGTTCTTCGTCATTGAAGCGGATGAATACGACTGCGCCTTCTTCGACAAACGCTCTAAATTTGTTCATTACTGCCCGCGTACGCTGATCCTTAACAACCTTGAGTTCGACCACGCGGATATCTTTGACGACCTGAAGGCGATTCAGAAGCAGTTCCACCATCTGGTGCGCATCGTGCCGGGCAAAGGCAAATTTATCCTGCGGAGAACGACATCAACCTGAAGCAGGTGATGGCGATGGGCTGCTGGAGCGAGCAGGAGCTGGTGGGCGAGCAGGGCCACTGGCAGGCGAAGAAGCTGAACGCCGACGCCTCGCAGTGGGAAGTGCTGTTTGACGGCGAAAAGGTCGGCGAGGTGAAGTGGGCGCTGGTCGGCGAGCATAATATGCATAACGGCCTGATGGCCATTGCCGCGGCGCGTCACGTCGGGGTACTGCCGGCGGATGCCGCGAACGCGCTGGGCAGCTTTATCAACGCCCGCCGTCGTCTGGAGCTGCGCGGCGAAGCCAACGGCGTCACCGTGTATGACGATTTCGCTCATCATCCGACGGCGATCCTCGCCACGCTGCAGGCGCTGCGCGGCAAAGTGGGCGGCACCGCGCGCATTCTCGCCGTGCTGGAGCCGCGCTCTAATACCATGAAAATGGGCGTCTGCAAGGACGATCTGGCGCCGTCCCTTGGCCGCGCCGATGAAGTGTTCCTCCTGCAGCCGCAGCATATTCCATGGCAGGTGGCGGAAGTGGCGGAAGCCTGCGTCCAGCCGGCCCACTGGAGCGCCGACGTCGATACCCTGGCGGAGATGGTGGTGAAAACCGCTCAGCCTGGCGACCATATTCTGGTGATGAGCAACGGCGGCTTCGGCGGCATTCATCAAAAGCTGCTGGATAAGCTGGCGCAAAAAGCGGCCGCGGCAGAGTAAGCCCGAGCGCCTCCGATCACTGCCCTCCGCGTGAGGGCAGTTTTGTTTTTACCAACAGGGAGGGTGTGATGCTGACCTGCGAAAGCGTACTATCTACCGGCTCGCCCCATTTCGCCATGCTGGATGCGCTCTACGCGCGCGCCTTTCCGTGGCACGAGCAGCGCGAAAGCGAGGCCAAACTTCAGGCGCTGAGCCACCCGCACTACGCGCTGGAGGCGTGGTTCGATGAGAACGTATTTATCGGCCTCAGCGGCTGCTGGCTGTTTGCCGGCTACGGTTATGTCGAACATCTGGCGATCGACGATACGCTGCGCTCCCGTGGCTATGGTAAACAGCTGCTGGCGCAGATCCTGACGCGCGCCCCGCTGACTATTCTGGAAATCGATCCGCTCACCAGCGAGATCGCCCATAAACGACTGCGCTTTTATCAGTCGATGGGATTTCACGCTAACCCCTGGGCGCATCGTCATCCCACCTATCATCAGGGCATCGCGGATCATGAGCTGCTGGTGCTGAGCTATCCGCAGCCGATCGATGAGCGACAGTACCAGCAGTTTGCCCGGGATCTCGGGCGCGAGGTGATGGGGCGGGAGTAGCCCGGCGCGGCGTACCGCTCCGGGCGTTCGGCTGGGGGTATTTTTACTCTTTGGCGATCGGCGTTTCGTTCTCCACCACTTTATTGTCGCCCTGAATCTGCGCGATCTTCTGCTCGACGGCGGCCACCTGGGCGCTGTCGTGCAGCAGGGTGTAGGTCAGATCAAACTGCGTGCTGGCGCCCGGCTGCAGCTGCTTCACGCGTTTTTGCTCGCGTTCAATGGTCACCGGATAGGCGTAGCTGGTCCCCGGCTCGATACCGGTGACGTAACCCTGTTTGACGGTGTCGGTGTTTTTCCACAGCGTCAGGACCGGCAGCTGGCGGGTGTCGAACTGAATAGAGGCGCCTTTATCGCCAGCCTTGTTGACCACGGCGGCCAGCGTCTGGTGATTTTCATCGGCCAGCGGCTGAATATTAAATACCATCTCGTCAAAGTCTTTGGTCGGTCCCTGATAGGTTTGCCAGGTTTTTAACCCGCTCTTGGCGTAATCATTGAACGGGCTGATGCTGGACATCGGGGCGAGGAAACGTGCGCCTTCTTCGAGGATCGGGGTACCGAAGTTGCTGTGGTAGATGATCTGATAATCATGCGGATAGTCGGCGTGATTGGTTAAGACATCGTGCAGGCTGAAGCTGTTACTGCCCGGGATATAGCGCAGCTCGGTCATGGTCTGCAGATCGGCTTTTTTGAAGGTGCTCTCTTTCACCAGCCCGCGGACGCGAATTTCATACGGCGCGCTGTCGGCCACCTCAACCTCCACCAGGGAGGCCGGCGTGTTGCCGGCCTTGCCGTGCAGGGTATAAATTTGCCCGTCCGCGGTGACCGGATGGCCGGTCCACTCATAGCCGCAGCGGACCATCATCTCGTTGAACCCTTCCAGCCAGCCGAGTCCGTTGCGGCTCTCCAGGTTGATAAACGCTGGGTTAACAACCTCTTTGACCGGCGAATCCCAGCCCATCCGGCTGCCGAAGCCTTCCACTCGCAGCAAGTTCATGCCCCGCGTCGGGCTGAGGGTGATAGTCAGGCCGTCTTTACTGCGAATGGTGAGGATTTTGCTGCCTTCCTGCTTGCCGCCGTGCAGGACTTTCTGCTCAATGCTGAACGTATGGTCTTTCACCTTCAGCTGATCGCTGCTGATCTGCCAGTTTCCTTTATCCATGCCCTCTTCAGCACTCGTCAGCACCCATGTTTTTGCCGCGGCGGAGCCAGAAACCAGCAGAGCGATAGCCGTCAGAACCAATGTCTTTTCATTTTTATTCCCTTTTGCTGAATCGATTGTGTCATTGACGTGTGAAATCTACCGGCATGGGGGTGATTAAAATGTGAAGCGCCTCACCTGGTGAGAAAGTGGCCGTTTTGAAGATGTTAAATGCGATAAGTGTCGTATTATTGTGCTAAGACTTGATTAATTATCACCACAATATGTGATCTGAATTGCTTTTAGCTTTAACGATTCAGCCAAGGTGAGGCAATAAACAAAAGTATCGTTGTGCGGATTAGGGGGACTCAGGAGATGCAGCGGGAACCCCCTGCTGCCGCGATGTTGGCGTTGTAGCTGGGGAAGGTAGGCCGGATAAGGCGTAGCCGCCATCCGGCACAACGACGGGAACGCGCCGGATACAGCCTGCCCGGCGGCGCGGCGCTTGCGCGGGCCTACGGAGTTGAGCAACTGTTTGATAACTCAGGTTCAGCAGCCTTCCGTAGGCCGGATAAGGCGTAGCCGCCATCCGGCACAACGCCGGAAACAGCGGAGTAGCCCGGATAAGGCGCAGCGCGCCGCCATCCGGGTGACTTGTGCGGCAAAAGCGGCGGGGATTAGCCTTCGTTTTCCGCCAGTTCGCGCAGATACTGGAAGATCAGGCGCGCGGATTTCGGCGGTTTGTTGCCTTCTTTCTCTTTCTTCGCATTGCGGATCAGGGAACGCAGCTGCTGACGGTCAGCATCTGGCCACAGGTTCAGCACTTCAGCTACGGCGTCATCCCCGTCGTCAATCAGTCGGTCACGAATCTGCTCCAGCTTGTGGAACAGCGCAACCTGCTGGTTGTGGCGGTTTTTTAGCTTATCCAGCGCCTGACGAATCGGATCGACATCGCGATTGCGCAGCATCTTACCGATAAGCTGCAGCTGGCGGCGGCGACCCTCTTTTTTGATTCGCTGGGCGAGTTCGATGGCGTCGCGCAGGTCAGTATCCAGCGGAATTTTATCCAGCGCGTTTTTTCCCCAGGTCAACGAGTTCAGCGCCAAGACGCTTCAGTTCTTCCGCGTCGCGCTTAATTTCACTCTTACTGACCCAGATAATTTCATCGTCTTCATCCTCGATATCATCACCGGGAACGTCGTCGAGCCAGTCTTCGGGCTGCTTTGTCATCTCAGGCTCCTTAAAAAAAGAGGCTAATGTTACCAGTTAAGGCGCGCACTGAAAAACGGTTCTCTGTTAGACTTCAGTTAACTCCTTCTTACATTATGGCATTAGCAATGAAAGTGATCTCTCAAGTTGCCCAGCAACGTAAGACGCTGGAAGAGGCCGTGACCACGGCGCTGGAACTGGCGGCAGGTAAATCCGATGGCGCAGAAGTCTCCGTCAGCAAAACGACGGGCATCGGCGTCAGCACCCGCTATGGCGAAGTGGAGAATGTAGAATTCAATAGCGATGGGGCGTTAGGCATCACGGTTTACCACCAGAACCGCAAGGGCAGCGCCTCTTCCACCGATCTCAGCCCGGACGCCATCGCCCGCACCGTGCAGGCGGCGTTGGATATCGCACGCTATACCTCCCCGGACCCGTTTGCCGGTGTGGCCGATAAAGAGCTGCTGGCCTTTGACGCTCCGGATCTGGACCTGTTCCACCCGGCGGAGGTCTCCCCGGACGACGCCATTGAACTGGCCGCCCGCGCGGAGCAAGCGGCGCTGAAGGCCGATAAACGCATCACCAACACCGAAGGCGGCAGCTTTAACAGCCACTATGGCATCAAAGTGTTCGGCAACAGCCATGGCATGCTGCAAAGCTACTGCTCGACTCGCCATTCTCTCTCCAGCTGCGTCATTGCGGAAGATGACGGCGATATGGAACGCGACTACGCCTACACCATTGGCCGGGCAATCGAGGATCTGCAATCCCCGGAATGGGTCGGGGAAGAGTGCGCCCGCCGCACCCTGTCGCGCCTGGCGCCAGCGTAAGCTGTCGGACCATGAAGGCGCCGGTGATTTTCGCCAACGAAGTGGCGACCGGGCTGTTTGGCCACCTGGTCGGAGCGATTGCCGGTGGTTCGGTATACCGCAAATCCACCTTCCTGCTCGATTCGCTGGGCAAACAAATTTTGCCGGAGTGGCTGACCATTGAAGAGCATCCGCACCTGCTGAAAGGGCTGGCCTCCACGCCTTTCGACAGCGAAGGCGTGCGCACCGAGCGTCGCGATATCGTCAAAGATGGCGTGCTGACCCAGTGGCTGCTGACCAACTACTCAGCCCGCAAGCTGGGGATGAAAAGCACCGGCCACGCCGGGGGCATCCATAACTGGCGCATTAACGGCCGCGGCCTGAGTTTTGCAAAGATGCTTAAAGAGATGGGCACCGGTCTTGTGGTTACCGAACTGATGGGGCAGGGTGTCAGTGGCGTCACCGGAGACTACTCACGCGGGGCATCCGGCTTCTGGGTAGAAAATGGCGAAATTCAATATCCTGTCAGTGAGATCACCATTGCAGGAAATCTGAAAGAAATGTGGCGTAATATCGTGACCATTGGCGATGATATTGAAACGCGCAGCAACATTCAGTGTGGTTCTGTGCTGCTGCCGGAGATGAAAATCGCCGGACAATAACACCTGTTTGCTTAAATAATAAAAAGGAAGTGAGCAATGCGTAAAAAACTGTTAGCGATGCTGGCTGTCTCTGCTTTTGCGCTCGGTTCAGCGTCGGCCTTCGCCGACCTGGGCGAAGACATGGACACTCTGGCAGAAAACCTGCAAGTGGTACAGAAAACCTCTGACGCCGGCGAGCTGAAAGCGGCGCTGAATAAGATGCGTACCGCCGCGGTTGATGCCCAGAAAGAGACCCCGCCGAAGCTGGAAGGCAAAGCGGCCGACAGCGCTGAGATGAAAGATTACCGTCACGGTCTGGATATTCTGATCGGCCAGATCGACGGCGCGCTGAAGCTGGCGAATGAAGGCAAGGTGAAAGAGGCGCAGGCCGCCGCGGAGGAGTTTAAAACCACCCGCAACACCTACCATAAGAAGTACCGCTAACTGTTCTTTTCGGGAGGCATCAGCCGATGTCTCCCGCCTGAAAACCTACCTGTATCACATTTTTCCCTTTTCTTTTTCCGCCCTTTCCGCAGCCGCGGGCGGCTCATTCACGCGCATTGTTGTGATACGTCTCACGCCATAATTGCTGTTTTTTCATTTTTCCAGTGAATGTGTGGGGTCGATCACGCCTGCCGTCTCCCTTTCCACTTCGAAGTGGAAAACAACTCGCTACAAACTCCCATCCCCCGGCGCTACTTTGATTCCCAGAGACATCAGCGGGGTATCAGAAGTGAATAACGGAGCGGTAATACACGACGTAGGGGAGCAGGCAGCGCAGACCGAACGCCTGGCTGACAAGATGCTGCAGCAGGTTTTTGCCCTGTTAAGCCGTCACGGCATCGTCCCTAACGACGTTCAGGAGCAAATGCTGACTTCCCACGTGCGGGCGATGGCCCACCGGTCAATTAGCTGCGAACCGCTGCCGGAAGTGGATGCCAGCCTGTTCGAAGAGATTTCACCAGATTCAATGACGTTGGCCCGCGAAGTGGTCGCGCAGTTCGGCAACCTGCCTGATGAAGAGGCCTGGCTGCTCTCCGTCCACTTCGAAGTCGCAAAAGAAAACCTGTAAGGAGCAAAACATGGAACAAATCACCGTAGTTATTGGCGACCGTCTGGGTAAAGGCCAAAAGGTCGCCGCAGGCGCAGAGAAAGCCGGCGCACGCGCAGTGGTCGTCCCTGGCGTTGCTGCCGACATGAAGCTTGGCGACATGATGAAAGCGGAAAACGCCACCTTCGGCATCTCTTTCTGCGGCAGCGGCGGCGCCGGCGCCATCACCGCCCAGACCAAATACGGCTACAAAGCGAAATACGGCATGCGTTCTGTTGAAGAGGGCGTCACCGCCATCAACGAAGGCTGCAACGTGCTGGGCTTCGGCTTTATGGATAAAGAAGAGCTGGGCGAGCGCCTGGTAGAAGCCTGGAAAAAGAAATACGGCGCATAAGTATGAAAGAGCAATTCACCACCACGGTGAGGGTTGCCGGCAAAGGCGAAAGCAAATCACGGGCCTTCGCCGATGCCCTGAACCATGTGCAGGCTGCGGTGATGAAAACCTCATCGCACATTCTGCTGCGTATTGAGCCACAGGACGTGACGGTTGTTCATGCGCGCGAAGCGGTACGAAAAGAGGCCTTCCTGTTTTTCTTTTTGCGCCGTGAACGACGGACCTACAGCGTGGAGCTGGACGTCACCGTCAACGTGACCGCCATCGATCTCGATAAAGTGGATTTCGTCACGCAAACCTGATTGTTAGCAAAGGGTCTGACTATGTTCCTGATAATTTTAATAAAATCGCTTATCATCGGCGGCCTGGTCGGCGTCGGCGTGGGCGCCGGAGCGGCACGCATGTTTCATGCCCCTACCACCCAGGGGATTGGGGGCGTTTCGAACCCTGGGCGAGCTGAACTCCTGTGAGGGCGATCCGGCTTCCCACTTCTCCTTTGGCCTCGGTTTCTTCTTTAACGCCTGGGCCTCTTCCGTTGCAGCAGGCTCCTTCACCCAGGATGTTGACCACCGCATTATCCCCAACTGGGGCGCGGCGGCGCTGATGCTGAAAAATCGTAACGTCGGCGAAACGCTGCACGATCCGAAAAAATGGCCATCTCCTGCGGCATCATCGGCATGATTGTCGTCGCCTTCCTCAACCTTACCGCCTCGTCCGTACCGGAAGCGCTGCAGGTGACCGCGGTTAAGGTACTGGTGCCGGCGGCAAACCTGCTGGTGAACACCGTGATGCCGGTGATCTTCTGGCTGGCGGCGATCGACGCCGGTAAAAAACTCAGGCTTCTGGGCGACCATCTTCGGCGGCGCGGCGCAGCTGATTATGGGCAACGCCGTACCGGGGCTGGTGCTGGGTATTCTGATCGGCAAAGGCGTTGAAGAGAGCGGCTGGAACCGGGTCACCAAAGTGATGATGGTGGCCATTGTCGCCCTGTTCGTCCTCAGCGGCTTCTTCCGCGGCTTCGACATGAAGATGATCGAATCCTTCCATCTGACCGTGCCGAACTGGCTGGACATGATCCACAACTCACTCAGCGGCAAATAACGGGAGCCTGATAATGGAACAGAATAAAGGTTTTTGGTATGCCGACTGGTCGTTCCCGATCTTCGTTGGCCTGCTCTCCTCCGGCGTCTTCGCCGGGACCCACATGTACTACCTGTACGGCATCGGCGCCTTTAACGAAGTCGCCTTCGTGGCGATGCTGAAGTCGGGGATTGATACCGGCGTTTACGGCGCGGTGGCGGCGTTTGGCGCAAGCTTCCTGTTCGCCCGCATCATCGAAGGGTCGCTGGTGGGGATCCTCGATATCGGCGGCGCTATTCAGACCGGGATCGGTCTTGGCGTCCCGGCGCTGCTGCTCGGCGCGGGCTTTGTCTTCCCGGTGGCGAACTTCGCCGCCTCGCTGGCAACCGGCCTGATCCTCGGCCTGGCGGTGGGCTACATCATCATTCTGGCGCGTAAGTTCACCATCAACCAGAGCGACTCCACCTACGGCGCCGACGTGATGATGGGCGCAGGTAACGCCTCCGGCCGCTTCCTGGGGCCGTTGATTATCCTCAGCGCAATGACCGCCTCGATTCCTATCGGGATCGGCTCGCTGGTTGGTGCACTGCTGTTCTACATCTGGCAGAAACCGATCACCGGTGGCGCCATCCTCGGCGCGATGATCCTTGGCTCCATCTTCCCGGTGGCGATTAGCTAATCGCCCGATGGCGCTGCGCTTATCGGGCCTACAGGTCAGCGCGATGTGTAGGCCGGATAAGGCGGTACGCCGCCATCCGGCAACAGATTCACTCTTTCATCAGGAGATAGCTATGTTTGATTTACTCCTGCGCCGCGCGCGCCTCGTCGACGATACCCTGACTGATATCGCCATTCAGGACGGGAAAATCGCGGCGTTGGGCGAGATTAGCGCGCCCTCCCGTAAAACCATCGATCTGCAGGGCAACAGCTACGTCAGCGCCGGCTGGATTGACTCCCACGTTCACTGCTACCCGAATTCGCCGATATATCACGATGAGCCGGACAGCGTCGGCATCGCCACCGGCGTCACCACCGTGATTGATGCTGGCAGCACCGGCGCCGACGATGTGGACGACTTCTACCAGTTAACCCGCAAAGCGGTGACGGAAGTCTATGCCCTGCTCAATATCTCCCGCGTCGGGCTGATTGCCCAGAACGAACTGGCCAATATGGCCAATATCGACGCCGAAGCGGTGAAGCAGGCGGTGCAGCGCCATCCCGACTTTATCGTCGGCCTGAAGGCGCGGATGAGCAGCAGCGTGGTGGGGGAAAACGGCATTACGCCGCTGGCGCGCGCCAAGACTATGCAGCAGGAAAACGGCGATCTGCCGCTGATGGTACACATCGGCAATAATCCGCCGAACCTCGATGAAATTGCCGAGCTGTTGAGTCGCGGCGACATCATTACCCACTGCTATAACGGCAAGCCGAACCGCATTCTGAATCCTGCCGGCGAACTGCGCAGTTCGATTACCCGCGCCCTGCACGTACGCGGTCCCGTGCGCCTTGACGTCGGCCACGGTACCGCCAGCTTCAGCTTTGAAGTGGCGCGCCGGGCGATTGCGCTGGGCATTCTGCCGCACAGCATCAGCTCGGATATTTACTGCCGCAACCGCATCGACGGCCCGGTACGTTCGCTGGCGCTGGTGATGTCGAAATTCCTCGCTATCGGCATGACCCTGCCGCAGGTGATTGACTGCGTGACCGTCAGCGCCGCCGAGGGGCTGCGCCTGTCGCGTAAAGGGCGGCTGGAAGTGGGTTTCGACGCCGATCTAACGCTATTTCGCCTGGAGCGCCAGCCTACGCTGCTGGTGGATGCCGAAAAAGAGAGCCTGCAGGCTGACAACATTCTGGTGCCGCTGGCCGCGATCCGCGCGGGCAAAGGCTATCTGACCGAACAAGGGAGCGCGGAACATGCCTTCGATTTTTGAAAAATACCATTTAAAACAAGTTATTAACACTTCCGGCCGGATGACGGCGCTGGGCGTCTCCACGCCGCGCCCGGAAGTGGTGGAAGCCGCGATGGCCGGTATGAACCAGTACTTTGAAATGAAAGACCTGGTGAATAAGACCGGCGAGTACATCGCCAGGCTGCTGGACGTGGAAGGGGCGACCGTGGTCTCCTGCGCGTCGGCAGGGATTGCCCAGTCGGTGGCGGCGGTGCTGGTGAAAGACAGCGACTGGCTGCTGGAGAACCTGCACGTTACGCCGATAGAGAATAACGAAATCGTCCTGCCGAAGGGCCACAACGTCAACTTCGGCGCGCCGGTCGGCACCATGGTGGCGCTGGGCGGCGGTAAGCTGGTGGAAGCGGGCTACGCCAACGAATGCTCTGCCGAACAGCTGGCGGCGGCGATCACTCCGCGCACCGCGGCGATCCTCTACATCAAATCCCACCACTGCGTGCAGAAAAGCATGCTCAACGTCGAGCAGGCCGCGGAAGTAGCGCGTCAGCATCATTTACCGCTGATCGTCGACGCGGCGGCGGAGGAAGATCTGCAGTGCTACTACCGCATGGGCGCCGACTTGGTTATCTACAGCGGCGCGAAAGCGATTGAAGGGCCGACCAGCGGGCTGGTGATCGGCAAAACGCAGTACGTTGAGTGGGTTAAACGCCAGTCGATGGGCATTGGCCGGGCGATGAAAGTGGGGAAAGAGGGGATCCTCGGCCTGACCTGCGCCATTGAACACTACCTGACGGCGAGCAAAGAGAGCGGTGAGGAGATGGTGACGAAGATGACGCCGTTTATCGAACAGCTCAACACCCTCAACGGCGTCACTGCCCGTGTGGTATGGGACAGCGCCGGCCGCGATATCGCCCGCACCGAAATCAAATTCGACGAAGCGGTGACCGGCGTGAAGACCGGCGATCTGGTTAACGCGCTGAAGCAAGGCGAATACGCCATCTACTTCCGCGGCTATAAAGCGAATGAAGGCATTATCGAAGCCGATGTCCGCAGCGTTAACGCACAGCAGCTGGCGGTGGTCGCCCGTCGCATCGCGGAAGTTCTGCACAAGGAGAAACAAGCATGAAACTGACCCCAAACTTTTACCGTGACCGCGTGTGCCTGAACGTCCTGGCGGGCAGCAAAGACAACGCTCGCGAAATCTACGACGCGGCGGAAGGTCATGTCCTGGTCGGCGTGCTCTCCAAAAATTACCCGGACGTCGCCAGCGCGGTGGCCGATATGCGCGACTACGCGAAGCTGATTGATAACGCCCTCTCCGTCGGGCTGGGCGCGGGGGATCCGAATCAGTCGGCGATGGTGAGCGAGATTTCTCGCCAGGTGCAGCCGCAGCACGTCAACCAGGTCTTCACCGGCGTGGCCACCAGCCGCGCGCTGCTCGGGCAGAACGAGACGGTGGTTAACGGCCTGGTTTCGCCCACCGGTACCCCGGGGATGGTGAAGATCTCCACCGGCCCGCTGAGCAGCGGCGCGGCGGATGGGATTGTGCCGCTGGAAACCGCCATCGCGCTGTTAAAAGATATGGGCGGCAGCTCCATCAAATACTTCCCGATGGGCGGCCTGAAGCACCGCGACGAGTTCGAGGCGGTGGCCAAAGCCTGCGCCGCGCACGATTTCTGGCTGGAGCCGACCGGCGGTATCGATCTGGAAAACTACAGCGAGATCCTGAAAATCGCCCTTGATGCCGGGGTGAGCAAAATCATCCCGCATATCTACAGCTCGATTATCGATAAGGCCAGCGGCAACACCCGCCCGGCCGATGTTCGCCAGCTGCTGGAGATGACCAAACAGTTAGTGAAGTAGTGCCCTTGCCCCTCACCCTCAAAGGGTGAGGGGCAACTGATCCCACCGAACCATCAAGGAGTTACCATGCCAACCGCTCGTCACCTGCTTGTTGCTTCAATGTCTTTACTTGCCGCCGGCGCCGCCGCGCAAACCCACTACGCCTGGATTGGCACCTATAATCCCAATGGCGAAGGTCTGTACCGCTTTACCGTTGATGGCCAAACCGGCGCGCTGCGGGACAAGGCGCTGGTGAGCTCGCTGGCGAACGTCGCGCAGTTGACCGTCTCGCGCGATGGCAAAACGCTGTATGCCGCCAGCGAGGTGGAGAAAGGCGTGGTGCAGGCGTGGCGCATTGAGAGGAACGGTGAGCTGACCGCACTCAATCAGGTCGCCTCCGGCGGCGCCGGGCCGGTTTATCTCTCCCTGACGCCAAACGGTAAACAGCTGCTGGTGGCCAACTACGTCAGCGGCAGCATCGCCGTGCTACCGGTCAAAGAAGATGGTAGCTTGGGTGAGGCGGTGGACAGGCATCAGGATGAAGGCCCGGCAGGGGCCGAACGCCCGGCGGCGGCCGTCGAGGGCAGCTTCGCCATCAGCGATCACAATGGCCCGCACGCCCATATGATCGCCGCTGATCCCAGCGGAAAATACGTTTACTCTACCGATCTGGGGCTGGATCGGATCTATCAGTACCGGCTGGATAGCGCCAGCGGCAAGCTGACGCCGAACGATCCGCCATTTATCGCTGCTTCGTCGCCGGGCGCCGGCCCGCGCCACTTCGTCTTTACGCCAAAGGGCGACGGCCTGTGGCTGATTAACGAAGAAGCGTCGACGCTGACCTTCTATCATCTGGATCAGCAAAGCGGTCTGCTGCGCGAAGGCAAAACCGTCTCCGCGCTGCCGAAAGAGTATAAGGGCACCAGCTTTGCCGCCGGTCTGGCGCTGAGCAACGACGGCAAACAGCTGTACGTCGCCAACCGTCTGCATAACAGCATCGCCCACTTTACGGTGCAGACCGATGGCCGCCTGAGCCACCAGGAGGATATCTGGACGCGCGGAGATTACCCCCGCACGCTGACCCTGGATACTCAGGGGCAGTGGCTGTACGTCATGAACCAGCGTAGCGATAATATTACCCGCTTCAGCGTGGCGCCGAAGGATGGCAAATTGACCTTTGTCTCAGACTACACGCCGGTCGGCAGCCCATCGCAGATGGTGATATCCGCCCAACCCTGAGCCGTAACCACAAGGAACTGACATGCGATTTCCCAACCAACGCTTAGCGCAACTCTTCACCCTGCTGCGGAATGAAACGCTGCCGCAGGATGAGCTGGCGCAACGCCTGTCGGTTTCCACCCGTACCGTGCGCGCCGATATTACCGCCCTGAATGCGCTACTGGCGCAGTATGGCGCGCAGTTTATCCTCAACCGCGGCAGCGGTTATCAGCTGAAAATTGATAACCCGGCGAGCTTTCAGACGCTGGAGGAGACGTCGCCGAAGGCGCAGCATGTCCCGCGTACCGCCCAGGATCGCATCACGTTTCTGCTGGTGCGTTTTCTGACGTCGGCGTTCTCCATCAAGCTGGAAGACCTGGCGGATGAGTGGTTCGTCAGCCGCGCCACGCTGCAGAACGATATGGTCGAGGTGCGCGAGCGCTTCCAGCGCTATCAGCTCACCCTTGAAACCCGCCCGCGCCACGGTATAAAGCTGTTTGGCAGCGAGGTATCGGTTCGCGCCTGCCTCACCGACCTGCTGTGGGAGCTGGCCCAGCAGGGCGGTATCGCGCCGCCGATCGGCGCCGAGGCCTTTGCCGCGGAGGTGCCAGCGCTGCTGGAGCCCGTGCTGCAGGAGACGCTCACCCGGCACCATATTCGCCTCACCGACGTCGGCGAGCGCTTTATCTGCCTGTACGGGGCGGTGGTGGTGCGCCGCGTCAGCGAAGGCTACCCGCTGGCGGATTTCAGTGCTGAAGATGTGGCGCAGAACGTCCGTGATGCCGCGCGCGATCTGGCGGGCGAACTGCAGCGGCTGGCCGGTAACCTTTATCGCCCGCGGAAGAAGAGTGGCTGTGCGTGCATATCGCCGCCCGTCAGGTACAGGACGTGGACCCGGAAACCATCAGCGCCGACGATGACGAAGCGCTGGTCAACTACATCCTGCGCTACATCAACAGCCAGTATAACTACAATCTGCTGGACGATGCCCAGCTGCACGCCGATCTGCTGACCCACATAAAGACCATGATCACCCGCGTACGCTACCAGATCATGATCCCCAATCCGCTGCTGGATAACATCAAACAGCACTACCCGATGGCCTGGGATATGACCCTCGCCGCGGTCTCCAGCTGGGGCAAATACACGCCTTATACCATTAGCGAAAACGAAATCGGTTTTCTGGTGCTGCATATCGGCGTCGGGCTGGAGCGCCACTACAACATCGGTTACCAGCGTCAGCCGCAGGTGCTGCTGGTGTGCGATACCAGCAATGCGATGGTGCGGATGATTGAGGCGATCCTGCAGCGCAAATATCCGCAGCTGGAGATCGCCGCCACTATTTCCCAAGCGCGAGTACGAACAGCGGGACGCGATCGAGGCGGATTTTGTTATCTCCACGGTGCGGATCAGCGAAAAAGACAAGCCGGTAGTGACCATCGCGCCGTTCCCCACTGACTATCAACTGGATCAGATCGGCAAGCTGGTGCTGGTGGACCGCACCCGTCCGTGGATGCTGAATAAGTACTTCGATGCCGCCATTTCCGGGTGATCGACACGCCGATGGATCAGCAAACGCTGTTCGCCGGACTGTGTCAGCAGCTGCTGGAGGAAGGCTTCGTCGATGCGGAGTTTCATGCTTCGGTGGTGGAGCGTGAAGCGATCGTCAGCACCATGCTCGGCGACGGTATTGCGCTACCGCACTCCCTGGGTCTGCTGGCGAAAAAGACGGTGGTCTATACCGTTATCGCTCCGCAGGGCATCGCCTGGGGGGACGAAACCGCCCATATCATCTTCCTGCTCGCTATCAGCAAGCGTGAGTATGAAGAGGCGATGGCGATCTACGATATTTTCGTGACTTTCCTGCGCGAGCGCGCCATGAGCCGCCTCGCCACGACCCGCAGCTTCGATGAGTTTAAAACGGTGGCGATGGAATGCGTCAGCCGGTTTTGAGAGGCGTTTTCCAGATTCGAGTGTAATTCAAATGTAATGCTATAATGCATTACAAAATATCCTTTTCTGGAGGCATAATGGCCACGCTCAACGTTCGGCTGGATGATAAACTCAAAAAAGAGGCTTATGCCGTGCTGGAGAAACTCGATATGACGCCAACGGAGGCGGTACGCCTGCTGTTTCAATACATTGCGGAAAATGGCCGCATGCCGGTGAAAAGTATGACCATCAGCGATGGCGAAGCGGCGTTGTTACGCACCGTTCGCGAGCGGCTGGAAAACCCACGGCCGGGGGTTAAGGTGAGTCTGGATGACCTATGAACTGGAGTTTGATCCACGAGCCTGGCGCGAATGGCAGCTTGGCGAGACGGTCAAAAAACAGTTCAAAAATAAGCTCCAGCAGATTGTGCAGAATCCGCGAATTGAGTCGGCCAGGCTGAGCGATTTGCCGGATTGCTACAAAATCAAGCTTAAGGCGTCAGGTTATCGGCTGGTGTATCAAGTACGAGATAGGGTGGTGGTGGTTTACGTTATTGCCATTGGCAAAAGAGAGAAAGCGGCCGTTTATCATCAGGCGAATAAACGGCTCTAAACGCTATCGCAAATGATGCACGACCTGGTTGCTGCTGCCGCGCCAGATCAGCGCCGGGTCTTTTAAATCCTGCACAAACTTACCGTCGACCAGCACGTTGATCAGGTTCACCACCTGCATCTGCGCCTCATTCAGCTCTTCCAGCTTATAGCCGGTCCAGACCCAGATATCTTTGCCGGGGCATTCGGCGCGCACGCGCTGAACCAGCTTTAAGATCTCCGCGATGTTTTGCGGATGCAGCGGATCGCCGCCGGAGAGGGAAATCCCCTGGCGCTTGATGCGGGTGTCGTTGAGGTCGGCGATGATGCGGTCGGCCATCTCGGTCGTGAAGGGCATGCCGGA
>OKVR01000096.1_pt1 | contig 61412 bp, 73 predicted proteins | sample 1606891 | NCBI WGS metagenome assembly OKVR01 (sample SAMN03281011, study PRJEB24777) | human gut metagenome | isolation source: fecal sample PR176 from 1 month old male Indian infant, caesarean delivered... | place: Singapore | collected 2006-01-13 | reverse complement strand
AAATGTCCATTGGTATTCTCCTTTATCTGGATTTAGAGTTTTGGGAGGGAACTCTAAAAACTCTAACCCCAAGTTTACAAGAGAACGCCAAATATTTCACTACACGTTCTTATTTGACGCTTACTCTCGTTTTACCAAATTTAGTCAAACTATATTAGCCCGTTTAGATATAGTAAAACCCCGGAAAACCTTGATTTTCCGGGGTTTTTGAACCATTTTGATACGGTTTGAACAGCAGATTATCTCTTGCTGAACTGAGGTGCTCTACGAGCTGCCTTGAGACCGTACTTCTTTCTCTCTTTCATTCTTGGGTCTCTGGTTAAATAGCCAGCTTTCTTGAGGATCGGACGGTAATCAGCGTCTGCCTGAAGAAGAGCCCTTGCGATTCCGTGTCTTACAGCACCTGCCTGTCCTGTAAAACCACCACCATGAACGTTAACCAGTACGTCAAACTTATCGTTGGTCTCTGTAGCAACTAACGGCTGACGAACAACAACTTTTAATGTTTCAAGACCGAAGTACTCATCGATATCTCTCTTATTAACTGTGATCTTACCTGTACCCGGTACTAAATATACTCTGGCGATAGATTTTTTTCTTCTGCCTGTTCCATAAAATTTTGCATTAGCCATGATAACTTCCTCCTTTCAGTACCTTAATTAAAATTTGATTTCTAAAACTTCTGGTTTCTGAGCCGCATTATCATGTTCCGGTCCAGCGTAAACGTGAAGTTTTGTCATCATGCTTCTTCCTAAAGGTCCTTTCGGAAGCATACCTTTAACTGCTAATTCCATAACCTTCTCCGGCTTCTTAGCCATCATTTCTCTTAAGGTTGTTTCCTTCATTCCGCCTACATAATCAGAGTGATTGTAGTAAATCTTCTGGTCTAACTTCTTTCCAGATACGTTCACCTTATCTGCATTTACGATAATTACATAATCGCCGCAATCCATGTGTGGTGTGAAAATCGGTTTATTCTTTCCTCTTAATACTTTAGCCACTTCTGAAGCCAAGCGTCCTAATGTATGTCCTGTAGCGTCAACTACGTACCATTTTCTCTCAATTGTTGCTGGACTAGCCATAAAAGTTTTCATTGGTTAACCTCCTGTTAAATTGCTGTTATTATTAAAACTATATCGTAAAACGCTCACTCCGGGGCATTGGCATAAGCATTTTCGTCTAACGTCACAGTTATACATTATATTACATTCAGCCGGGTGTGTCAACCTCTTTTTCCCATAAAATCAAGGTTTTTTCGATGTTTTTTACAAAAGTTTTTCACCTGTGCGGTTGGGGCTGCCCCGGCATACATCCTGCCACAGGCTCCTGCCGGAACAGTCCCAACCGTACAAGCAGAAATTTTTTTCATATGGAACAGTTCAGATTCTCCGTCTGTCATACCCTCGTAAGATGACTTACCGGCTTCATCTGGATAAAGAGCGGAACATACTCGATGATCAGGGACGAATTCTCCAGTCCGTACCACCGGTCCGGTGTGCCTGCGAAATGGCGGATCGCGTATTTCAGCGATATGGCCGCCCGTTTAAAGGGACCGATATCGCTTTCCGGAACCAGAAGCTTCCGGATCATACAGAATTTAAATGTCCCCACGACGCCCGGCTCATAGATGGAATACCGGCGCTTCTGAGACGGCAGCTCCCCACTCTTCACCATCTCGTCCACGATCTGCCTCAAGTAGACATTCACCCTCTGATTTTCCCGAAAGCCCAGCTTAAGCTGCACACGGAACATGTAATTTGTCCCCATGCTGTCCACGCTGTATTCCCGGGTATAGGGCTCATCCGTGACGGTAATGCCCACAAACCAGTATGCATTGGCACGCTTTGGCTTCTTGTCAAAGATGGAATACAGAATGTCTCTGTCCAGCTTATTTTTGTCACTGTCCTTTGTAATGAAGACCAGATTGTCGGCCAGCAGCTCCTGGGAACTGTCATTTTTTAATTTTTCCAGCTGGGGTAGATACTTCCGCAGGGGCAGGAGCACCGCCTGGGAAGACTCAATGCCGGTCCCCTCATGCCATACGACCATGATCCCAAACAGAATCAAAGCCATAAAGAGCGCCACGTATCCCCCATGGCTGAACTTACTTAAGCTGGATAGGAAAAAACTCCCCTCCAGACCGCCGAAGAAGGCCAGGAAAAGGAAAGGCACCACAGCCAGTTTCTTCACCTTCCGCAGATAGAGAAAGAGCAGCACCGTTGTCATCAGCATGGTCAGCGTAATCGCCAGCCCGTAAGCCGCTTCCATATGGGCGCTGGTCTGAAACAGAAGAACCACTCCGGTACAGGCAAACCACAGCACCTGATTCACCAGCGGAATGTAAATCTGCCCTTTTCGCTGGGAAGGGTATGTAATCTGCATATGAGGCATTAAATCCAGCCGGCTCGCCTCCGATACCAGCGTAAAGGAACCGGATATAAGCGCCTGGGACGCGATAATCGCAGCAGCCGCGCCGAGGACCACAGCAAAGGGCCGGATTCCTTCCGGCAGCATCTGAAAAAATGGATTCATATCCGGTATCGCCGCCAGCGCCCCATTGGATTTACAGGCCATCAGCCAGGCCCCCTGCCCGAGATAATTGATAATCAGGCAGATCTTGACGAAAGGCCAGCTCAGGAAAATATTGTTCTTTCCCACGTGCCCCATATCCGAGTACAGCGCCTCCGCGCCGGTTGTCGCCAGAAACACGCTGCCTAAGATCATTATCCCGGCATCATTGGCCGGACTGGTCAGAATCTTCACCGCGTAGACCGGATTAAAGGCTTTCAGTACCGCCACATTCCCGCCTATGTTCCCCAGCCCTGCCGCGGCCAGAAACAGAAACCAGACTGCCATGACAGGGCCGAAGGCCCTTCCGATGGAACTGGTGCCCGCTCTCTGAACCAGGAACAGCAGCGCAATAATTGTAATCGTTATAATAATGATCTTATTCTGCCCGTCTCCCAGCAGCTCACCCATGGAAGAGATGCTTCTAAGACCCTCGATCGCCGTCGTCACCGTCACTGCCGGTGTCATCACACCATCCGCCAGCAGGGCCGCTCCGCCAATCATGGCCGGAAAGATGAGCCATTTTCCAAAATGCTTTACCAGACTGTACAGGGAGAAGATACCGCCCTCACCGTGGTTATCCGCCTGCATGGCCACCACCACATATTTCATCGTCGTCAGCAGGGTGATGGTCCAGATGACCAGGGAGAGCGCGCCTAAGATCAGTTCGTCGCTGACTCCTCCCAATCCCCCGTTGCCGGCCACAATTGACTTCATTACGTACATGGGAGACGTCCCGATATCCCCGTACACCACCCCCATCGTGATCAATACAGCACCGGCGCTCGTCGGTATCTCATGTGTCTTTGTTCTGTCCGCCGTCATATCAAAACCTCTTTTTCGGCAGCGCCCTTATCTCCCTGCGCATTCAAGGCCCGCCGCAGAATATTCATTTGCACGAAAAAAGACGGCTGTATCACAACCGTCCCGGCATTCCTGCCATGGAGATTTTAGCAAGTATATCAAAAACCTCCGCCGTATACAAGTAACAATTCCGTTAAAAATCAGGTCTCCTCCCCGCTCTTTCCCCAGACTCGCGCGTCGTGGGTCACATACCATCCGTCCTTCTCGTCCGAAGGCCAGAACACGTAATAGCCGTATGCCTTGCCCGCTTCGATCCGCCCAACGGCTTCCTGATCGTTTACATAAACCGTCTCCGCTCCGTTCCTGACGGCCTGGTGCACCACCCGGAACAGAAGGCGTTCAAACTCCTCCGGGATGCACCGCTCTATGGTGAGAAACGACTGCTTCTCTTTTGCCGTCTTCGTCTGATCCAGAGAATATTTCCATTCCTTATTTTCAGCCGCTATGACAGGGCGAAGCTCCGTCTCTTCCTCCAGGCTGATCAGCGTCAGTCCCCTGGCCACCGCGGTAGGGCCTGCTGCCGCGCGGTTTCTGGCATCCAGAATCTCCTCCACATGCTCCGGCGGATAGACTCCCAGCCCCACCTTCATCAGCGTCCCCGCGATAATGCGGACCATATTATAGAGGAACCCGCTTCCGCTGACCCGTATCGTAATCATATCGCCCGTCTTCACGACGTCCAGGCTGTAAATGGTACGCACCATGTCCTCCGCCTGGGTCCTCGGTGCGCAGAAGCTGGTAAAATCATGTTCTCCCACCAGATACGCCGCCGCCTCCTTCATCTTCTCTGCATCGAGGGGGAAGTAACAGAAATAGGCGTACAGCCGCAGCGTCGGAATCTCGATCTTCCGGTTCAAAATTCTGTATTCGTACGTCTTTACGCAGTTGCATTTTCTGGGATGCCACGTTAAGGGAACCTCCTCCGATGCAAGGACCCGGATGTCCTCCGGCAGTCTCTGGTTGAGTGCAAAACAGACCTTATCCGCCGGCATCCGGCTCTCCGTATCGAACACAGCCACATTACCATCGGAGTGGACGCCGGAATCCGTCCGGCTGGCCCCGATTACCGCCACCTTTTCGTGAAACAGGGCGGTCAGCGCCTCGTTTAAGACTTCTTCTATGGTCCGCCCGTTGTTCTGTATCTGCCATCCGCAGTAATTTGTGCCGTCGTAGGCCACTATCAGCTTAATCCGTTTCATCTTCTCAAAAACCGCCTTATATCAGGATTCTTAAAACAACTATCACAGCCAGGTAAAAGACGTAAACCAGATACGTCACACCGTCCCGCTTTGCATAGTGAAGCGGCTTCATCTTCGTTCTTCCCTCGCCGCCGCGGTAGCATCTCGCCTCCATGGCCATAGCCAGATCCGTAGCCCGCCGGAACGCGGAGATAAACAGAGGCACGAGGAGCGGAATCATGTTCTTCGCTCTCTGAATGATATTACCGCTTTCAAAATCAGCGCCTCTCGCCATCTGCGCCTTCATGATCTTATCCGTCTCCTCTACCAGAATCGGGATAAAACGAAGTGCGATGGACATCATCATGGATACCTCATGTACCGGCAGTCCTATCTTCTTTAAAAATCCAAGGCTCTTTTCCAGTCCGTCTGTCAGCTCATTGGGCGTGGTCGTCAGCGTCATAACCGACGATCCCACCACCAGATAGATCAGCCTGACTCCCATGAATCCGGCCGTCATTAAGCCCTCCTTTGTCACCTTTAAAAACCACAGCTTAAAGACCACTTCACCCGGGGTCAGAAATAAGTTAAAGCTGACACTGATTAAGAGCAGGAAGATGATGGCCTTAAGTCCCCGCACCATGAACTTAAATGGAACGTGGCTCAGTCTGATTGCCATGGCAAGAAAAAGCGTGGCCACCAGATAAGCCCAGATGCTGTCTGCGACAAACAGGGAAATAATAAATACCATGGTTCCGAACAGCTTTGTCCTCGGGTCCATCCGGTGAAGTACGGAATCCACCGGATAATACTGCCCCAGTGTAATATCTCTTAACATAATGTCTCCTGTCCGCGGCTTCCGTCACCGCAGGCCGCCTGTCCTTCCTTTTTTAACAGCGCAAGGATCTCATCTCTCGCTTCCTCCACCGTTGTAATATTATTGTCAATGGGAACTCCATGATCCCGCAGCGTATGCACCACATAGGTGATCTGCGGTGCGGCCAGACCGATGGCCTCCAGTTCCCTGTAATGCTTAAATACTTCCTTCGGCGTGTCGTCAAACACCTTCTCCCCGTGGTTCATCACGAGAATCCGGTCCACGTATTTTGCGATGTCCTCCATGCTGTGGGACACCAGAATGATCGTCATCTTTTTCTCATGATGAAGACGTTCAATCTGTTCCAGGATCTCATCGCGTCCCCTCGGATCCAGTCCCGCCGTAGGCTCGTCCAGAATCAGCACCTCCGGCTCCATGGCCAGCACACCGGCAATGGCCACCCGGCGCTTCTGGCCGCCCGACAGCTCAAAGGGCGACTGCTTATAAAAGCTCTCATCCAGCCCTACCATCGTAAGCGCTTCCCTTGCCCGGCTCTGCGTCTCCTCCTTCGACAGTCCCTGGTTCTTCGGCCCGAAGCAGACATCGGTAAACACATCGATCTCAAACAGCTGGTGCTCCGGATACTGAAATACCAGTCCCACACGGCTTCGCAGCGCCCGCATGTCATAGCCGTCGTCATATATATTCTTTCCATTATAATAGATCGCACCGTCCGTCGCCCTGATCAGCCCGTTTAAATGCTGAATCAGCGTGGACTTCCCGGAACCGGTATGGCCGATCAGTCCGATAAACTGGCCATCCTGGATCTCCAGATTCACGTCCTTAAGCGCCTGCTGTTCGAAAGCGGTGCCCTGTCCGTAAACGTAATTTAAATGTTCTATCTTAATTGCCATTGCATCCTCCATCTCCCAGAGTCACTCTGTCCGGATAGCGCTCCGCAAATATGGGGAGCAGATATTTCATCAGCTCCTCCAGCGTCAGAATCCCATCCGGTAAATCCACGCCATTCTTCTGAAGCTCATATGCCAGTTCCGTTACCTGCGGCACATCCAGCCGGTAAGACTTGAGTTCTTCCACCCTGGAAAATATCTGCCTGGGCGTTCCGTCCATCACCACCCGTCCGTCGTCCATGACGATAACCCGGTCGGCATGAATGACTTCTTCCATATAATGAGTGATGAGCACCACGGTGATCCCTTCCTGGCGGTTTAACTCATGGACGGTCTTCACCACTTCCCGGCGCCCGTTGGGATCCAGCATGGCGGTAGGCTCGTCCAGAACGATGCACTGGGGTCTCATGGCCATGACACCTGCGATGGCGACCCGCTGCTTCTGGCCACCCGAAAGCTTGTTAGGCGACTTCATGCGGTATGCCGTCATGCCCACCGCCTCCAGGCTCTCGTCAACCCGTTTCCAGATCTCGTCGGTCGGAATCCCCATATTCTCCGGTCCGAATCCCACGTCCTCCTCGACGATATTACCGATAATCTGGTTATCGGGATTCTGGAATACCATCCCCGTTTTCTTTCGAACCTCCCACAGATTCTCCTCTTTGGAGGTATCCAGCCCCTGGATCCACACCGTCCCATCCGTCGGAAGCAGGATCGCGTCCAGCTGCTTGGCAAAGGTGGACTTTCCGGAGCCGTTGTGGCCTAAGACCGCCACAAACTCGCCCTCCTTAATCTCGATGCTGACGTCGTCTATGGCACGGTTTACTTCTTCTATATTCTCTTCTTCATCTCTTCTGATATAATCGAAAATCAGCTTTGATGTCTTTATAATTCCCATGGCTTACCTTTCTGCGATTAACGCGGACAATGTCACGTCTAATACTGTCTTTATATGTCACATAATTTTAGATGAAATTTGCTTAACAGTCAAGCCGGATTTCATAATCAGCCCGATTCTTCTCCGTCAGACAGGAAAAAAGAAAGACATGGCACCTTTCACCATGTCTTTCCTGAATTACGAATCCCTTACGGCACCCACTGTCCGGACGCATCTACCCGGTATGTACCGTCGACCACTGTGTCCGCTGCCATGCTGCCATCTTCATACAGGTAATACCATTTCCCAGGCTCTGCCTGAATCCAGCCAGTGGCCATGTCGCCATCCGTATTAAAATAGTACCATTTGCCGCCGATCTGCTGCCATCCGGTCACCATCTCTGCATTATCATTCATATAATACCATTTGCCGCTCAGATTCTGCCATCCGGTCAGCGCGTAGCTGTCCTGATTAAAATAGTACCACTTGCCGCTTATCATCTTCCAGCAGTTCGCTGCATAATTTCCGTTCTCATCACGGTACCGTTTGCCGGTCTGCGTGTTGGACCACCGGCCCGATGTGTCTCCCAGCTCCTGAACCACGGAATCGTTGGAAACGGTAAATTCACCGTCTTTTAGATACTTCTCCTCGGAACTGTCCTTCGCAATGGCTCTTACCTCATAGTAATAGCTGTAGCCATCCTGTAAATACTCCAGTAAATCGATGGAGGTGGAACCGGTTGTCAGCGTCTTGATCCACTGATCTTCCCGGTAAAGGCGAAGCTGATACTTCGAAGCGTGAGCAACCTTTTTCCAGGAAGCCTTCGTCTTCGCGGCATCGCTCCATCCGGCAGATTCCGGTGCTCCCAGCTGTGCAACCGGTACATAGGTGGCCTTGATGGTCGTCTCGCCGTCCAAAGCCTTGGCGGAGACCAGTTCGCCGCCGTACACGCTGCAGTTGCTCTTCACATAGTCCCCGGAGATTGTGAAGGTAGCAGTCACCTTCTTTCCAGGAACCCATTTCTCAGGATCCTTGCTCCACTCTGGTGATATTTCGTCATAATTAACGGTAACCTTCGGTACCTTGATATCTTCCGTCCATTCACTTCTTACGTCGTTATCAAATCGAATCTTAACACTTTTCGCCGCCATGGACGTCATGGCGGTACCGAGCGTCAGCACCGCTCCCAGAAGTATCAGCCATCTGCCCTTTCCCTTTATACCTCGCATTCGTGTCATCTTCCTTTCCTGATGAATTTACTTATGCCACACGCCGTTGCCGTCAACCGGGAAACCATCGATGGTGGTATTCACGGCCTTGGAGCCTTCACCTGGATAGAAGTAGTACCAGCTGCCGTCAACCTGACGCCACCCCTCAAGCATCGCGCCGGAAGCGTCTGTGCAGTACCACTTATTGTTGTAGGCGATCCAGCCTGTAAGCATCGCGCCTTCTACACCTGTAGTCGTGGAAGGATTTAAATAATACCACTTGTTGTTCGATACGACCCAGCCGGTTACCATGGCGCCCTGGTCGTTCATATAGTACCATAAATTATTTCTCTGCTGCCATCCGGTAAGCATTGCACCATTTGAATCAAATAAATACCATTTCTCATTAATCTTAGCCCAATTGTTCTTCTGGTAAGTTCCGTCCGGATACTTGAAATACCAGTTATTGCCGTCCTTGATCCATCCAACCTGACCGGTGGTTCCAGGCGTTCCGCTTTCCTGTCCTGAGCCGTCAGATACCTTCTCCTCCGGCAGATAAACCTCATCGGATTCCGTCCAGTCGCTCTTCTTTCCGTACTTCTTCTCACTTTCGGTATATGGAACCGTGCGTACCTTAAATGAATACGTGCCGGCCTTCGTCATGTAAGGATAGAAGTTATAGGACGTAGCCTTAAGCCCCTCAACCTTCTTCACAACCGTACTTCCGCGGTATAAATAGACATCATAGGCGTCAGATGCGTTGTCAACCTTACTCCAGCGGGCGCCGCCGTAGCCGGAATCCTTCCAGTAGGCATCATCCGGGGAGCTGTACGTACCCTTGATCGGTTTGAACTTGAATGTCACGTACAAAGTATCGCTGCCGGAACGGCTGGCTGACACATAGGTTCCGCCCTTCACAGTCACGTTGCTGGACTGATAGCCGCCTTTAAACGCATACTCGTCAGAATCGGTGGCATGCAGTTCCACTTTCATCTTGGGCTCATATCCGATGGTCATCTCTTTCGACCCAGAGGTAATCCACTCTACGCCGCTGACCTCGTATCTGCTGTTGTTGGTATATACATAGTTGCCCTTGGAATTTTCCTTAAGTTCAAAGGCCGTCTCCTCCGGAAGATTCTCTCCGGATTCCAATTCCTCAAGCCCCGCATAGATCGTTACCGATGATATCGTCTTCGACGCGGCAAATGACTGAAATGGTATACTCACGCCCAACACACTCACAATTGCGGTCAAAGCCAATAGTTTCCCAAACCGTTTCATAAAAATACCTCCCACTCTTTATAATCAATCCTCATTTTCCTTTTTCTACTATTATTATAGCCCCTGGGGTAATTCACCGTCAACTTACGATATTCTTTCTTTATTCTTGCGTTTGGGAAAAATTGAGTAATTAATTTGCAAGAATGGCAATTTTTACCAGAAATTCTTGCCGGAGCTGAGATGGCTCAGCCAAATACAGAGGTCTCCTTGATATCCAGTTTCTTACACCATTTGCGCAGAACCTTCTCCTTATACTGTTCCACGGAAAAATCAGCGAGTTCCAGATCCAGCGGAATATCCGTCTTAATGGTAGCCAGACGCTTCGACAGCAGGGCCGCGGCTTCCCCGCACAGTTCGCCGTCCTCTCCTGTCTTCGTCAGCGCTTTGTAGGGAGTTCTGGATATCCCCAGCTTCTCCTTCCAAAAATCCTGGAGCTCCTTCAGCTGCTTTTTGTCCGTCTCTGCGTCGTGGATCGCCTCATACATCGCCTCCACGGTACCATACTCAGCCAGGAGAGGCGGCACCGCGCTGCTCACGCCTTTTACTCCCGGAATATTATCCGAGGTGTCACCCTGAATTCCTTTTAAATCGGTGATCTGCTCTGGCCACACGCCTTCCTCGGCAAACACATGCTCCGAGGTAAACTCAAACGTCTTCTCCGGAAGGTTCACGTCTTTTTTCGTCAGGCCGTATGGGCCGTAGTATTTTTCGTACAGTTCGTCTGCCTTCTCCTGCTTCGCCTGTACCATCCAGGCCCTGACGTTGTATTCGTCATTGACCAGCTGCAGGTAATCGTGATCCTTCGTCATGACCACCACAGGAAGCTGGCTGCGGAACTTCATAACCAGGGATCCCGCGTAATCATCAGCCTCGTAATCGTCGCTGTAGAGCACCTTGAATCCGGCTTCCTGAAGGATTGACTCAATCAGGACAAACTGCTGCTTCAAAGGCTCGGGAGTCGCCCCCCTCGTCCCCTTATATTCCGCGTACAGTTCCCGCCGGAATGTGTCCCTCGTCTTGTCAAACACAAAGGCGATATATCCGGGTTCCTGTTTCCTGATGAGAGACGCAACGGTCTTCAGCATGCCGAAGATCGCATTGGTATATGTTCCGTCCGCGGCGTGCAGGATCTTTCCGTAATGCTTCTGCTTTTCCTCTTCGGTTTTGGCGAACATGATTTCCCGCGGAAGCACGGCGTAGTAACAGGTGGACAGCATGGAAGAACCATCCACGATCACAAATTTATTTTTCATCCAATATCCTTTCTGATGCTGTAGATTTCCCCGGTTGGTGATGTGGGGAACAGGGGAGTTATTTTTTACCAGGGGCCGGGCAGAAGAGGCGTTTTAACGGCTGTAGCGGGCCGTATGACGGGGAGAATGCGGGGCAGGCATAAAGTTATGCCTGCGGGGCGGTAACGCCTTCTGGGGCTGGTATACGGTGGTATATGGTGGTTTATGGGGAGTATGTATCGATACTTTTGTTTTCCGTATTTTTATTTTCCGTCGTATTTCCAGATCTGTACTTCTCCTGGGTAATCTTCAAATACCCGCTTGATGATGGATTCTACAATCTGCCAGTCGCCGCCTGCAAAGCCGCAGCCGATTCCCTGCGGGAATGCGGCTGTCTCGTTTCTGCCGCGTACCGTCAGAAACTCGCGGATCTCTTCCATGGCTTTTTCTAAAGCCTCGTAATCAGTGTAGACTCCGCCTTTTCCATAGTCGTCCTGGCCGTAGAGGTTCGCAATCAGGAACCAGCGGCCGTCTTTCTCTACCGGCTGGGCCGATACCCGGCCCAGCAGCGCCGATGTCTTGCCTCGCGCTTCTTCTGTCCACTGCTTTGTCAGAATTTTATAGGACTTTTCTACCTCCGGAAATAACTTCTTTACCTGGCCCGCCATTCCACGACCAAACGCACCCTGGCAGTTTACCTGGTGGCAGATGATGTCCGCACTGGAGTTGAATATGTCGCCTTCGTAGTATTTTATCATTGTAACCGCCCTCTTTCTTTTTTCAATTGCTCTTTGTCGTTCTTCTGTATCATAACACATTTGGGAGGATGGGGGAATATGTTGGGGGGAGAAAAATGTGGGGGACGAGGATGGGGGGAGGGGACGACTCGCTTGCGCATCGTTGGGGATTCGTTAGTCGTTCTCGGTCGGTACCCCGCAGTGCACACCTCACTTCCGCTGCGCTCCAGTTCGGTGTGGGGCGTTCGCCCTACAAAAAAAGCCAGGAGAAAATTTTCTTATGTGCTAGCACAACGAAAATTTTCTCCTGACTTTTTTTGACACTGCTCAGTGCTTAGACAAGCTCTAACACCACTTCCATCGCTGCATCGCCTTTACGCTGGCCAATCTTTACGATTCTTGTATATCCACCATTTCGGGATACATACTTCGGTGCGATTTCCTCAAATAATTTCTTTGGAAGATCTACGCTCTTTGTATTTTTCTTCTTTCCAGCAGCTGCCTGCGGTACTTCTGTTACATCGTACAGTACCTTTAACATCTGTCTTCTTGCGTGAAGTCTGGAAGGAAGATCCTTCTTGATTTCTTTTTCTACTTCGTCGTATACGGTAACTTTCTTGCCGTTCACCACTTCTTTGACTCTCTTGCCGTCTTTGTCCTTGCGGGCAACCTTAGCGGTTACTTTAACGGTTTCGAAATTGTCTTTCTCTTTTACGGCCAGAGCAATCAGTCCTTCTGCTACTTTACGGATTTCTTTTGCTCTCGCTTCTGTTGTAACGATCTTGCCATTGTGTAATAATGCTGTTACCTGGCTTCTGATCAGTGCTTTTCTCTGGCTGGAAGTTCTTCCCAGCTTTCTATATCCTGCCATGTCTTATTTCCCTCCATTTGTGGAACGCCGGCGCATGCTTCTTCGGTCTTACTGCATCCTGCGCTTAATCTCCATAAATTCCTGTAACGAGCAATTAGCTGTTCGCGTCATCACTCGGGTTAAGCTGTAAGCCTAACTCCTTTAACTTTGCCAGCACTTCTTCTAAAGACTTGCGGCCTAAGTTACGAACCTTCATCATATCCTCAGAAGTTCTGTTGCACAGCTCTTCTACTGTATTGATTCCGGCTCTCTTTAAACAGTTGTATGAACGTACGGAAAGTTCCAGTTCGTCGATATTCATCTCCAGAACCTTCTCTTTCTCATTATCCTCTTTCTCTACCATGACTTCTGCAGTCTTGGCATTCTCGGATAAGTCGATGAACAGATTTAAATGTTCACTTAACACCTTCGCAGCAAGGCTGACCGCCTCGTCTGGTGCCAGTGTTCCGTTTGTAAATACATCTAATGTCAGCTTATCGAAATCGGTAACCTGACCTACTCGGGTGTTCTGTACCGTCATGTTGACGCGCTCTACTGGTGTATAGATGGAATCAACGGCAATCACGCCAATCGGTAAATCTTCACTCTTGTTTTTGTCTGCGCTTACATAGCCGCGGCCCTTTGTGATAGTCAGCTCCATGTAGAACTTACTGTCTGTGCCGCCGCTGAGTGTCGCGATCACCTGGTCCGGATTCATGATTTCAATATCCGGGTCCGCCTGAATGTCAGCAGCCGTTACCACACCTTCGCCTTCAAACTCGATGTATGCAACCTTTGCTTCATTGGTGTCGCTGTTATTTTTGATTGCTAAGCTTTTGATGTTCATAATGATCTCAGTTACATCCTCTTTAACGCCTGGGATAGAACTGAATTCATGCAAAACGCCGTCGATTTTTACCTGACTGACTGCGGCTCCCGGTAAAGAAGAAAGCATGATTCTTCTCAAGGAATTGCCTAAAGTCGTACCGTAACCTCTTTCAAGCGGTTCAACTACAAACTTGCCATATTTCTTGTCCTCAGAGATTTCAGCAATCTCAATGTTTGGTTTTTCAAAATCGAACACTAATAGCCCCTCCTTTTGGGTAATTTGTATCGAGGGTCTTATACTCAAATCCTTGCCCGGAGTACAGTTTCCCATACTCCGGGCGAAAGTTGTTGTTTCTCTTTAACAGACTTTCAATTATTTGGAGTACAACTCGACGATAAGCATTTCATTCACTGGAACATCAATCTCATCTCTTGTTGGTAACTCTTTAACAGTACCACGTAAATTCTCATGGTCAACATCAACCCAGGCCGGAGTTAAACGTCCTGCTGTGGTCTCTACTACATCTTTAAATCTGGCGTTTCCTTTGCATTTCTCTTTTACTTCGATTACGTCGCCAGCTTTAACTAAGTAAGACGGAATGTTTACACACTTGCCGTTTACTAAGATGCTCTTATGGTCAACCATCTGTCTGGTCTCTCTTCTTGTTCTTCCAAAGCCCATACGGAACACTACGTTGTCAAGTCTTCTTTCCAGAAGGATCATCAGGTTTTCACCGACCATACCATTCATCTTTTCAGCCTTTGCATAGTAGTTACGGAACGGTTTCTCAAGAACGCCGTAGATGAATTTGGCTTTCTGCTTTTCTCTTAACTGAAGGCCGTACTCACTCATCTTTCTGTTAGCTCTTTTTAATTCTCTGTTGGATTCTTTATCTATTCCTAAATAGATTGGATCAAGACCAAGGGATCTACATCTTTTAAGAACAGGAACTCTATCTACTGCCACTGTAATTACCTCCTAATTAGACTCTTCTACGTTTTGGCGGACGACATCCGTTATGTGGAACCGGAGTAACATCCTTGATACTGGTTACTTCTAAACCGCATGCCTGAAGTGCACGAATAGCTGCTTCACGGCCTGAACCAGGACCCTTTACCATAACGTCTACTGATTTTAAACCATGTACAAGAGCTGCTTTAGTAGCAGTTTCTGCCGCCATCTGAGCTGCATATGGAGTAGATTTTCTTGAACCTCTAAATCCCAGACCACCAGCACTTGCCCAAGATAAGGCATTACCCTGAGTATCTGTTAATGTCACGATTGTGTTATTAAAAGATGACTGGATATGTGCTTGTCCGCGTTCAACGTTTTTCTTTACGCGCTTTTTTGTCACTTTTTTAGTAGTGGACACTTTTTTAGCCATTTTAAACTAACCTACTTTCTTCATTTCTTGAATCTTGTTATTCCTGTTTTTAAAACATGTAACGTGATTCACTGTTTTAGTTTCATTAAGTTTAATGCTTATTTCTTCTTGTTTGCTACGGTCTTTCTCGGGCCCTTGCGAGTTCTTGCATTGGTCTTTGTCTTCTGACCACGAACCGGCAGGCTCTTTCTGTGACGAATTCCACGATAGCAGCCAATTTCCTGAAGTCTCTTGATGTTCATAGCGATTTCTCTACGTAAATCACCTTCAACGGTCTGACTGTCAGCAATTACAACTGATATTCTCTTTACTTCGTCATCGGTTAAGTCCTTAACACGAGTGTCAGGATTAACGCCAGCTTCTTTAAGAATGCGGTTTGCACTTGTTCTACCGATACCGTAGACATAAGTTAAGCCGATCTCAACACGTTTTTCTCTTGGTAAATCAACACCTGAAATACGAGCCATTTGTGTAGTACACCTCCATTAATAATTTTTAACCTTGTCTCTGCTTATGCTTAGGATTTTCACAGATTACTCTGATACTGCCTTTTCTCTTAATGATTTTGCATTTTTCGCAAATCGGTTTGACTGATGATCTAACCTTCACAGCAATTCTCCTTTCCGTTATGCGTCCCCAAAATGAGGACATCCAGGTATACCCGCAATGTGTTTTATATAAAACCAACCAGTGCTGCCGTTTGGGCATAATACACCCGGTATTTCAACAAAGTCGCTATAGCATTATAACACTTTCCATATACGAATGCAAGCACTTTTTCCTTGTTTTTACTTTTATTTATCTCTCCAGATAATTCTTCCCTTGGACAAATCGTAAGGGGATAACTCAATGGTTACCTTATCACCTGGTAAAATACGGATATAGTTCATACGAAGTTTTCCGCTGATGTGCGCAAGCACCTGATGGCCGTTCTCCAGTTCTACCTGGAACATGGCGTTCGGAAGCTTTTCAACAACGGTTCCTTCAATTTCAATAACATCTGCTTTCGACATAAAATCTTACCTCCTGACAACCTGTGTCTTTACTCACTACTTTAATCTTTTGATACATTTGATGAAACGAGCGATCTCTTCATCGGTGACTCTCTGGTTTTCCCTGATCTTTTTACCCGGACCGTCCATTTCACAGGAAACGGTCTCCACATGCTTTCTGTTTTTCTTCTTCGGCTTGTCGAGCGTCCGGTATTTTCCGTCCACCAGATAAACATATTCGCCTTCTTCTCTTAATATGAAGAAAACCTCTTCTTTATCGTGTCCGGCCAGGCTTTTTACAATCGTTCCTGTCGTGATCTCCATACTGTCCTCACTCAAATTCCCTAATGGGCTTCCGAAACCAGGCTTAGAAGCTCCGGTTCGCCTTCTGTAATCAGGACCGTATTCTCATAGTGGGCTGATAACGCTCCGTCCTCTGTTACAACCGTCCAGTCATCATCGAGCCATACCACTTCCGGCGTTCCCGCATTAATCATCGGTTCAATGGCGAGTGTCATGCCAGGCCTCAGTTTCAGGCCGCGCCGCCTTCCGGCGAAATTGGGCACCTCCGGGTCTTCATGGAGATGACTTCCGATTCCATGTCCTACCAGATCCCGTACCACGCCAAAGCCAAAGCTTTCCGCATAGGCCTGGATCGCAGAAGATATATCATTCAGATGATTGCCAGCTTTTGCAAATTTAATCCCTTCAAAGAAACTTTGTTTTGTCACCTCGATGAGTCTGCCTGCTTCGGGGGAGATTTCACCGATCCCGTACGTCCTCGCCGCATCAGAATGGTATCCCTTGTAGATCACGCCGGCATCCAGGCTCACAATGTCGCCTTCCTCTATGAAATGCTTCCTGCTGGGAATTCCGTGAACCACTTCGTCGTTCACCGATACACAGATAGAAGCCGGATAGCCGTTGTAATTTTTAAAGGAAGGGATGCAGCCGTAGCTTCTGATGATCTCTTCTCCCAAATGGTCGATATCCCAGGTTGTCATACCGGGCTTTAAGGCTTTCGCCAGCTCCTCGTGGGTCTTCGCGAGGATTTTCCCGGCCTCTCTCATAAGTTCTATTTCTCTTGCAGATTTAATCGTAACTGACATACATTACGCTCCCAGAACAGCGACAATATCGGAGAACACTTTTTCCATATCCTGTGTTCCGTCAACATTTGCCAGTACGCCGGCTTCCTTATAATAGTCAATCAGAGGCTGTGTCTGATCATGATACACGGACAGACGCTTCTTAACGGTTTCCGGCTTATCGTCATCTCTTAAGACAAGCTTATCACCGCAGACATCACAGATGCCTTCCACTTTGCTGGGTTTATAGACAATATGATATGTAGCACCGCAGCTTAAGCAGGCGCGGCGTCCTGACATACGATTCACGATATTCTCGTCCGGAACATCCACATTTACGGCGTAATCGATCTTCTGTCCTCTCTCATTAAGAGCGCTCGTAAGGCTCTCCGCCTGCGGAATCGTCCTTGGGAAACCGTCTAATACGTAACCATTCTGACAGTCTTCCTTCTGGATGCGGTCCATCAGCATGCCGATCGTCAGCTCATCCGGTACTAAGCCGCCCTGATCCATAAATGCCTTCGCCTTCATTCCAAGCTCGGTTCCCTCTTTGATGTTGAAACGGAAAATATCGCCTGTGGAAATGTGTGGAATCTGATACTTCTCAGCAATCTTCTTTGCCTGGGTACCTTTACCGGCACCTGGGGCACCTAACATGATAATCTTCATCAGCAGTCCCTCCCTGCAATATGTTCATATAGCACAAAGACCAAGAGAAACACGCCATAATGTGTTCCTCTTGGATTTGCCCTTTAGTCATTCAAAAATCCCTTATAATAACGTACAAGCATCTGAGATTCTATTGCCTTCAGTGTCTCTAAGACAACGCTGACAATAATGATTAAGGATGTACCACCAAATGACAGGCGGCTTACATTGAAGAGGCCGGATACCATAATCGGGATGATACATATAACCGTCAGACCACATGCACCGATAAATACTACATAGTTCAAAATGGAATTGAGGTAATCGCTGGTTGGCTTGCCTGGGCGGATACCCGGGATAAAGCCGCCTGATTTTTTCATGTTGTTCGCAACTTCCAACGGATTAAAGGTAATCGATGTGTAGAAGTAAGCAAACACGATGATCAGGGCGATATAAACCACCATACCGATCGAGTAGACCGGACGCTCCGGCTTGAACCAGTTAGAAGAATTCAGCATCAGAAGGATATGTCCGCCAATGCTGTCATAGTTAATCCGGCTGCCGAAGAACTGGGCGATAACTACCGGGAATGACATGATGGAGGAAGCAAAGATAACCGGGATAACACCGGCTGTATTTACTTTTAACGGGATGTTGGAGGACTGGCCGCCAACCATCTTACGTCCCTGCATCTTTTTGGAATACTGGACTGGAATTCTTCTCTCGCCATCCTGAAGGACAACGACAAATACCACAATTGCAATCACGATGGCCACGATGATGATGGCAGCTACCGCCGACACTGCAACCGACTTGCCAGACATGAATCTGGTATAAAGTGTAGATGCGTCAGAGGGCAAACTGGAAATGATGTTAAATAACAGGACGATGGAGATACCATTTCCCACACCATTCTCAGTGATACGCTCACCAATCCACATCAGAAGCGCACTACCTGCAGTCATAGTGACTACGGCGATAATGACGCTGATTGCGTTGAACTCGCTTAACAGTCCCTGGCCGCCAAATCCGACTGCCATAGCAATGGATTCAATTAAAGCCAGAGCAACTGTTACGTAACGGGTGTATTCTGCTATCTTTTTTCTCCCGTCTTCACCATCTCTCTGCATCTCTTCCAGCTTCGGAATCGCAATGGTCAGAAGCTGCATGATAATGGAAGAAGTAATGTACGGGGTAATACTCAGCGCGAACACGGACATATTGGTAAAGGAGCTACCTGTCATGGCGTTAAAAAATCCGAACGCATCGTTATTCTGCTGAGCGAAAAAATCTTTGAAAAATGCTGTTTCTACTCCAGGAATCGGCAGTTGAGAGCCAATTCTAATAACCACCAGCATCGCGAACGTATACAGAAGTTTCTTTCTGATGTCCTTGATCTTGAATGCATTACGGAGCGTTTTTAACATATTAGTTCACCTCGCAGGTTCCACCTAAAGCCTCGATTTTGGTCTTAGCGCCTTCGCTGAAAGCATCTACCTTTACTGTAAGCTTTTTGGTTAATTCTCCGTTTCCAAGGATCTTAACACCATCGCGCGGATTCTTAACAATGCCGCTCTCCAACAGAGTCTCAACTGTAACAACAGTATCGTTTTCGAACTGCTCTAAAGCACTAACATTGATTCCAATGATAGTTTTGGTATTTCTGTTTGTGAAGCCTCTCTTAGGAATACGTCTGTATAAAGGCATCTGACCGCCTTCAAACCCTGGTCTCGGAGCACCAGAACGAGCTTTCTGTCCTTTATGGCCCTTACCTGCAGTCTTACCGTTTCCTGAACCATGGCCACGGCCTCTTCTGAAGCTATCGCTGTGTTTGGATCCTAATGCAGGCTGTAAATTTGATAATTCCATCGTTTGCACCTCCTTACTGTTTTCCTTAAATTTCTTCAACTTTTACTAAATGTCTAACGTTCTGGATCATGCCTCTTACAGCACCGTTATCCGGCATCTCAACTGTCTTATGAAGCTTCTTTAAACCTAAAGCTTCAACGGTTGCTTTCTGCTTCGGAACTGCGCCGATCGGGGATTTCACCAATGTGATTTTTAATTTATCTGCCATCTTCTTATCCTCCTTAGCCTAAAATCTCTTCTACAGATTTGCCGCGAAGCTTTGCAACTTCCTCAGGAGTCTTTATCTGAGTCAATCCTTCGATTGTAGCCAAAACTACGTTTGTCTTGTTGTTGGATCCTAAAGATTTTGTACGGATATTCTTAATTCCCGCAAGCTCCACTACTGCACGGGCAGGACCGCCTGCGATGATACCGGTACCTTCCGGAGCTCTCTTAAGAAGTACAGCTGCGCTTCCGAATTTCCCGATTAAATCATGAGGAATACTGTTGTTCTCGTCAATCGGTACAGTTACCATATTCTTAACTGCAGCCTCTTTACCCTTGCGGATTGCTTCCGGAACTTCGCCTGCTTTGCCAAGGCCCGCACCTACGTGGCCATTGCCATCGCCTACGACTACTAAAGCAGAGAATCTCATAGTACGTCCGCCTTTTACGGTTTTCGATACTCGCTTGATAGCAACTACTTTGTCGTTTAATTCTAACTGACTTGCATCAATAATTGTATGTTTCAACGCCCTATTCTCCTCTCTACTAGAATTCCAGACCAGCTTCTCTGGCTGCGTCTGCTAATGCCTGAATCTTGCCCTGATATATGAAGCCGCCTCTGTCAAATACAACTTCCTTGATTCCCTTTTCGAGAGCCCTCTTGGCAACTACTGTACCTACATATGCTGCAGCATCAACGTTGTTAGTTTTCTCTAATTCAGCCTTTACTTCCTTATCAACTGTAGAAGCTGAGACTAAAGTTTTACCAACTGTATCGTCAATAATTTGAGCATACATATGATTATTACTTCTGAACACAGCTAAACGCGGTCTTTCTGCAGTGCCTGCAAAACGATTACGTAATCTGGTGTGCTTCTTCACGCGAACTTCGCTTCTTGACTGTTTGCTAACCATTTTTACACTCTCCTTAAATTATTTCTTACCAGTCTTACCAACTTTACGTCTGATAACTTCATCAGCATATTTGATACCTTTGCCCTTATACGGCTCAGGTCTTCTCTTGTCTCTGATTTCAGCAGCGTACTGGCCTACTTTTTCTTTATCGATACCTTTTACAATGATGACGTTCTGGCCTTCCATTGTGGATTCCAGACCTTCCGGATCTTCCATCTCAACCGGATGAGAATAACCGAGGGAAAGAACAAGCTTCTTACCCTGCTTCTGAGCTCTGTAACCTACACCATTGATTTCCAGTTTCTTCTCGTAACCAGCGGTTACGCCAACGATCATGTTGTTGATCAGTGTTCTTGTCAGACCGTGTAAAGATTTCATCTTCTTTAAATCACTGGGTCTTGTAACGATGATCTGACCATCTTCTTCTTTGATGGACATCTCAGCCGGTAATACTCTTTCCAGAGTTCCCTTTGGACCTTTTACAGTCACTTTATTATTTTCTGCGATTGTGACAGTAACGCCTGCCGGAATCGCGATAGGCATTCTTCCTATACGTGACATGCCGTGTACCTCCTTAAATTTTCGGAAAAAGCGTCTGCGCCTCTTCTGTTTTCAGTAGTTCTTAAATTACCAAACAAATGCCAGCACTTCTCCGCCTACGCCGAGTTCGCGTGCTTCCTTGTCGGTTACAACGCCCTGGTTGGTGGAGATGATAGCTGTTCCTAAACCACCCAGAACCTTCGGTAACTCTTCCTTGTTTGCGTATACACGTAAACCAGGCTTGGAGATTCTCTTGATACCTGTGATGATTTTTTCGTTCTTGTCTTTGCCGTATTTTAAGGTGATTCTGATTGTCTGGAATGCACCGTCTTCTACGAGATCATATTTCTTAATGTAGCCCTCTTTTACAAGGATATCAGCAATAGCTAATTTCATCTTGGATGAAGGTACATCTACTGTATCGTGTTTGGCAGTATTTGCATTACGAATTCTTGTAAGCATATCTGCGATTGGATCGCTCATTGTCATTTTGAATTGCCTCCTTCCTTATTTTACCAGCTTGCTTTCTTAACGCCTGGGATCTGACCCTTGTATGCTAATTCACGGAAGCAGATTCTGCAGATACCGTATTTTCTTAAATAAGCATGTGGACGTCCACAGATTCTGCAACGGTTGTATTCTCTGCTGGAGAATTTTGCAGGTCTCTGCTGTTTAATCTTCATTGAAGTCTTTGCCATGGAATATTCCTCCTGTTATTTTGCAAATGGCATATTGAATAATGTCAAAAGTTCACGGGCTTCTTCATCGGTCTTAGCGGTAGTAACGAAAATAATGTCCATACCTCTGACCTTGTCAACTTTATCGTACTCAATTTCAGGGAAAATAAGCTGTTCCTTGATACCAAGGGCATAGTTTCCTCTGCCGTCAAAAGCGTTAGGATTAACACCCCTGAAGTCACGTACACGAGGTAATGCAAGGTTGATCAGACGATCTGCAAACTCATACATTCTCTCACCGCGTAATGTAACCTTACAGCCGATTGGCATGCCTTCTCTGAGCTTGAAGTTAGCAATAGATTTCTTTGCCTTTGTTAAAACTGCCTTCTGTCCGGAGATGATTTCTAAGTCTCTGACTGCAGAGTCTAAAACCTTGGCATTTTCCTTTGCTTCGCCAACACCCATGTTGATGACGATCTTATCTAACTTCGGCACTTCCATGATATTCTTATAACCGAATTTTTTAATCATAGCTTCTACGATTTCGCTCTGATATGTTTCTTTTAATCTAGCCAATTTTTATTCCTCCTCTCCGAATTAGTCAATCGCTTTTCCGGTTGTTTTGGCAACACGGACTTTTTTGCCGTCTTTTACTTCGAAGCCGACTCTGGTTGCTTTTCCGTCTACAACAAGCATTACGTTGGAGATGTCAAGCGCAGCTTCCTTCTGAACAATACCACCCTGTGGGCTTCCTGGGCCTGGCTTTACATGCTTTGTAATCATGTTGCAGCCTTCCACCAGAACTTTGTTGTTCTTTGTATCTACATGAAGAACTTTGCCCTGTTTATCTCTATCTTTTCCTGCGATAACCTTTACCAGGTCATCTCTCTTAATTTTATGCACAGTCGACACCTCCCTATAATACTTCTGGAGCTAAAGAAACAATCTTCATGAACTGTTTCTCTCTTAATTCTCTTGCAACCGGTCCAAAGATACGAGTTCCTCTCGGAGTCTTGTCATCTTTGATTATTACTGCAGCGTTCTCATCGAACCTGATATAAGAACCGTCTTTGCGGCGGGCACCTTTTACAGTACGCACAACAACGGCCTTTACTACGTCACCTTTCTTTACAACACCGCCTGGTGTTGCATCCTTAACGGTAGCGACGATAATATCACCAATATTAGCATATCTTCTTGTAGAGCCGCCCATAACACGGATACACAGTAATTCTTTCGCACCGGTATTGTCGGCAACCTTTAACCTGGTCTCCTGCTGAATCATGCCTGTTACTCCTTCCTGGAAATAATTTATTTCGCTTTCTCGATAATCTCAACAAGTCTCCATCTCTTGTCCTTGGACAGCGGTCTTGTTTCCATTACTTTTACTGTATCGCCCATGTTGCATTCGTTGTTTTCGTCATGAGCTTTTAATTTATACGTTCTCTTTACGATCTTGCCGTATAAAGGATGTTTTACATGGTCTACGATAGCCACAACAATAGTCTTATCCATCTTATTGCTGACTACCTTGCCCGTACGGGTTTTTCTTAAATTTCTTTCCACGCTACGTTACTCCTTTCAATGTTACACACGGTCGTGTGTGTCATACTGAGATGAAAAATATCTGCTTAAGCCAGTTTAGCCTTTTCTGTCATAACAGTCTGGATTCTGGCAATGTTCTTACGAACTTCCTTGATTCTGCTGGTGTTATCCAGCTGATTCGTTGCGTTCTGGAATCTTAAGTTGAAGAGTTCCTTCTTCGCAGCTACTAATTCTTCGTTCAGTTCTGTGACTGATTTTGCCTTTAATTCTTCTACATATTTATTAATTTTCACTGTTATCACCGCCTTCTAAATCCGCTTTAGCAGCAATCTTACATCTGCATGGTAACTTGTGCATAGCAAGACGTAAAGCTTCACGAGCTGTTTCTTCAGGTACTCCAGCGATTTCAAATAATACACGGCCTGGCTTAACTACTGCTACCCAGTATTCCAGAGCGCCCTTACCGGAACCCATACGGGTTTCTGCTGGCTTTGCTGTTACAGGTTTATCCGGGAAAATCTTGATCCAGACTTTACCACCACGCTTGATGTAACGGGTCATGGCAACACGGGCTGCCTCAATCTGGTTCGATTTGATCCAACATGGCTCTAAAGCGACTAAACCGTATTCACCATTGCTGATTGTATTGCCTCTTAAAGCCTTACCAGCCATGGAACCACGGAACTGTTTACGACGTTTAACTCTCTTAGGCATTAACATTATTTATCGCTCCCTTCCCTATTTCCTTTAGTTGGAAGTATCTCGCCTTTGTAGATCCATACCTTAACGCCAACTTTGCCGTAGGTAGTATCTGCTTCAGCGAAACCATAGTCAATATCTGCTCTTAATGTCTGTAACGGAATGGTTCCCTCGCTGTAGAACTCTGTACGAGCCATATCAGCGCCGCCAAGACGTCCTGCAACTGCAGTCTTGATACCCTTAACGCCAGCCTTCATGGAACGGCCCATGGTGGACTTCATAGCACGACGGAAGGAAACACGGTTTTCTAACTGCTGTGCGATGGATTCAGCTACTAACTGAGCGTCTTTGTCAGGTCTCTTAACTTCTTTGATGTCAACAAATAATTTCTTATCTGTCATCTTCTGAACTTCTGCTTTTAACTTCTCAATTTCAGAACCACCCTTACCGATAACGACACCCGGTTTTGCAGTGTGGATAATAATTTTAACACGGTCAGACGCTCTTTCAATCTCGATATCAGATACGCCGGCACTGTATAATCTCTTCTTCAGGTATGTTCTGATCTTGTAGTCTTCTACTAAATTGTCTGCAAAGTCAGCTTCTGCATACCACTTGGAATCCCAGTCTTTAATAACACCGACTCTTAAGCCGTGTGGATTAACTTTCTGTCCCATTATTTGCCTCCTTATCTTTCATTAAGCACGATGGTGATGTGGCTCATTCTCTTCTCGATTCTATAAGCGCGGCCCTGTGCCCTCGGTTTTACTCTCTTCATTGTCGGTCCTTTGTTTGCGTAGCATTCTTCTACGTAAAGTTTGGACGGATCCATACCGTTGTTATTCTCAGCATTCGCAATCGCTGATTTTAATAACTTTTCTATTAAAGTAGAAGCATATCTGGGATTGTAAGTTACAATACCAAGTGCTGCCTGTGCATCTTTGCCTCTGATGGCGTCTAATACGAAGCATGCCTTCTGAACAGAAACTCTGGCATAAGATAACTTTGCTGACGGTCTTGTGTCCTTCTGAGCATTTCTTTCTCTCTTAATTTGGGTTCTATGTCCCTTAGCCATTGGTGAAGCCTCCTTTCAACTAATCAATCTATTACTTACGTCCGGATTTCTTCTCGTCTTTTCCATGACCTCTGTAGGTTCTGGTTGCAACGAATTCACCGAGTTTATGTCCAACCATATCTTCTGTAACATATACCGGAACGTGCTTTCTTCCATCATGAACTGCAATTGTGTGTCCAACCATCTGTGGGAAGATGGTAGAACGACGGGACCAGGTCTTAATTACCTGATGCTGTCCTGCTGTGTTCATAGCATCAATTTTTTTCAGTAAAGACGCATCCGCGAATGGTCCTTTTTTCAGTGAGCGAGCCATAGGTTCTAACCTCCTTCAATTATTTAATGGTCTTTCCATCTCTTCTTCTAACGATTAACTTGTTAGACTGCTTGTTTTTCTTTCTGGTCTTTAAACCAAGAGCAGGTTTGCCCCATGGTGTACACGGACCTGGACGGCCAATACCGGTCTTTCCTTCACCACCACCGTGTGGATGGTCGTTCGGGTTCATGACGGAACCACGTACAGTAGGTCTGAAGCCCATATGGCGCTTTCTACCAGCTTTACCAATGTTGATAAGGGAGTGATCTCCGTTGCCTACAACGCCGATTGTAGCTCTGCAGTTGATCGGAACCATTCTCATCTCGCCTGAAGGTAATCTTAAGGTTGCATATTTGCCTTCTTTAGCCATTAACTGAGCAGAGTTTCCAGCGGAACGAACCAGCTGACCGCCCTTGCCCGGATAAAGTTCGATGTTGTGTACCTGTGTACCAACCGGGATCTGGCCTAATGGTAAACAGTTACCAATTCTTGCCTCTGCATTCTCGCCGCTCATGATCTTCATACCGTCTGTCAAACCAGCCGGTGCGAGGATATAAGACTTTGTACCATCTGCGTAGCAGATTAAAGCGATGTTAGCAGTTCTGTTCGGATCGTACTCGATGCCGATGACTGTTGCCGGAATACCATCTTTGGAGTTTCTCTTGAAATCGATGATTCTATATTTTCTCTTAGCACCGCCGCCGCGATGTCTAACAGTGATCTTACCCTGATTGTTACGACCAGCCTGCTTGTTCATTGTAGCGCTGATTAAGGACTTCTCTGGAGTTGTCTTTGTAATCTCGCTGAAATCAGAACCAGTCATATGTCTTCTGGAAGGGGTATATGGGTTATACTTTTTGATTCCCATGTTGTAACTCTCCTTTCTTGCTAAAAGCACTTATACATGAGCCTTTGTTATCATGGCCCGCAAATGCTTCAACGCCGCCTGGCGTTTCATTTTATCGTGATATAATGTTCATCACTGAAATACTGCAGCTCTTCCCGCCATTATGACGGGTATGTTCACTCAACTAAGCTCGAAAAGACCTCGCTAAGTGTTCAATGCCCCTACAGTCCTTCGAAGATTTCGATATCCTTGCTGTCAGCAGTAAGCTGAACGATCGCTTTCTTCGTCTTAGCTGTCTTACCGAAGGTCATTCCTCTTCTCTTGGTCTTTCCTTCTAAGTTCATGGTGTTCACGCTGGCAACCTTGGTTCCCGGGAACATCTTCTCGACAGCTTCTTTGATCATGGCCTTGTTTGCATCCGGATGAACAGTGAAAGTATATTTCTTGGACGCCATAGCGTTCATGCTCTTCTCGGTTACGATCGGCTTCTGGATTACGTCAAAATATTTAATATCTGCCATTATGCGTACACCTCCTCGATTGCTGCAACAGCAGTCTTGGTAGCAACAACTGTGTTATACTTTAAGATATCGTATACATTGATCGTGTTAACAAAAGCAGTCTTAACAGCCGGAATATTCCTTGCGGACTTCACTGCGTTTGCGCTGTCTTCGCCAACAACAACAAGTGCTCTGGATACCTTTAAATTATTCAATACGTTCTGGAACTTCTTTGTCTTGATTTCGTCAAACTTTAACTCGTCAACAACGATGAACTTGTTCTCGTTCACTCTGCTTGTAAGGGCAGACTTAAGCGCAAGCTTTCTTTCCTTCTTGTTCAGTTTGATCGTGTAATCTCTTGGTGTTGGAGCAAATACAACTCCGCCGCCTGTCCACTGTGGAGATCTTGTTGAACCCTGTCTTGCATGACCGGTTCCTTTCTGCTTCCACGGTTTTCTTCCGCCGCCGGATACTTCAGAGCGAGTTTTCGCTTTCTGTGTGCCCTGGCGCTTATTAGCAAGCTGGCTGACAACTGCTAAGTGTACAAGGTGCTCGTTTACATTCACACCAAACACAGCATCGCTTAACTCTAATGTGCCAACTTCATTACCTTCCATATTGTAAACAGATACGTTTGCCATCTGTGTGTTCCTCCTTTCTTATAAAAGCATTAAACTGCTGCTTTTACTGTTTCCTTGATTGTTACTAAGGACTTCTTCGGTCCTGGTACAGCGCCCTTAACCAGAATTAAGTTGTTCTCTGCGTCGATCTTAACGATCTCGAGATTCTGGATTGTTACGCGCTTGTTACCCATCTGTCCAGGCATCTTCTTGCCTTTGAATACCTTGCTCGGGTCAGAACAGGAACCGTTGGAACCTGCATGACGATGGAATTTGGAACCGTGAGCCATAGGTCCTCTGGACTGTCCGTGTCTCTTAATAGCACCCTGGAAACCTTTACCTTTGGAGATTGCGGTTGCATCGATCTTATCGCCTGCAGCGAAGATGTCTGCTTTGATTTCGTCCTTAACGGAATACTCGGAAGCATTCTCGAACTTGAACTCTCTTACGTATCTCTTGTAAGATACACCGGCCTTATCAAAATGGCCCTTAAGTGGCTTGCTTACAAGTTTTGCTCTCTTGTCAACAAAACCAACCTGTACTGCATTGTAACCGTCGTTCTCAGCGGTCTTAACCTGTGTTACTACACACGGGCCGGCTAAAAGAACTGTTACTGGAGTTAATACTCCGTCCTCATTGAAGATCTGTGTCATTCCGACTTTGGTAGCTAATATACCCTTCTTCATGTTTTTACCTCCTGTTTGTTAATTCTACAGCGGATTGCCGGGATTAAAGATCCCTTCTGCAATCATCCTAGAACAGTCCAATATAAGTGGAACACTATGACTCCATCTCAGGCCTTCTCTGCTGCTTTCAAAGCGGCCTTTCCGGAGATGTTGATTCCTTTGGAGGAACTGGTAACTCTCCTCACTTTCGTTTGGAGGAATGTGAGAGTTCCCCTCACCGAGGTTCGGCGGAATGGTGTGTTGCTTCTATATCTAAACCCTTCAGGATATTACCTTAATTGATGCGATGAAGAAAAATTATTTGTTCTTCATCTTGATATCAATGTATACACCGGCCGGCATTTCCAGTCTGGATAATGCGTCCACAGTCTTCTGACTTGGTGTAATGATATCGATGAGTCTCTTGTGCGTTCTCTGCTCGAACTGCTCTCTGGAATCTTTGTACTTGTGAACTGCACGTAAGATAGTTACCACTTCTTTCTTCGTTGGTAACGGCACCGGTCCGCTCACCTGTGATCCTGTTTTTTTCACAGTGTCGATGATTTTGCTTGCAGACTGATCAACTAACTGATGATCGTACGCCTTTAATGTGATTCTCATTACTTGACTTGCCATAAAAAAAGTCGCCTCCTTTTCGCACTTAGTAGAAGTACGACAAGCGGTGACTGTACACGTTCCCGTGTGTGTCCTCCAGGACCCCACACTGATTTTCCGTTTTTTTGAAACAGAATTCTTTAATTGTACAGTGACTTGTCGCCAGTTTCCTAACTTGACATTCGCTCCACGGAAAACCTGCCTCTTGGGCAGCAACCTCACGCTTCACAGCTATCATGCCACAGCCTTTACAGGATAGCACACTTTTTTTTACATTGCAAGCATTTTTTTCTTTATTTCTTAATTTTTTTTATTCGATGGCTGATCTGCCGCTTTTGAGGGGTTTTACAGTGTTTCTTCCTATTAGTAGTAGCCATTTTATAATCGTTCTGAGGAAACAGTGAAGAATACGAAAGCGAAATCTCCGGATAACACAAAAAGCAGTCTCCCCGGCTGCTTCAAATAGTAGTATAATAATAACAGAATGCTGGTATTCGATGAAACAACAGTTAAAATTAGTATAACCCCATTACCCCTGAAAGGAAAAGAACTGACATGTACGATCTGCTAAGCCATCTCCCTAAGACCTTATCGTTCATCACACGCAATTTTAAAAAATCAGAAACAATCCTGGATCCTTATCAAACCAGTGGCTGCCTCTATATCCTGGTGTCAGGAAAAGCAGCTGTATACAATCTCGGGATCGATGGTGAAGAACTGAATATCTACGAGTACTGCGGTGCAGACTGTTTTGGTGAGATAGAACTGCTCTGCGGCAGGCGTTATCCCCTGATGGTAAGGGCCACGACAGACTGCACCGTATATCTCGTAGCGAAACGTGATTTTCTACAGTGGCTGAAGGAAGATCCCGATTTTTCGTTCTTCCTTTTAAAACGCATGAGTGAGAAACTGCTGGATAACTCCGACCGCATGACCAGGCTGTCTTTACTGACTATGCGGGAACGGTACCTTCTTTCAATCTATAACCATCATAATGCATGTGACCTGGATTCTCTGAGCAAAGCCCGTATTGCAGAAGAAATCTGTGCCCCTATCCGCAGCTTAAACCGACTGGTAGCAGAGAACAGAGAACTGGTCAGCTACGACGCTTCCGGCTTTCAGATCGTCAATGAAGAGCAGATACACGATGTCTGTGAAGGTTTGCAGAACATGCTACTGCTGCACAAAAGATCTTAACTGTCTGCCTTCCAAAGCCTGTAACAGACGCCTCTTATATAATGCTGCGTCCACTTTACGGACCACCTCTGCATTATCCGGCGGAACCTCATGCTGTACAGAAAGGAAGTCATATCTGTCATAGAATATAACCTGACCATAGGTGACCTCATCTGCGGTGCAGCAATAGGCATGCACACTCACCCGCTCTAACGCAATATCATCCCATAGCGCCACTGCCATTGCCACCGCATCCGGCAGATCCACCATATACTCACCGGTCCGCTTCAGATTATACTGAAGGAGGGTGCGGTTACAGTCTGCCGCAAACTTTCCCAGCCTATTCAGTGATGCCAGTTTTTCCAAATCTTCTTTATGAAGGGCTGACTCTCCGATACACTGGTCAAAGCCGATAATCGTAAGCGGAATTCCTGCTCCCAGGAGTACCCGGAAGCTGTCGGCATCTACATAGACATTAAAGCTTGCCACAGGCGTTGTATTTCCTGGTCCAAAGCCCGATGTCCCCATCGTATAAATGTGCTTTACTCCTTTCATCGCCTCGCGATCCTGTAAAATAGCCAATGCCAGATTTGTCATCGGTCCCAGCGTTACAATTTCAATCTCGCCTGGATATTGACGCACAGTGTTCAGGATATAATTGACCGCATGTGTTTTCTCGGCTGCCCTGGTGGGATGGATTAAGTCACAGTCTCCCATTCCGTCATCTCCGTGTACACGCACGGCCGTTACCAGATCACGAAACAGCGGACGGTCTGCCCCCGGATAAACCGGGACTTCTTTGTTACAGAGTTCAACCGTCATCAGCGCATTCTTAGTTGCCAGCATCTGCGGGACATTGCCGCAGACCGTGGTAATCCCCAGCACCTCGACCGACTCCTCCAACAGCGCCAGCATCAGGGCCACTGCATCATCACTTCCCGTATCAGTATCAATAATTAATTTTCTCATATTATTTCTCTCCTTTTCTTTTTCCTCATTGTAATTCACTACAGAGGCGTAAGAAAGGTCATTTGACCCGGAGAAGCGATTATTAAAAACAGGTATAATAAAAACAGGATCAGAACCATCCCTTCGGCTCCAATCCTGCTTCCCTGTCATTCTTCTAAAATTTTTTATTCTTTCCAAACCGGTTCAATCGGATCCCGGTAGCTTCCGGAGGCGTCTTCGTCATCCACCTTCGTAAGGGATCCGCTGCTGCTCGTCTTGTACTTCACACCGTCTGCGTTCTTGACAGTCGTGTTCTTAGCCACCTTGCCCGATGCGTTCACCACATAGGTCGTGTAGCTGTTTCCGGCCGGGATGGTAATCGGCTCATATCTGACGCCGTCCTCCGCCCGCTGCAGCTTGCCCATGTAATAGAGGTATCCGTCTTTAACGCCGGTATAGCCGCGGCCGCTGTCGCTGAAGTAATACGTCTCTTCATCGCCGTCACCCTCGGTAACCTTGATCTTTCCCTTCTGCATGGTACTCGTCTTCTTGTCACCAAAATAATAGGAGGTATACTCCGAAGTACTTCCAATCCGAACCTTCTGAAGACCATAGACCGGATTCCCTCTGTCATTGAACAGATACGTCTTTCCGTTGATCTTTGTTAAGTTCTGTGTTGTGGCCTCTCCTTCCTTCGGTCCCGCCTTTGGCGTTCCGTTGCTGGAAAAATAAAACCATTCTACATCACCTTCGTATCCGCTTAAATCCTCCGGCGGTTCGATCGAATACCAGCCGGTCCTTAACTTCCCGCTGGAATCGTAATACTTATAATTCTGAATGTCATAATCTGCGTTATCAACGCCGACATTCTTCCAGCCCGTCTGAAGCGCGCCGTCCGAATCGAAGCAGTATGCTACGCCGTCAATCTTATAAGTACCGTAGTCTCCGCTGGTTTCCTTCGGCATATACTTTTTGCCGCTGTCGCTGAAGTAATACCAGTGCTTTCCGTCGTCATCCTCGTCTCCAGGAGACACACGGTCCGGATCGTAATCACTGTCCGGCGGAAACAGCTTCTGCCAGCCTGTCCTCATTACTCCATCCGTACCACAGTAGTACATGTTATCCAGAACCCATCCGGTCTGCATCTCACCGTTAGAATCAAAATAATACCATTTATTATTAATCTTGGACCAGTTGTCCATAATCGCTTTTCCGCTGCTTCCGAAGTAATACCACTTATACTCGGAGCTGCCGGACTCCTGAAACTTCATCCACTTATCCGTTACCAGAATCCCGTTAGAATCCATATAATAAGTATTATCTACCCATGTATTGACGGCCATCTCGCCATTGCCGTTCAAATATCTCCATAAGTTGTCCGCGCCTTTTTTCCACACATTGGTCACTTTATATCCGTTGGAATCATAGTATGACCAGGTGTTTCCGGACTGCGCCCACCCTTCAGCTGCCCATGCGCTCATGGTGGCAGTTCCTAAAGCCAGTACCGCAGCAACCGCCAGCACAACGAAACCTTTTTTCTTCATATTGTCACTCCTTACAGGATTCTCCTTTTTACTCTATTCATTGTAGCAATTTATCTGAAATTATTCAACTGTTATTATCTTTCAATTCTATTACAATTTTTAAGTAAATTATGGATAATGCACAGCTCCGTAACTATGTAAAAAAACGTCTGCCCTTCAGAACTCTGTTCCCTTGACGCTTTTCCCTTTATCCAGTATAATCATAGAATCATACAACGCATTATACGGTAAATACAGAAAGGTCAGGGATAAGTGGCATGTGGATTGCAGACGGTTGGAAGGATTATGAAGTGATAGACTGTTCAGAGGGAGAAAAACTGGAGCGTTGGGGTAACTACACGCTGGTTCGCCCGGACCCGCAGGTCATCTGGTCTACCCCAAAGACGGAGAAAGGCTGGAAACACAGGAACGGACATTACCACCGCAGCGCTAAGGGAGGCGGAGAATGGGAATTCTTCGATCTGCCTCAGCAGTGGAGTATTCAATATAAGGAGCTGACATTTCAGCTGAAGCCCTTCAGTTTCAAACATACCGGACTGTTTCCGGAGCAGGCGGCCAACTGGGACTGGTTCGGCAGTAAGATCCGGGAGGCAGGACGGCCAGTCAGAGTCTTAAACCTGTTTGCCTACACGGGCGGCGCCACACTGGCAGCCGCAGCCGCCGGCGCCTCGGTCACCCATGTGGACGCCTCCAAGGGCATGGTGGGCTGGGCCAGGGAAAACGCCAGGTCCTCCGGACTCGAATCGGCGCCTATCCGCTGGATCGTGGACGACTGTGTCAAGTTCGTGGAGCGGGAAATCCGGCGCGGTAATCACTATGACGGAATCATTATGGATCCGCCATCCTATGGCCGCGGTCCTAAAGGGGAGATCTGGAAGATCGAGGAATCCATTCATCCGCTGGTCAGGCTCTGTGCCCAGCTTCTCTCGGATGATCCGCTCTTCTATCTCATCAACTCCTACACCACGGGACTGGCTCCCGCCGTCTTAACCTATATGCTGTCCATCGAGGTGGCCAGCAAACACGGCGGCTTCGTTCAGTCGGAGGAGGTGGGTCTTCCGGTTACCAGGACAGGCCTTGTACTTCCGTGCGGAGCCTCAGGCCGGTGGTCATCGACCCCCGTTTAACAGCCTCCATACGGCAGGCGCAAAGCGCCGGATCAGACGGCTTGCCAGCCAGCTGATGACAACGGCGAACAGAGGCATAAGAAAGAACAGAAGAAAAGCAAGAACTGGTACAGGCGGGAGCAGCAATGCTCCCGTTTTGTTGATCAGACGGACAAGTGCAAAGTGAACCGCATACAAAAAAAAGTTATTCTTCATGAAATCTCTGGCTTCGAAAAGCCTTTCCTCCGGCACCATGAGCCACAGGCCAACCGGGACCAGAAGCCGGTAGACCACCGTAACAGACGCAGTCTCCCCCAGGCTGCTGCCAGGCAGATCCGTCCGCAGGGAGATGCAGCCGGCCGCCAGAAGCACCAAACCCGCAATCAGGCGTTTCCGTGACCAGACGCCTTCCACCACCGCTTTTTTGTGTACCGCCGCGAAGGCCGCAAAGGAATAGTAAAACAGCGCGTCCAGGTTCAGAAACGGCAGATTGATTCCCAGATAGACCCCTGTCAGCAGGATCGCCAGAAACACGATTCCGGGCCAGATCCGTTTTACCGCGAGATAGATGAGAGGAGCCAGGAGAATGAGGAGAATCAACTGGTAGAGATACCAGAACACATAATTATAGGTATAATTCAGAATCGCATCAACCGTTTCCAAAAGGCCAAACGGAATCTTTCCCTTACCGATCACATCAGAAATGTAGGGAAGCCTGCTTCCGATCACATAGCCCAAATAGTACAGACTGTTCCACACGATATACGGAACCAGAACGCTTCTGATACGGGAGTTCCATTTGCGCATTAAAATCTCCGGTTTATATCCGCGGAAAAAGAGATAAGAAGAAATCATAAAGAAGCCGGGAACCGCGATCTGAGCGATTTTGTCGCCGAAAAAGCGCTCCAGCCGCACCAGGGAGGCCGCCGCCCCGGTATTTCCCAGGAACAGTACGGCGTTATAGGAGTGGACCCAGATAACCAGCACGCTGAACAGGAAGGTAAACCAGTATATTTTATTTCTGAATGTTTTCTCTGCCATGGAAACCGCACCTCCCTCTCCGTCCTGATACTTATTTTATTCTATCACACCCGGAAAAGAACAGGCAATATATTTAGCATAATCCTCACAGCAAACCTCCAGACAGTTACTGTTTCCTCCCAGCCCAAAGCTCTGCCGTCTGGTTTGACTCTGCTGCCAAAAAAAGAAGAGGCGGCCGAATTCATTCCGGTCAGCCTCTTCTTATTATATGAAGAAGTTTTATTTCAATCCACACTCAGCCTTTTACCGCCCCCATCGTAATTCCCTGCGTAAAGTATCTCTGGAAGCAGAGGAACACAATGATAATCGGAACGGAGGCCAGAGCCGCACCTGCCATAATTAATCCGAAATCGTTGGACATTTCGCTCAGCTTACTGGCAATACCTAAAGCAATGGTCTTAGATTCATTCTGAGTCAGCATAACCAACTGCAGCGGATATTCATTCCAGGAGTTAATGAATGTGAAGATCGCCAGCGCACCAAAACCAGGTTTGATGATTGGAAATGCCACATTCACAAAGGTTGTCAGCTCTCCTGCCCCGTCAATCCGGCAGGCTTCCAGAAGAGAGGTCGGAATATTCTCAGAGAACTGCTTCATCATGAATACACCGAATGGCCATCCGACAACCGGGAAGATTACTGCAAACATGGAGCCCCATACAGATTTCAAAAATCCCATAGCTGACATCTGTCTCATCAAAGGAATCAGAATAACCTGCTTCGGGAGTGCCATGGCACATACGAACAGACCGAAGATCAGGCTCTTGCCCCAGAAACGTTTCTTCGCCAGTGCGTATCCTGCCAGAGAAGAGGTAATACAGGTAAGTCCCATCGCCACTACGGAGATGAACACACTGTTAAACAGCCAGCGGATTGCCATCGGCATGCCTATGCCGAAAAGCTTCGTCCCGCTCTTAAAGAGCCGGCTGTAGTTATCCCATGTAATCGTTGTAGGAAACCACTTTACCATTTCACCGGACTTTATAATAATGTCGCTCTTCTCCTTCACGGAACCGGTGATAATCCAGTACAGAGGAAAGAGAAAGAACACGGCCATAGCCGCCAGGAGGATAAGTGTAATCACATAATACGGACTTATTGCTTTCTTTTTATTTCCCATATCTTTCGCCCCTCCTATTCTGATGTTCCACCATTCATAACCTTAAACTGCAAGGCACTGAACAGCGCAATTACAATTGCCAGAACCACCCCCATGGCGTTGGCATAACCAAACTCCTTGGTGGTCTTAAATGCGATCTCATACAGCAGATACATAACCGTACTGGTGCTGTAATTCGGACCGCCGGAGGTCAGAAGCTGGATCAGTGCAAAACACTGGAAGCTGTTGATGGTGGTAATAACCGCCACATACAGTGTCGTCGGCATGATAGACGGCCACTTAATATTCCAGAACACCTGGAAATTATTGGCTCCATCCACCTTGGCAGCCTCCTCCATAGAGGCATCCACATTACCCAGTGCAGCTACATAAAGAACGATCGGCTGGCCGATGGAGGTCGTAAACAGGATCAGGATAATACACCACAGGGCCATGGACTCACCGGAAGTCCAGGGAAGCGGCTGACCGCCAAAGCTCCTGATGATATAGTTAAAAAGGCCGTCATACTTATCGAACATCCATTTCCATACTACAACGACTGCGACGGAACCGGTAACTACCGGAAGATAGAATACACAGCGGAAAAAGGAACGGATACCGGAACGCATCTTATAGATGGCTGTTCCGACCCACAGGGAGAATGCGGTTACAACAGGAACCGATACCACCACGATAATAACGGTATTCACCGCCGATTTTAAGAAAATTTTATCCTGAAAAAGCCGTATGTAATTGGCAAATCCTACGGCAGTTCCCTTCGGATCTGAAAAACTGGCATTGGTAAAGCTGGTGATAACCCCTGACGCCATAGGGAAAATAACAAAGCCTACAAAGAAAATCAGCGCCGGAAGCAGGAACATATATGAAACAAATGTCTCTCTACGCTGAAGCACCTTACTTCGTGCAAGCATTTTTTCTTTTTTGTTTTTTGGACGCCCGGGTTTCTGTGTGGAAACAGTTGTATTTGCCATGTGTTTTACACTCCCTCCCTAAAGATTGGCTTCCTCCCTCTGCACCCGGCAGAAGAAGGAAGCCATGTAAATGTTGCTGTTCATAAATTAGTGTTTATTAGTTGCTGTTTGCACTCGCGTTGAACTCGTCAGCAGCGGCCTGTGGGTCGGTACCGTTGAATACCTGCTGAAGCATATTGAACCACAGCGGACGCATGGCTGCAAAGCCTGCACGTGTATTGTAGTATGGGCCATAGTACTGGCTCCAGGAAGCCAGCATCGCTTTGTGCTCATCTCCAGGATACAGATCGCCAAAGGAAGTACGTACCGGGAATGCATTGGTCTTAACAACACTCTTCGGACCCCATTCTGCATCATCACAGATAAATTTCACAAACTTTTTCGATGCCTCAGCGCGTGCTTCATCTTTGTTGTCAAAGATAGCGAAGCCATTAACCAGATACTCTAAGGAAGGTTTGCCGCTCTCTGATGGGAATGGAACGGAAAGCTGTGTAAAGTCATCTGATGCATATGTAATTTCACTGGAAGTACCAAAGCAGAATGTCATCGCTGCAGTCTCCTGCTGGAACTTCTGAAGCTCATCTGCTGCTGCCATGTCAAAGCCTGCATCGATTGCCTTGCTGTCATACATGCTCTTTAACAGAGTGAGAGCTTTTACGCCATTTTCGCTGATATTCCATTTGCCGTCATCGCCGACGATGGAAGCGCCATATAAGTTATTTACAAGAGCGCGGGTACCCTGATCGCCGCCCTGTCCTCCGCAGTATACAATGCCGGGAACCTGTGTGGGAGCTGCGTCACGAAGCGCTTCACACATCTTTACGAAGTTCTCAGTCGTCCATGTACGGTCGCCTTCCAGGTTTACATACTGGAGTGCATCTGCCTTTTCCAGAGCCTCTTTGTTCAGACCCATATAGAATGGAGAGGAGGAAATCGGATACATCCAGGCGGTACCGTCTGCGCCTACGCAGGTCTCAATCAGAGACTGGCTGGTTAAATCGCTCTTCAGTTCGTCTAACATATCATCTAAAGGAACCAGATAGCCGGCTTCTCCAAACTCAATGATACGGCCTGGTGCATCGAAGAGAATGTCAGGTGCTGTACCGGAGGTCAGAGCTGCTGTCAGCTTATCCGGGCCGGACGTAAAGTCGATGTACTCTACCTTAACGTTAATGTCAGGATTTTTCGCAGTAAATGCATCAACGACTTCCTGCTCGTATCCAGTGTCTACGCCGAATGTCGGGAATGCCCACCATACGATATCCGTGGTGCCGTCTGCTGCGGTTGTTTCCGGTGCCTTGCTTGCATCTGTTGCCGCCGCTGTCGTCGTCTCTGGAGCTGCCGTTGTCTCTGCCGGTTTGTTTCCACCACATCCTGCCAGCGTACCAACTACCATAGCCGCTGCCAAACCAAGAGATAAAATTTTCTTCATTACTACTCCTCCTTATAATAAGTCAATTTAACGCCAAAGGCATTTGGTCAATCTGTATACTTTTTGCAATTAAGCGCCTTTCTCGTTTATGAATTTATTATATATCGGAATTTTCTTTTTGTCAATCTGAAATAAAAAAATTTTTCTTTTTTCTTTTTTTTAGGAATAATCTTTGGTCAGTAAAGTTTTTCAATGACAGACGAAGAGGTCTTTTCGTTATTTTTGCTGCATTTTTCGAAATATCGACGATAGTATTCCGTATACATTAAATCAATCAGGAACAGCTGGCTGATCTCCGCCGAAGTAGAACCTCCCTGAAGCGGTCCTTCATTGGCTCCGCACAGCAGCGTCACATCGGAAAATGATGTCAACGGCGATTTGACGAATCTGGTCACGCAGATCACCGTCGCCCCGGCACGTTTTGCCAGTTCCGCCACATGGATGGTGTCCTTTGTGGCTCCTGAATAGGAAAAGACCACCGCCACCTCATTGGCTCTCATCATGGAGGCTACCATGGCCTGCATGTGAGAATCCTGAACACAGTACACCTTCGGTTCGATGCGCAGAAACTTGTTGGCCGCCTTCATGGCCGTAAGCATACTGGCACCCACTCCATAGAAGCAGATCCTGTCCGCATCATGAAGGTATCTGATCACCTTATCGAAGTTCTCCTCATTCAACAGTGAAAAGGTCTCCTTCAGCGCATTTACATTTGTGTTCAGCACCTTCTGAGCCATCTCCGAGAAGCTGTCCTCCTGGCTGATGTCGCCATCCAGCTGACCAAGCCCCGATTTCCCATCGTGAAGGCTTAAGGACAGCATCATCTTAAACTCCTGATATCCCTTCAAATTCATGGTCTTACAAAAGCGGAATACACTCGTATCTCCAACCTCACATACCTCCGCCAGATCCGTAATCGACATAAAAAGCACTTCTCTCGGATTCTGCAGGATATAATCGGCCACCTTCTTTTCCGCCTTCGTAAATTGATTGTACTCTGCTCTGATTTTTGTTAAAAAGTCTCCTTGCATGTTTAATCCCCCTTTATGTTTCCAACGGCCATCCTACGACGAAGCCCATGCATGATGCACGGATCACCGTAATAAGAAAAGGCACGCCGGAAACGGCACCGCATCATGCCGTTTCCGTCGCGCCTACGCCGCCTCTGCTACTAGAATATACCAGGGAACAGTCGTTTGTCAATTAATAAAAAAAAGTTTTTTTATTATATAATTTTAAATTTTCTTTTTAACTGACAAATTATTCCCAGCCGGTTCTCACCCCATCATCCCACACCGATAAAATCCTTTTGGAAAGATTTTCTTTTTTCTCCGGATAATCCCAGCGATAATGGGAACCACGGCTTTCCTTTCGCAGCAGAATCGCCTTCATCAGACACTCAGATAAATACAGCGCTGCGGTAAGACGGCAGGATACCGCAAGTCCCGCCGTGCCGTCTCCCGTTTCCAGGTATCCCGCTTCACATCTGCACAGCTCCCTGATCCGTTCCAATCGGTTTAATGCAAGCTCTGCCCGCGCGCCATTGCGAATCACCATGGCGCATTCGAAATTCATTTCCTGAATCTGTTTTAAATAGGAAGCGGCATTAGGAATGACAGAGAGCAGTACCTCCGCCCATTCCTCCTCCGATCCGGAGATGCTGCTGCTCCAGCCGGCCGCGGCTTTCCCCGCGATCTCTCCGAACACCAGGCCATTGGCCGTCGATAAGCCGCCCAGCCGGTCCGCCCCATGCATTCCTCCCGTCGCCTCCCCGCAGGCATACAGGCCGGGAACTCCCGTACTTCCGTCCGGTCCGATCCTGATTCCCCCGTTGGACGCGTGGGCAAAAATCCCCAGCTGGATGGGATCGTCGATCGTCAAATGCTTCTCTTCTTTCAGCCATTCAAAGTAGGTCCTGATGAATTCCGGCTGATTTTCCCTTAAGGATTCCCGGTATGTCACCGTGACACCCTTGGGATTCCTCAAAAATTCCGTGAACAGCCTGATATCTACCGGCGCGGACGGAAGTCTGGTGGTAAACGGACCGTGGGTGGAACGCACCTCCATCCACTCTTCCAAATCCGCCTTCCGCCAGTCCTCAAAGATGGAACGCCCCGTCTCCTGGCGGCAGAAATTGCTGTATTTGAACACCTTTTCGTTATAGATCGTCTTCGGTGCCGGAGACAGATACCCTGGCATCATCTGCATGAACTCGATATTTACCAGCTTCGCACCGGCACGGAGCGCCAGATACTGGCCGCATCCGGTGACGTCATCCGTGTTCAGACGGTACTGGAACAGTCCGCCCAGGCCTCCGGAAGCCACAACCAGACTTTTGCAGGAAAACGCGGTCAGTCCTCCATTCTCCGTCAAGGCCGCCGCGCCGCTTACCCGTCCGTCCGTCATGATAAACTGTAAGATCCGGGTGGACGGAAAGCATCTGACCCCCAGTTCCTCTAACCGGGCCAGGAACACCTCCCGGGCGCTGTCTTTTACAATACCGTGCCAGTCTCTGTTCTTATAATCAAAACAGGGGATGAACTCCTTCTCCCCTTTGTTTTCAGCTTCCTTCAGCTGGATTCCAAATGCCTTTAACCGGTCCGTCCCCCTGCGGATATGGCTGACCAGGACGGAGACCAGCTCCGGGTCTGCCATGCCTTCACCGACCTTTAAAATCACGGACTTTAGGTCTTCCTCATCCGCTTCACTCTCGGGTCCCACGAGCCCCAGGCCCCATGTCCCCGGATAAAAACTGGAGCCGGAGCAGATGCGCGTACCGCTTACGATACAGACATCTGCCCCCGCTTCGGCGGCTGAGATCGCAGCCATAATGCCCGCGATCCCGGCCCCCATGACAAGCACATCACATTTTATTTCGTTTTTCAGCCGCATGTTTGATATTTTCCTCTGCAAAATGGCAGGCGACGTAGTGTTCACGCCCGTCAATGTCATATTTCTTAAGTTCCGGCCTCTGGTTCTTACAGATTTCCTGACACTGGCTGCATCTTCCGTGGAAATGGCAGCCGCTGGGCGGATTCATCGGGGAAGGCACATCGCCCTCCAGAATGATCCTCTTTTTCTTATGATGAATATCCGCAACCGGAATCGCGGAGAGAAGGGCCTGGGTGTATGGATGAACGGTATTGCGGTACAGCTCATCCGCCTCAGCCAGCTCCACGATTCTGCCAAGATACATGACTGCGATTCTGTCGCTGATATACTCCACCACGCTCAAATCGTGGGTGATGAAAATATAGGTCAGATTGCGCTCTTCCTTCAGTTTCTTTAACAGGTTTAATACCTGAGCCTGTATGGATACGTCGAGCGCGCTGACCGCCTCGTCACAGATCACAAGCTCAGGGTTGATGCACAGCGCCCTGGCGATGCCGATACGCTGTCTCTGGCCGCCGGAGAACTCATGGGGATAACGGTCCATGTATTCCCGCCGCATATTTACGGCTTCCAGCAGATCGCCGATGATCTTCCTTCTCTCCTCTTTCGTCTTGATGCCGAATTTCTTCAGCGGATCGGACAGGGACTGGTAGATCGTAAAGGACGGGTTTAAGGAAGACTGAGGATCCTGAAAAACGATCTGAATCTTCTTTCTGGCCTCATCCATCTCCTTACTGGTCAGCTTCTCCAGATTGCGGGGGCCGTTCTCAAATTCGTAGACCATCTCTCCTTCGGTCGGCTTATAGAGCTGAAGGATGGTTTTGCCCAGCGTCGTCTTTCCGCATCCGGACTCTCCTACCAGCCCCAGGGTCTCCCCTTTATAGATGGTCAAATCAATATCGTTGACGGCCTGGACGTAGCTCTGGGTCTTTCCCATGAAGCCGCCCTTGACCGGAAAATACGTTTTTAAGCCTTTGATTGTAAGCAGCGCTTCTTTATTCTTATCATGATTCTTATCTGCCATCGTTTGTCACCTCCTGATACCGTGCACATCGTACCATGTGAGTTCCGCCAAGCTGTACCTCTTCAGGCATGCATTTGTCGCATTCCGGGCAGGCGTAGTCGCACCGCGGCGCGAACTGGCATCCGGGCGGCCTGTTGTACGGATCCGGCGTGGAACCCTTGATCGGGTTGATGTCCTGTTCGGCGCCCCTTCCCAGAACAGGGATGGACTTTAACAGCGCTCTCGTGTACGGATGCGTGGGGTGATCCAGCACCTCCTCCGCAGAGCCGCTTTCGATGATATTGCCCATGTACATGACGGCGACATCGTCGGCCAGCTCGCAGACAACTCCCATGTCGTGGGTAATCAGCATGATAGCTGTGTTGTAATTCTTCTTTAAATGATCCATCAGTTCGAAAATCTGGGCCTGTATGGTCACATCGAGAGCCGTAGTCGGTTCATCGGCGATCAGGACCTTCGGATTACAGCTCATGGCCATGGCGATCATGGCACGCTGTCTCATACCGCCGGAGAATTCGTGGGGATACTGGTCGATTCTCTTCTGAGGATTGGGGATTCCCATGTCGGTCAGAAGCTTTAAGGCGGTTTCCCTGGCCTCCTTCTTGGATACGTTCTTGTTATGGGAGCGGATCATCTCCTCAATCTGCCATCCGATCGTGTAGACCGGGTTCAGCGCCGTCATGGGATCCTGGAAAATCATGGCGATATCCTTGCCGCGGATATCCCTCATCTCTTTTCCGTTTCTTTCCAGTTCGTGGATCTTAATATCACCGCGCTTGTCTCCGCTGTGATAGATGATTTCCCCTTCCTCGATCCTGGAAAGCTCGGGAAGCAGCTGCATGATGGAAGTAGCCGTCACGCTCTTGCCGCAGCCCGACTCTCCTACGATACAGAGTGTCTTGCCGCTTTTAATATCCATGGAAACGCCGTTGATCGCCCTGTTGCAGCGCTCATTTGTATAGAAATACGTCTTTAAATTTTTAACGGAAATTACTGCATTATCGCTCATATCCTGCCTCCTAGCCCTGCTGTGTCGGATCTGTGGTATCTCTGATGCCGTCGCCCATGAAGTTGATGCTCATGACGAATAAGGAAACCACAATACCGGTTGGGAGCCACATCCACCAGTTATTCTGAAGCGTGAACATATCCTGAGCCGCATTTAAAATATTGCCCCAGGTCGGGACCTCCAGCGGAACGCCCAGGCCTAAGAAGCTTAAGGAAGCCTCCTCCAGGATAAACATGGCTGTACTCAGTGTAACATTGACAATAATCGGGCTTAACGCATTCGGTAAAATATGCTTATAGCAGATGATAAACGGATTGAGTCCGAACACCTTTAAGGACTGTACGTATTCCTCTTCTCTTATGGAGAGCACCTGGGATCTGGCCATACGGAAACAGGACCCCCATCCGCAGATGATAAAGATAATCACGATATTTTTCGCGCTCTGTCCCATGATCGCAACCAGCATCATAACGAGAATCAGCTGTGGAATGGACATGAACACCTCGGAGATCCGGACCATAAGGCTGTCGAACCAGCCGCCGCGGTATCCGCTGTAGCATCCTAAGAGTACGCCGATAAATGCACAGCCCAGGGCGCTTCCGAATCCGATCGCGATGGACATGCGGCCGCCGTACAGGACTCGCGCAAATACATCCCGGCCGATCTTATCCGTCCCAAACCAGTGCTCGCCTGACGGCGGCTTCAGAATAGATTTCATATCCACGGCCTTCGGCGAATAGCCGGTTAAAAGCGGTGCGAAGATACAGGCCAGAAGAATGATCAGGAAAATTACGCCGCCCACGATGGCAAGACGGTTGTTCAAAAGCTTTCGCAACGCCCGGTTGCCGGACTTCTTGTTCTTCAGTTCTCCGGATTCCTCCATCTGTCGGATCTGGTCAAACTTCCGGTTTAAATGCAGCTGTTTTGATTTTATACTCATCTTCCGTCCCTCCTATCGTTCCAGCTTAATACGCGGGTCTAACGCGGCAGTCAGGATGTCGACCAGAGTACTGGCAAACAGTGTCATGAAGACGAATAACAGCGCCAGCATCATGACCAGATTGTAGTTCTGCGAACGAACCGCCGTATTGAATGCACTTCCGATTCCAGGCCACTGGAATACGGTCTCGATAACTACGGAACCTGCGATCAGGGTCGGAAGGCGGAAGCCCACCAGGACGATAACAGGCGTCAGCGATACACGGAAGCCGTGTACTAAATTCACTCTGAATTCAGAGAGCCCTTTGCTGCGGGCCGTCTTTATGTAGTCCTTGTTCATGGTATCCAGCATGCTGCTTCGGGCGTAACGCATGACACCTGCCGTCATGGAGATTCCCAGAACGAGAGCCGGCATGACGAGGTACTTGATTCGCCCTGCAAAATTGACCACGGTCGGATCCGTCCGGCCGCCAACCGGCAGCCATCCTAAATTTAATGCGAAGATTAAGATTGCACAGACACCGAAGAAGAACTGAGGGATGGATACGCCGATCATACCGGCTACGGTCAGAACGTTGTCGCCGATGGTTCCCTTGTAGATTGCGCCGAGAACACCGAGAACACTTCCTAATACGGTGGAGATGCAGAGTGCCGCCACGGCCAGTTCAAGAGTGGCCGGAAGCCGTTCCGCCATAATCTGGATTACAGGCACACCGCTGGAAGAACTGTAGCCAAAGTCTCCGGTCAGCAGGCGGCCCAGCCATTTAAAATAGCGAACAAAAAAAGGATCATCAAGTCCATACTGTGCGCGCAGCGCCGCTACCTGCTCGGCGGTCAGTCTCGCAAGCGCCTCCGGGTCCATCAGGTACGAAACGGGATCGCCTGGTGTCAAATCCAGAAGCCAGTAAATGATAAACGTAATGATCAACAGCATGGGAATCATACCAAGAATTTTTTTAATTGTGTATTTTGCCATTTTATCACCTTTCTTAAAAGTTAAGGGACTGTACATGATATACAATCCCTTAACAGCACCTCCTAAGTGTTACTTGATTTCCCAGTTCTGAATATCCCAGTTATAGTTAAACTGCGGGTTGCCAAGCTTTGCACCCTTTACAATCTTGTCGCTCTGAAGCAGGAAGATTGGCTGATAGTAAAGCGGAAGCTCGAATAATGTCTCATTCTCGTACTTCTGTAATTCGAAGAATGCCTTTCTCTGTACCTCTGCATCTACGGAAGCGTTGGTGGCTGCGATGAGTTCGTCTAACTTCGGATCGCTCGGTGTATGAGAGTTGATGGAATAACCGGTCTGATATCTGTCATAGTACTCATGTAAGGATAACGCTGCATTGGCTGCGTAGCACATATCCCAGTCTACTGCGCTCGGTCCGTTGACCGGATCTTCCGGAGCTTTCCAGAGAATGGTTGCCAGATCGCCTTCTACCAGTCTTGCGTTCATCTTAATACCTACTTCTGCAAGGTACTGCTGAATGATAGCCATAAGATCCTGTGTCATCTGATCGGTATAGTAATAAACAACATCAAGCTCTGTATTCGGATCCCAGTTTGCTTCCTTTAACAGTTCTTTTGCTTTTTCCGGATTGTAGTCGTAATTGTTCAGTCCGTCTGCCTTGTCCGCTCCATCTGGTGTCAGGCTGTTTGCAGGAAGTGCTGCTCCCTCGAAAACGCCGTCTAAGATGGATTTCATGTCAAGTGCATAAGCGATGGCCTGGCGTACTTTCTCGTCTGCCAAAGGCGCCTTTTTGCCGTCCTTTTTGTCAAACTTGTTTAAATACAGAAGACGGGTATAACGCACGTTTACAGTGTCGATGGTAAGTCCAGGTGTTCCCTCCAGCGCCTTGACATCGGCAATGTTCTTGGTGTAAGCGTAATCCAGCTTGCCTGCCTTCGCATTCGTTACGAAGTTCGCATCGCTGTCGCCTGCACTCGGATTTAGGTGAATAGTGAAGTTCGCGGTTCCGCCGTAGTACTTGTCAAACGGCTTCAATGTGGTGTAGTTATTCATCTGAACTTCATCTACCATGAATGGGCCGGAACCGATCGGGCTCTGGAAATACTTGGCCTGCTGTAAGGAGATCGGATCTGTATCCGCCAAATACTTCTTAGGCAGAGGAGCAAACTGCGTAAATGTCAGCAGTGCATCCGGTGCGACTTTCTCAAAGGTCAGTGTAATCTTGCTGCCGTCCACGGCAATTCCTTCGATGTGCTCGGCGCTGCCGTCCTCATAGGCAGCCGCACCCTTTAATGCTTCAAATGTGGAACGGAATACGGAGTTTAACACCGTTGTCTTAAGCGCATACTCGATACTCCACTGAATATCGTCTGCTGTAATCGCTTCGCCGTCGTGCCAGAAAATATTATCTCTTAACTCAAAGGTCAGTGTCATTCCATCGTCGGACATCTCGTAAGATTTAGCCAGATCGCCTTCACCGGTTACCGGCGCCAGGTTCTCATCGGCAAAGATCAGATGTGCGTACAGGGTTTTGTTATATGTGTATGTACCAGGATTGAGCCACGGTGTCTCGAAGAACTCAGTAGGGCCGCCGTTGCTGTAGAGAACACCCGATTCCCCCGCTGCTGCCGGCTCTGCCGGTGCGGCTGTCGTATCTGCCTGTCCCCCCGCGGTGGCAGCTGTAGTGGAACTCGTTGGGTTACCGGATCCACAGCCTGCCAGCAAAGATGCCGTCATCGCCGCAGCCAGTCCTAAAGAAAAGATTTTTTTCAATTTCATGCAATACTTCCTCCTTTTTAAAATAAAAAGGCGCAATGGATCATTTGTCCTTCATCCGTCACGCCCTTGTTGTTGATAAACACATTATATTACCGAAAATTTATTTTGTCAACATTTGATAGAAAAAAAATTTTTTTCATTTTTATTTTATGTATCTTTTATCCGGTTTACAAATATCCAAAAGATTCCTTCGTGATATTGTATACAGTTTTGTAGTATTGCATTTGTTTTCGAAACAATTATGCTAATTTCGCTTTTGCTTACTTCAGTTCTGCTTATTGCACTTCAGTCCGGCCGTTCTTTTTTAAGAGTGCACCGGCCAGATACGCCGCGCCCATCAACCCGGCACGGTTGCCCAGTTCCGCCTGGCGCAGTTCCACATTGCGGAAGCTGCTCATGATTCTCGCAGAAGCCTTCTGCTTCACCTCTTTCAGAATATAGGGCTGCGCCATGACACCGCCCCCTAAGACGATACAGGACGGGTTAAAAATATGAATAACAGAAATCAGCCCGTACACAATCTCATCGATCCAGCTGTTCACAATGTCTCTCACCTTCGGATCGTCCAGTCTGGCAAATATCTTTCTTCCATTGTCCAGGTCCCGGTTGTAGGCCATGGCCCTCCGCACCAGCGCCGTGGTGGAAGCGTATTTCTCGTAGCAGCCACAGAAAGGTTCCCCGTACACGCTGTCCTCCGGGTGGATCATAATACCGCCGAACTCTCCCGCCGAGCAGGCACTTCCCGTATAGATTCCCTTATTCATGACAATGGCGCCGCCGACTCCGGTCCCGTAGGTGATACAGAGAAAATCCTGAAAGTCTCTTCCCGCTCCAAACTGGCCTTCCCCGATGGCTGCCGCGTTGACGTCATTCTCTACAGCGACAGGCACACGAAACTCGCGCTCCATGATCTCCCGCACCTTCATCCCCGTATAACCGGGTATGTTTTCATTGGCGTATCGGATATAGCCTTCCGCAGAATTCACCTGGCCGGCAGTGCTGATCCCGATGGCCTCAAAGTCATCGTACTGACGGAGAATCTCCACAGCCCGCTCCATCACATACCTTCCGCCGTTCCTGGCATTGGTGGCATGCTCCTTCACCCCCACAATGTCCTGTCCGTTCCAGATTCCAGACTTGATGGAGGTGCCTCCGATATCCAGTGCCGCAATCCTCATAACAATCTCCTCCTGATAGAAAAAGGACAAAGAAACTAACTTTTCTGGCCTCTTTGTCCGTCATACCTAACTATTCTTTACTGTATCGCAGCCACAAAATGTCTTGTGATATCCCTCGGTCTCGTGATCGCAGTACCTACAACTGCCGCCAGCACACCGGTATCGAGAGCCGCCTTTAACTGCTCCGGCGTCCAGATTCCGCCTTCCGCGATAACCGGCTTGCCGCAGGTCTCAACGAGATGCTTCATCAAATCAAAATCAGGAAGCCTGGCTCCCTTTGTATAATCCGTATAGCCGTTCATCGTTGTACCAACCAGATCAAGTCCGATCTGTGCGGCATGAAGACCTTCTTCATAACAGGAACAGTCTGCCATAAAAAGCTGATCCGGATATTTCGCGCGTACTTCTGCGAAGAACTCGTCCAGAGTCTTTCCATCCGGTCTGATGCGGTTGGTGCAGTCCGTGGCAATAATATCCACGCCGCACTCCACAAGCGCGTCAACTTCCTTCATGGTCGGTGTGATATATACGTCACAGTCCCCGTAAACTTCCTTAATAATGCCGATTACCGGAAGATCTACCGTTTTCTTAATTTCCACAATATCTGCGACCGTGTTAGCTCTGATGCCGACCGCGCCGCCCTCTTTGGCCGCATATGCCATTCTGGACATAATGTAAGAACTGTACAGCGGTTCTTCCTTTAATGCCTGGCAGGATACGATCAGACCACCTCTGACCCGTTCCAGTACTGAATAATCCATATTAGATACCCCCTCTTGTATTTTTTACTGATTTTTGGGATTTTTAACTGTTTTAATCATAGCACGTATAAAAAATATTTTCAATACAAACATTAAATAAAAAAAAGTTTTTATTTTTATTGATTTCTGCCAGTAATGATGATATGATACACACAGATACTGTTGAATTATTATAATAATTGAAAAGGCAGGTATGTATTATGTCCAAGTATGATGTCAACAAATTCAAAAACGTTACTGTTGCGCTCAACACTCCGTTCGACAAAAACGGCGATGTTGATTTAGAGGCGACGAGGGCCGTTGTAAACTATTTCTGTAACAAAGGTATTAAGCAGATGTATGTCTGCGGCAGTACAGGCGAAGGCTTCCTTCTGGATACGGAAGAAAGAAAGGCCGTGACGGAGACTGTTGTAAAGGAAGCGGCAGGACGCATGAATATCATCGTCCATGTAGGCTGTCCTGATACGAGACATTCCGCCGAACTCGCCAAACATGCGGAGGCTGTAGGCGCCGATGCTACATCCGCGGTTCCCTGTGTATATTACCACATGGGCGAGGAAAGTGTATACCAGCACTGGACAAAAATTACCGAGGCTGCCGATCTTCCTTTCTTCATTTATAATATCCCGCAGCTAACCGGATTCAATCTGTCCATGGGGCTGTTCGGCCGCATGCTGGAAAACGAGCGCGTTGCCGGCGTAAAATGCTCCTCTGACCCGGCACAGGATATCCTTCGCTTTAAACTGGCCGGCGGAAAGGATTTCATCGTATTCAACGGACCGGACGAGCAGTTCATCGCAGGACGCCTGATGGGCGCTGATGCCGGTATTGGCGGTACATACGGTGCCATGCCGGAGTTATACTTAAAAATGGATGAACTGGTTAACCGCGGCGAATGGGAAAAGGCCAGAGAAGTGCAGAATCTGGTTACCCCGCTTATTTACCGTCTCTGCTCCTTCCCGTCCATGCACGGTGCAGTAAAGGGAATCATCTCCTTGGACGGCTGTCCGATGGGCGATCCGAGACTTCCATTCCTTCCGGTTGCATTGGATGATCCGAAGCTGGTAGAGCTTTACCACGATATCAGAAAAGCTGTCGAGGATACGAAAGATTTATAAAAACTTTAAGAATCAGTCTGAGAGGATGTACCTGCTTGCAGGCTGCATCCTCTCTTTTTTAGAAGGAGGACATCATGAAAAAACACATTGTATGCTACGGAGATTCCAATACCCACGGGTACTGTGCTGCGAACGACGGCCGTTTTGATGAAAATGAGCGCTGGCCGCGTCTCCTGGAACAGAAGCTGGGGGAAGATTATCTCGTTCTCGAGGAAGGCCTGTCTGGCCGGACCACCTGTTTTAACGATCCGATCCACGAGGGCTTGTCCGGGCTGGATTATATTTACCCATGCCTCATGAGCCACGAACCCGTAGATTTGCTGATCATCATGCTGGGAACCAATGATACCAAGGAACGCTTCGGCGCATCCGCCGCCTGCATTGCGCTGGGCCTCAAGCGTCTCATCGCAAAGGCCATCGCCACCACCGACTGCTGGCGGGATAAGAAGCCGGGTATCCTTGTGATCGCTCCCAAGAACATCGAGAAAGAGTACGAGGCCACAGCGGTAGGCGGTACTATGGGCCGCGGCTGTGCGGAAAAGTCAGAAGGGCTCGCCGAAGAATACAGAAAAATCGCAGAGTTGATGGGCTGCCACTATTTCGACGCCAATACCGTCGTAAAAGAAAACAATAAAATCGATTATATGCACCTTACAAAAGAGGGCCACGAGGCGCTTGCCACCGCACTGGCGGGTCTGGTGAGGTTGCAGTTCCCAGCCTGCTGAGAAAATATTAAGGGAATTTTCACATATTTTTCCACTCCTTTGCTCCGGGATTATGGTATACTAAAGAAAAATGTTCCTCGCATAAGGAGAATCATCAGAATGAAGAAAAGAACGCGCGCAGTCAGTCTTTCTTTAGCCCTTGCCATCGCTGTGTCTGCAGTGATCCCATGGACTTTTGCATCCACTTCCGATTCCAGATCCATTTCCGATTTGGGAAGTGATAGAACGGCCTCCTGGAAAACAACACAGGGAGACATGCTGTCCGTCAGCCAGAGCGGCCAGTCCCTGCAGACCTTCGCATTGGGGCCAGGCCTTGTCAATTTATCCCCGGCAGACCAGTTTGCCACCTATCAATGGGGATTAAAGAATGACGGGGAATTTCAGCTCGTTGAGATAAAAGCAAAGTTCCAGGCCGCTGACAATATCTATTCCGGCGGCAAAGGCGGTTTCGGCCTTCCGGGCCTTGGCCCCGGTGACTTCGAGTCCACGGTTACCGACGCGGTAATGGGTGTCGATATCAATATCCGCCCAGCCTGGGATCTCTATGACCAGTCAGAAAATAAGCGGTCCGTGGTCGTAGCCATAATCGACACAGGCGTCGATTATAACCATCAGGAATTTTCAGGCGCCATGTGGACGAATCCCGGAGAAATCCCCGGTGATGGAATTGACAATGATGGAAATGGTTACGTGGACGATGTTCACGGCTGGAACTTCTATTCCGGCAGCAGCCAGATCTTTGTCGGCGAAGAAGACAGCCACGGCACCCACGCCGCAGGCACCATCGCCGCAGTCCGCGGTTCCTACGGAATCGCCGGCATCACTGACAACAATTACGTAAAGATTATGTCCTTAAAGGCATTAGGCGGCAGTGACGGAACGGGTTCGCCCGACTCTGTCATCCAGGCCATTCGCTACGCGGAAGCCAACGGCGCCGCCATCTGTAACTTAAGCATGGGAACCTCCGCTTATAACGAGGCGCTGGCCCAGACCATGCAGAATTCGAAGATGCTGTTCATCGTGGCCTGCGGCAACGGGGGCATTGCCGGAAAGGGATACGACACCGACATTTACCCGGTCTATCCCGCGTCATTCCCATTTGACAACGTAATCTCCGTTGCCAACTTGTTATTCGACGGAAGTTTGAGCCGTGACTCCAACTACGGAGCCGCCAGCGTGGATATCGCAGCCCCCGGAACCTATATTGTCAGCACATTGCCGGGCAATAATTACGGTTTTATGAGCGGCACTTCCATGGCCGCCCCTATGGTGACCGGAGTCGCCGCCATGCTCTACTCCTACCGCCCCGAGATCTCACTGTCCGACGTGAAGAATATTCTGCTGAACTCCAGCCGAAAGATGGACCAGTTAAGCGGGAAAATGGTGAGCGGCGGAATGCTGGATGCATATGCGGCGCTGAGTTACCAGTAATATTAAGATGGGAGTCAGTGGTGGGAGATGTTGAATTTCAGTATTCAGTGAGAAATTTAGATTTTAAGAACAATTATATAAAGGACGTTCCTGTCAGGTATTTGGCGGGGGCGTCCTTTTATGTTGAGGCAGGTTGGAGTTTATGGGGGAGGTATGTGGAGTTTCGCGTTGGGCTTTATGTGGTTTTATGTTCGGTTTTATTTGAACTTCATGTTGCTTTTATACTTTTTCATACTATATTTTATAATGTATTTGATGAGACTTTCAAAAGGCCTATTTATAAACTACATGTTTTTATCGAACTTACTCCTCAATCTTCAGACGATCGATAGCCTCATTGCCTGATTCGCCTGCCGTCATAGCCGTCAAACGCATGTATAACAGCGGATATGGATTTCCCTGCTCGTCCAGCTCCGTCCGTTTGAAACATTCAAATCCCATGTGCTCATAAAACCCTTTCGCCAACGGGTTGTGCTCATTTACGCACAATTCACGTACTCCCAACTCCTCTATACCATAGGTAAGAAGCCGCCTGCCCAAACCAGATCCACGCATTTCCGGTTCAAGGAAAAGCATCTCCAAACGCTCTCCCGCTGTACCCATAAAGGCAATGGGTTCACCCTCTGTATTTACAGCTGTCACCAGAGTGGGAACTTCAAGAAGCGCGGCCGGGACATACTTCTCTATTTCTCCGATTTCCTGATCAGACAGAAAAAGATGGGTTTTCTTGACAGAGCGCCTCCATACTTCTGTCAGCCGATCGATCAACTCATCGCTTCGTACTTCCTGCAAAAATATTTCTGCCTGATTTACAGCCTTTGGCCGATTTTCCCGATGGAACTCCCGATTCTGTTGATTCTGTTTTTCCTGTATACTATTTCTTAGGGTTGATTCCTCTTGTTCTGATCGATTCTTCATAATCTGCTCCTGTCTTTCCATAAAAATAACCCGGGAAGCACATGTCTTCCCGGGAAGCACTTCCACTTCTTATTCATTCACTTTCGTCTCTTCTACTCCATGGAACGCCATCTGAAATTCGGAATTAGATCAGACCACTTGTTGACACCGATAATCGGCTTTGCAAATTCCGTAGCTTCCAGCGTATACTTCTTCTTATCAATGTCACGGAACACCTGCCAGATCTTACGGCGCTTCGTGGCCACAATGGTATCTCCCTGATTCATATCACACTCCCACAGACCAAATGCCAATCCGCTGCGCACCTCCAACGGCGCGTCCACCTGACGGCTTAAGATATAGGCGTCGATATATGGATTACTATCTACCAGGTAATAGGAATAGGCAAATGCCGCCGCCTGAATCTGAGGAATGTCTCCTCTTGTCGGGCTCTTCGCCGTAAATCCTTCCTCTGTAAGGATAATATGGCGGACATCTCCAGTCGGTGAACGGAATGCAGCCTGTGCCATGTAGTCTGTAAGAACACTTAAATTCGCAAAGTTGATGACAGGGGAGTTAAAGTCATTGGTAATCCATCCGGTCTGCGCATCATCCCAGAATTCCGGTTCCGTCATAGGCGCCGGATACGGATGGTAAGACAATCCCCAGTCCATCTGTCCCTGCGTGTTGGCGATAGAATTAAATGTATCCACAATATTTTTTCCGCCGTATTTTAACTTGTTGTCGATCTCCGCATTCCAGTTATAATCGAGGGAGAAATAGACCCTGTCATTTGCACTGGTGCTCTTGATTGCCGTATAGAACACGCGGAATGCATCCTGATACGCCTGAACGTAGCTGTTTAAATCCCAGGCTCCAGTGTAATTCCACTGCTGGTTATTAATCTCATTGCCAATGATCCAGTTAGAAATCTTTCCATGATCCGGATTCGTTCCATTATAACGCTCTGCAAGGAATGAAGCGATAGCCTTAGTCTGCTCAAAACCGGCTTCTGTTGCCGCGTTAAATAAATAATAGAATGCTTTTGAAGACTTCTTCGTACCGGGATAGATCAGATCCGGCGTAGCATCATTCCATCCATTCAGGATGATAGCCGTAACCGTCATACCTTTACCGGAAAGCGCACTGATGGTTCTGTCGTAATCTTCAATGACCCGCTTGTCGAAATGATACGTCTTACCGTCATACTGATAGTCAATACCCTGACCTAAAATCTGATAAAAGGCAATATTCGTTCCCACATGTTTGACACCCAGATCAAATGCGTCTGCCAGCATATTAAGCTCGATATTAAGCCCTTTTTTTGTCAAAGGATCGTTAAATGCCGCTGTGTTCGGAGCTACCGCCTCCGGATTTGTGATATAGTGCGGGTCGCTGACCTCGATGTATTTCGCACCATCCCAGACCGCTACCACAAATCTGCTGTATAACCGGTCCTCCGCAGTGCCTTCATTCAACGGGAACTGATACGTTACCTCCGTTCCAAATGAAGCGGCCCCCGCGTAATCAAGGCGTCCTTCCAGATTCTTCTGATACGGCTTCTGTTCCACCAGATAGAGAACTCCGTCCGTACCGGTCATGTCTCCGCTGCTGGTGACCTTGACCGTCACACTTTTCTTATCCGGATTGATCAGGCAGGAGGTGATCGATGATTCCACCTTGGGTCCCTGTGTCTCAGCGTTTTCAGAAGTCTCAGTGTCCACGCTGGCGAATGAAGCAAACACACCGGTAAAGTACAACAACACTGTAGCCAGAATGCCTGCCGCTCCTCTTCTTATCATCTTACTATCCATTCCTGTTTCCCTCCGTGATGTCTAACTTTATGTACTCTACCATGATACCTAATTGCAATACCATTTGCAATAAAGTTTTTATTACGGAATTCTAAAATTACTTACAATATTGGTACCATCTGGAACTCCACGAGCACCTCAATCAAAGGTCGCTTTGTGGATATTATGACTAATAAACAACAAAACTGTGGGCAGTAATAACCTCCGTCCAGCATTTTGCTTTGAGACGGTTTGTAAAACGGTCCACCTGCTCCATACCTGGATAAAAAGACATCTGATACGCCTTCTTCCAGTCCTTGTAGGTCACTTCGTAAATAAACTCTTCCGGTAAATCCACTATAGGGATTGATGATTTTCTCCGGTTTTCTACAGCGGTTTTGGCAGCTTCACAGAGACGTTCTATTGCGAGCTTCTGCGGAGTGCAGAAGGTGGCACCGCCTACACCGCGCTTGATCTCGGCAGTCGAAATATGCGGTGCCAGTTCTCTGGCATCCCGACACACGGCCTCGTCACCAGAGAGAAAAAGAACTGGTATTCCGAGTGAAGACGCGGTGTATGTATTGAGCATAAACTCGCTCATATAGCGGCCATTGAGGCGAATGTACTGGCTGTTTCCTGTGGAGGTGTGGCTGATGGCAAACTCCGGATTGCCGGCGGCCGCATGATACCCAAGAAAAAATACTCCGTCAAAGGTTTCGTCAAGGCCGAACATCATGTTATACGGATGTCCGCTCTTTCCCCGGATCAGCGTTACATATTCCGGCATCGCGAGAGGATTAATATTAGATGCATCGCCATGGCCATCCTTTACGACAATAGCGGTCGCTCCGGCGGCATGAGCCGCCTCGCAGACTGCGACGACTTCGTTTGTCATCTCCTCTGCATACCTCTGGTAAACAGACTCATTTTTATGAGTCTCATCGGTGAAACTTAGTCCGGCGCAGCCTTCGATGTCTGCGCTGATGAATATTTTCATAGTGTTTCTCCTGTTCCGGGCTTTCGCCCTATAAAAATAAATGCAAAAGTGCCCAGCGAAGAGCTAGCTCTCCCTTGGCCTCCCGCTACTCCGCAGTGCATCTTCTTGTCCGCAAATTCGGCGGACAAGAAGCTCCGGGCTTTCGCCCTATAAAAATAAATGCAAAAGTGCCCAGCGAAGAGCTAGCTCTCCCTTGGCCTCCCGCTACTCCGCAGTGCATCTTCTTGCCCGCAAATTCGGCGGACAAGAAGCTCCGGGCTTTCGCCCTATAAAAATAAATGCAAAAGTGCCCAGCGAAGAGCTAGCTCTCCTCTGGGCACTTTCACATTTATTTTTGCACTGCTCAATGCTTGCGCATTATTTGCACTGCTCATTGCTTACGCATGATTACTCAATGATTGTAGCAACTTTTCCTGATCCAACAGTTCTGCCGCCTTCACGGATAGCGAAACGAAGACCCTGCTCCATAGCTACTGGGTGAATCAGTTCTACAGTCATCTCTACGTTATCGCCAGGCATACACATTTCTACGCCTTCTGGAAGATCACATACGCCAGTTACATCAGTTGTTCTGAAGTAGAACTGAGGTCTGTAGTTGTTGAAGAAAGGAGTATGACGTCCACCTTCATCTTTTGTTAAAACGTAAACCTGAGCTGTAAATTTCTTATGGCACTTTACAGAACCTGGTTTAACAAGACACTGTCCTCTTTCGATTTCAGTTCTCTGAACACCACGAAGTAATGCACCGATGTTATCACCAGCCTGAGCCTCGTCTAACAGCTTACGGAACATCTCGATACCTGTAACAACTACCTTACGGGTCTCTTCATGGATACCAACGATTTCAACTTCGTCAGATACGTGTAATGTACCACGCTCTACTCTACCTGTAGCAACAGTACCACGACCTGTGATGGAGAAAACGTCCTCTACTGGCATTAAGAAAGGCTTGTCTGTTTCACGAACTGGATCTGGAACCCACTCGTCAACAGCCTTCATTAATTCAAGAACCTTATCGCCCCACTCGCTGGACGGATCCTCAAGAGCCTTTAAAGCGGAACCCTGGATGATTGGTGTATCATCGCCCGGGAATTCATATTCATTTAACAGTTCACGAATTTCCATGTCTACTAATTCAAGTAATTCTTCGTCGTCAACCATATCGCACTTGTTCATGAATACTACGATGTAAGGAACGCCTACCTGACGAGAAAGCAGGATGTGCTCTCTTGTCTGAGCCATAACACCATCAGTAGCAGCAACAACAAGGATAGCGCCGTCCATCTGAGCAGCACCAGTGATCATGTTCTTTACATAGTCAGCATGGCCTGGGCAGTCAACGTGAGCATAATGTCTCTTCTCTGTCTCATACTCAACGTGAGAAGTAGAAATAGTGATACCACGCTCTCTCTCTTCCGGAGCCTTATCGATATTCTCGAAAGCTACGGACTCACCGGTACCTAATCTTTCATGAAGAGTCTTTGTGATAGCAGCTGTTAAAGTTGTTTTACCATGGTCAACGTGGCCAATGGTACCGATGTTACAATGTGGTTTGTTTCTTTCAAATTTAGCTTTGCCCATTTTATAACGTCCTCCTTAATTTGTGCTCTTTTGAGCTTTAATTTTTATGTTAGGCTGTCTTTTATTATATGCTATTTATGCACTATTTTCAAGCCTATTTGATGGATTCCGGGCGGTTTTAGGCCGCTCGGAGTCCATTTAGTACCCGGATTTTCTGGTCTGCTGAAGTCCCTTTTGGGAGTGACGGATTATTTACCGTTCTTCTCAGCAAGTACCTTCTCCTGTACAGATTTTGGAACTGGCTCGTATTTCTCGAAGAACATAGAGTAGTTACCACGTCCCTGTGTTTTGGAACGTAAATCTGTGGAGTATCCAAACATCTCTGCCAGCGGAACGAATGCGCGAACAATCTTACCGCCGCCTAAATCGTCCATACCTTCAATACGGCCACGACGGGAGTTGATATCACCGATAACATCACCCATGTAGTCTTCCGGCATGGTTACTTCAACCTTCATAATCGGCTCAAGTAAGATAGCTCCGGCTTTGTGCATCGCATCCTTGAACGCCATGGAACCAGCGATGTGGAATGCCATTTCACTGGAGTCTACCTCATGGTAGGAACCGTCATATACGGTTGCATGAACACCCAGTACAGGGAATCCGCCAAGAATACCACACTTGGAAGCTTCCTCAATACCTTCACCGACTGCCGGGATATATTCCTTCGGAATAGCACCGCCGACAACGGAGGAGTCAAACTTAAACAGTTCTTCTGCGTTGGCATCCATCGGCTCAAAGTGAACCTTACAGTGTCCGTATTGTCCACGTCCGCCGGACTGCTTCGCATACTTGCTGTCTACGTCAACAGCCTTTGTAAATGTCTCCTTGTAAGCAACCTGAGGAGCACCTACGTTGGCTTCTACGTTGAACTCACGCAGCAGACGGTCTACAATGATCTCCAGATGAAGCTCGCCCATACCGGAAATAATAACCTGGCCGGTCTCCTGGTTTGTCTTCGCTCTGAAGGTCGGATCTTCTTCTGCAAGCTTTGCAAGTGCCTCGCCCATCTTGCCCTGACCAGCTTTGGTCTTCGGCTCGATCGCGATATCGATAACAGGCTCCGGGAACTCCATGGATTCCAGGATTACCGGATGCTGGTCGTCACAGATAGTATCGCCAGTTGTTGTGGTCTTGAAACCTACAGCAGCAGCAATATCTCCTGCATAAACCTTATCTAACTCCTGTCTCTTGTTGGCATGCATCTGAAGAATACGTCCAACACGCTCTTTTTTGCCTTTGGTGGCATTGAGAACGTAAGAACCGGAGTTCATGCTTCCGGAGTATACACGGAAGAATGCTAACTTACCCACGAATGGGTCTGTCATAATCTTAAATGCCAGCGCTGAGAATGGCTCGTCGTCGGAAGAATGTCTCTCAACTTCGTTGCCATCCATATCCACACCCTTAATGGACGGGATATCTGTTGGAGCAGGCATAAATTCTACAATTGCATCAAGAAGTTTCTGAACACCTTTGTTTCTGTAAGCGGTACCGCAGCATACCGGAATCGCAGTACATTCGCATGTCGCTTTTCTCAGTGCTTTCTTCAGTTCCTCTACAGAAGGCTCTTCTCCCTCTAAATACTGCATCATCAGATCATCATCAAGTTCGCAGATTTTCTCTACTAATTCGGTGTGGTAAAGCTCGGCATCGACTTGCATATCCTCAGGGATCTCAACGATGGAAATATCCTCACCCTTCTCGTCATTGTAGATGTAAGCCTGCATCTCGAACAGATCAATAATACCTTTAAATTCATCTTCTGCGCCGATTGGCAGCTGAAGACAGATTGCGTTTTTGCCAAGTCTGGTTCTGATCTGATCAACGGCACCATAGAAGTTAGCACCCATGATATCCATCTTGTTGATGAATGCCATACGTGGTACATTGTAGGTATCCGCCTGACGCCATACGTTCTCAGACTGCGGCTCAACTCCACCCTTTGCACAGAACACGCCCACAGCGCCGTCCAGTACACGAAGGGAACGCTCAACCTCTACTGTAAAGTCAACGTGGCCTGGAGTATCAATAATATTGATACGGTGTTCCTGAGCACCCGGCTTTACCTTGCAGTGTTCCTGCTGGGTCCAGTGGCAGGTTGTAGCAGCTGAAGTGATTGTGATTCCTCTTTCCTGCTCCTGCTCCATCCAGTCCATGGTAGCAGTACCTTCATGAGTATCACCGATTTTATAGTTTACACCAGTATAATAGAGGATACGCTCTGTCAATGTTGTTTTACCAGCATCGATATGGGCCATAATACCAATATTTCTGGTTCTTTCCAATGGATATTCTCTTCCAGCCAAAGCTTTTTCCTCCTATTAGAATCTGTAATGAGCAAATGCCTTGTTTGCCTCTGCCATCTTGTGCATGTCTTCTTTCTTCTTTACAGAAGCACCAGTGTTGTTGGCAGCATCCATAATCTCATTAGCAAGTCTTTCTTCCTGGGTCTTCTCGCCTCTCTTACGGGAGTACAGAGTGATCCATCTGAGTGCTAATGCCTGTCTTCTCTCAGCCTTAACTTCGATCGGCACCTGATAGGTAGCACCACCGATACGTTTTGCCTTTACTTCCAGTACAGGCATGATGTTGTTCATCGCTTCTTCGAATACTTCGACAGCCGGTTTGCCCATCTTTTCTTCTACTCGGCCGAATGCGCCGTATACAATCTTCTGAGCAACGCCCTTTTTACCATCTAACATGATGTTGTTGATTAACTTGGTAACAACCTTGTTATTGTAAAGCGGGTCTGCTAATACATCTCTCTTCTGAGTATGTCCTTTACGTGGCACGTTACTTCCCTCCTTAATATCGCCGCCCGAGCCTGCATGATGCAGGTTCCACAGCTTTTCATTAGATCTTAGGTACTCACAAACATTGAAGTTGCGTTCGCGCTCGGTTCTCTTATATATTATCCTGCAACCTACAGGTTCAATATCATCAATCCGGCACTAGAAATTCAATCATGTGGTTCTAATTATTATTTTTTGTCTTTTGGTCTCTTAGCACCGTATTTGGAACGAGCCTGCTTTCTGTTGGCTACGCCTGCGGTATCCAGTGTACCTCTAACGATATGATATCTGGTACCTGGTAAGTCTTTTACTCTTCCGCCACGGATTAAAACAACGCTATGCTCCTGTAAGTTGTGACCCTCACCTGGAATGTAGCTTGTTACTTCGATCCCGTTAGACAGACGTACTCTGGCGATCTTTCTGAGCGCTGAGTTAGGCTTCTTAGGTGTAGCAGTCTTAACTGCTGTGCAGACACCTCTCTTCTGAGGAGCGGAAACATCTGTAGCTCTCTTCTGTAAAGAGTTATAACCCTTCTGCAGAGCCGGAGCTGTGGATTTCTTTACGGATGTCTGTCTTCCCTTTCTAACTAACTGGTTAAATGTTGGCATTCTTTTCACCTCCTGTGATATTGTCTGTGGTTGCTGTATTTCTTTCAGCCTGATTGCTTGCACAAAAACATGACGCGTTTATGCACGCCTAATTATTATATACACTTTGCATTTTTCTGTCAAGGAAATTCTTTAAAACATTCTAAAAAACGAGAAAAGGCAGCTCCGGCCCGTCCGGACTTTGCCTTTTTTCTCAATTTATACCATTCGTCCTATTGAACGAGTCTCGGTTTATCCACTTTTCCTTCCACTACAGTCTGCAATTCCCGTATGGCGGCGTAATTGTCGATAATCTTATCATAATTGTATACAGTCTGCTTCTTTACAATATCCATATCCTTCCGAAGTTCACAGATATCATCACGCACATCAGCCATCTCGTTCTTCAGACCATGTACCTCTCCATACAAAGTCAGTATGTCGGTACGGATCGGCTTTAATTTCAATTCTAACTTTTCTTCTAACTTTTCGTCCAGCTTCTGGTACAGCCGCGTCTCCAGTCCGTCAAGCATGACGGCAATCGCATCTAATGTTTCCTGATCTGCCATTCTATCCCTCCCCTTTCACTAATTGACAGGCAAGTTTTCGTCTTTTATCATAACATGAAAAACAGGCAAAGTCCATCGATATACAGTTATCATAGTACAGGTTTATTCTGGAACTTCTGTCGAAATGACCGGACCTGGCAAGTCAGCGGAACCGCTGTTTCTTAAACCGTATTATAAGGATATCATATTTTCTGGAAAGACGCAATCTCTGTTTTGTCGTTCTTATATGGATATGGCGTTACAGTTCACTCCCAATGTCATTTAGTTTATGAGGGTCAACAGAGACTATTCATTGTCAGATAGTTGCGTAACAGGCTTAAGAGAGGGTATAAACAGTTTCCTATGCGGGACATGCAGAGAATAGGAGGAAATGGAAAATTCAGGGGATAACAAACAGACAGATTGCTCATCTGTCTCAAAATGTGCTATATTATGATTGACAGTCTCGCTTTATACGAAACGGTAAGCGAAACTGGTT
>OKVR01000084.1_pt1 | contig 67684 bp, 56 predicted proteins | sample 1606891 | NCBI WGS metagenome assembly OKVR01 (sample SAMN03281011, study PRJEB24777) | human gut metagenome | isolation source: fecal sample PR176 from 1 month old male Indian infant, caesarean delivered... | place: Singapore | collected 2006-01-13 | reverse complement strand
ATTGTAAGTTTACTTTAGTTAATACCGAATCATAAACGGTGGAACGCCGTGTGCGGTGAAAGTCGCACGCACGGTGTGGAGCGGGGGAAAATCCGAAGATAACTTCAAAGGATTACCTATCGCTATCCAAAGCACTCGACCAGGTGCGTCCCGGCGGCGTGGTGGCCTTTGTCACCAGCCGCTACACGATGGACGCCAAAGATTCCACCGTGCGCCGGTATCTTGCCCAGCGTGCTGAGCTGCTGGGAGCCATCCGTCTGCCCAATGACGCTTTCAAAAAGAACGCCGGTGCCGAGGTGGTTTCAGACATCATCTTCCTGCAAAAGCGGGACCGTCCACTGGACATCGTGCCGGAATGGACGCAGACCGGACAGACCGAGGACGGTTTTGCCATCAACCGCTATTTCCTGGACCACCCGGAAATGGTGCTGGGCCGACAGGAACCGGAAAGCACCGCCCATGGTATGGACTACACCGTGAATCCCATCGAGGGACTGGAGCTTGCCGATCAGCTGCACGATGCGGTGAAGCACATTCGCGGCACTTATCAGGAAGCCGATCTGCCGGAGCTGGGTGAGGGCGAAGCCATCGACACCTCCATCCCCGCCGACCCCAATGTGAAAAACTACTCCTATACCGTGGTGGACGGCGATGTGTATTTCCGTGAAAACAGCCGCATGGTACGCCCAGACCTGAATGCCACCGCCGAGGCCCGCGTGCAAGGGCTGGTGGGGCTGCGAGAATGTGTCCAGCAGCTCATTGACCTGCAAATGGACGCTGCCACACCGGACAGCGCCATCCGGGATAAACAGGCCGAACTGAACCGGCTCTATGACAGCTTTTCCGCAAAATATGGCCTGATCAATGACCGGGCGAACCGGCTGGCCTTTGCCGATGATTCCAGCTACTATCTGCTCTGCGCGCTGGAAGTCATTGACGAGGACGGCAAGCTGGAGCGCAAGGCAGATATGTTCACCAAACGGACCATCAAGCCCCACAAGGCGGTGGAAACCGTGGATACCGCCAGTGAAGCCCTTGCCGTTTCCATCGCGGAGAGAGCCTGTGTGGATATGGCATATATGTCGGAGCTGACCGGTAAGACCAGCGACGAACTGGCTGCCGAGCTGCAAGGCGTGATCTTCCGTGTACCGGGACAAGTGGAGAAAGATGGCACACCCCATTATGTGACCGCTGACGAATACCTGTCCGGCAATGTGCGCCGCAAGCTGCGTCAGGCACAGCGGGCCGCACAGCAGGACCCATCCTTCGCCGCCAATGTGGAAGCCCTTACCGCCGCCCAGCCCAAAGACCTGGACGCTTCGGAAATTGAGGTGCGCCTGGGTGCAACATGGATCGACAAAGAGTACATCCAGCAGTTTATGTACGAGACCTTTGATACCCCGTTTTATATGCAGCGGAATATTGAGGTCAACTACACCCCATTTACAGCAGAGTGGCAGATCACTGGCAAAAGCTCCATAAGCCAGAACAATGTGGCGGCCTATACCACCTATGGAACCAGCCGCGCCAACGCCTACAAGATTCTGGAGGACAGCCTGAACCTACGTGATGTCCGTATCTACGACACGGTGGAGGACGCGGACGGCAGGGAGCGCCGGGTGTTGAATGCCAAAGAGACCACCCTGGCCGCCCAAAAGCAGCAAGCGATCCGGGACGCTTTCAAAGACTGGATTTGGAAAGACCCGGACCGCCGCCAAGCTCTGGTCCGCCAGTACAATGAGGAAATGAACTCCACCCGTCCCCGTGAATACGACGGCGGACACATTACTTTCGGCGGCATGAACCCGGCCATCACCTTGCGGGAACACCAGAAAAACGCTATCGCTCATGTGCTGTACGGCGGCAATACGCTGCTGGCGCACGAGGTAGGCGCTGGCAAAACCTTTGAAATGGTGGCTGCCGCCATGGAGAGTAAGCGTCTGGGGCTGTGCCAGAAATCCCTCTTTGTTGTGCCGAACCACCTGACCGAGCAGTGGGCTTCGGAGTTTCTGCGGCTCTATCCCTCCGCCAATATCCTTGTGACCACGAAAAAGGACTTTGAGACCCACAACCGCAAGAAGTTCTGCGCCCGGATCGCCACCGGTGACTATGACGCTATCATCATGGGACATTCGCAGTTTGAGAAAATCCCCATCAGCCGGGAGCGTCAGGAACGGCTCCTATATGAGCAGATTGATGAAATCACGGAGGGGATTGCCGAGGTACAGGCCAGCGGCGGTGAGCGTTTTACGGTCAAGCAGCTGGAACGCACCCGCAAATCGCTGGAAGCCAGGCTGGAAAAATTGCAGGCCGAGAGCCGCAAGGACGATGTAGTGACATTCGAGCAGCTGGGCGTGGACCGCCTATTCGTCGATGAAGCGCATAACTACAAAAACCTGTTTTTATACACCAAAATGCGGAATGTGGCAGGTCTCTCCACCAGCGATGCCCAAAAGTCCAGCGATATGTTTGCGAAGTGTCGCTATATGGACGAGATTACCGGAAACCGTGGCGTTATCTTTGCCACCGGAACCCCGGTCAGCAACTCCATGACCGAGCTTTACACCATGCAGCGGTATCTCCAGTATGACCGCCTGCAAGAACTGAACATGACCCATTTCGACTGCTGGGCCAGCCGTTTCGGAGAAACCGTCACGGCGCTGGAACTGGCCCCGGAGGGAACCGGCTATCGGGCGCGCACCCGATTCTCCAAGTTTTTCAACCTGCCAGAGCTGATGAACCTGTTCAAAGAGGTGGCGGACATCAAGACCGCCGACCAGCTGAACCTGCCCACCCCGGAGGTGGAATACCACAATATTGTGGCACAGCCCACCGAACATCAGCAGGAAATGGTGAAGGCACTCTCCGAGCGCGCTTCCGAAGTACACAGAGGAAGTGTGGACCCGTCCGTGGATAATATGCTCAAAATCACCTCGGATGGCCGCAAGCTGGGACTGGACCAGCGCATCATCAACCAGCTACTGCCGGATGAACCCGGCACCAAGGTCAATCAGTGCGTGGACAACATCATGCAGATCTGGCGGGACGGGGACGCAGATAAGCTGACCCAGCTGGTATTCTGCGACATTTCCACACCCCAGGCAGCCCCCTCCAAAAAGGCAGCCAAACAGCTGGACAATCCGCTGCTTCATGGGTTGGAAGAAGCAATCCCACTGGATGAGCCGGAGCCTGCCTTTACCATCTATGAGGACATCCGCCAAAAGCTCATCGCCCAGGGGATGCCTGCCGACCAGATCGCCTTTATCCACGAAGCCAACACAGAGGTACGGAAAAAGGAACTGTTCTCCAAGGTCCGCACCGGGCAGGTGCGCGTCCTCTTAGGCAGCACTGCCAAGATGGGCGCTGGCACCAATGTGCAGGATCGCCTTGTAGCCCTCCATGACCTGGATTGTCCGTGGCGTCCGGGAGACCTTGCCCAGCGCAAGGGGCGCATCGAGCGTCAGGGCAACCAGAATCCGCTGGTTCATGTGTACCGCTATGTCACCGAGGGGACTTTTGACGCTTATCTCTGGCAGACAGTGGAAAACAAGCAGAAATTCATTTCGCAAATCATGACCAGCAAAAGCCCAGTTCGCTCCTGCGACGATGTGGATGAAACGGCTCTTTCTTTTGCTGAGATCAAGGCCCTGTGTGCCGGAGATCCCCGTATCAAGGAGCGCATGGATTTGGATGTTGAGGTTGCCAAGCTGAAGCTGATGAAAGCCGACCACCAGAGCAAGCAGTACCGTCTGGAGGACCAGCTGCTCAAATACTTCCCCCAGGAAATCGAAACCAACAAGGGGTATATCCAGGGCTTTGAAGTCGATTTGGAAACACTGGTTGCCCACCCACACCCGGCAGATGGCTTTGCTGGTATGGAGATCCGGGGCGATGTGCTGACCGACAAAGAAAACGCCGGTGCAGCCCTGCTGGATGCCTGTAAGGAGGTCAAAACCTCCGATCCGGTACAGATTGGCAGTTACCGTGGATTCATTATGTCTGTGGAATTTGAAGCATGGAAACAGGAATATACGCTCCTGCTGAAAGGACAAATGACCCATCGGGCGACCCTGGGTACAGACCCGCGCGGAAATCTCACCCGTATCGACAACGCACTGGCGCAGATGCCCCAGCGTCTGGAAGCGGTCAAAAACCAGCTGGAGAACCTTTACCAGCAGCAGGCCGCTGCCAAGGAGGAAGTTGGCAAGCCGTTCCCCTTTGAGGACGATCTGCGGATCAAGTCCGCCCGTCTGGTGGAACTGGATACCTTACTGAACATTGACGGCAAGGGCCACGCCCAGCCGGAAACAGTGGCTGCCAAGAGCGCGCGTCCCTCGGTGCTGGACAGCCTGAAACGCCCTGTGCCGCCCCGCAGCCCTGAAAAGAAACCAAAACAACACGAGGAGGTACGATGATTATGAATACCAACGATCTGAATACGGCTCTCTATGAAAAGATGGCCGCTGAACAGGATAAGTACAGGGACTGGCTGAAAAGCCAGCCCCCGGAAGAAACCCTGCACCACACCTATGAGTACGCCATCCGTGAGGACATCGTGATGGCGATGGAGGAACTGGAGCTGACCGATGCACAGGCACAGGCACTTTTGGAGTCTCCCTCTCCGCTGGCAGATGTGTACCGCTATTTTGAAAAGCTGGAGACCGGCTATATGGATGCGATCCGGGACAGCATTGAAAACCGGGCGGATGATGCGTGCAGGGCGCAGGAAGAATTACGGACTGCCCCTCTCTACCCCCATTCTGCCGCCTATGCGTCCCAGCATGGGGAGATGGCACAATATAACCGTTCTTATCAGGCAAACAGCGCCTGCAAAGAAGCCATTGAGCAGACCATCAGCGCTCACTATGCAGAGAACCGGCTGGATACGGAGGCGGCGGTCAAAGATGTGCTGGAAAAGTTCGGGGCGGAACGGGTACAGTTTATTCTTGCCAACACCATCCAGCACAAGAACCGTGACGGGCGTATTTCTCAGGACAATAAAGTCTGGGCAAAAACCATTCCCATGCCGGAAGACAGCGGTACTTCCCGCCACTGTGCCTATCTGGTTGTGGATGGGGTCAATCCCGGTCTGACCGACCTGTTTACCAGACAAGCCAGAAAAACCATGCAGGAACAGCAGAAAAGCTCTGTCCTGCAAAAGCTCAGACAAGAACCATCAATTCACAAACCTGCCGCCCCGAAGAAACGGGAGCCGGAGCGATGAGCAGCCCCAAACGCAAGCGAGATGTGCCGGTTCTGTTTTGGGTATCCGCTGATGAAATGGAATTGATTCAGCAGAAAATGGCGCAGTTTGGAACAAAAAACCTGAGCGCCTATCTGCGAAAAATGGCTGTGGACGGCTATGTGGTGCAGCTGGATTTGCCGGAACTGAAAGAACTGGTATCCCTGCTGCGCCGGAGCAGCAACAACTTAAACCAACTGACCCGCAAGGTGCATGAGACCGGGCGTATCTACGATGCCGATCTGGAGGATATATCTCAGCGGCAGGAACAGCTATGGGACGGCGTTAAGGAGATACTGACCCGGCTCTCCAAACTTTCGTAACCGGGACAAATACCCCATCTGCGGAGGGAGGAACGGCGTTCTTTTCGCCGCGCCTTCCTCCGCTTTTTCTTTTTGCCCGTATCCTTGCCTTTTGGCTGTGAGACAGGGATAATGGAATCAGGAACAGGAACTGTGATTTTGGGAGGAGGCATAACAATGAGGGCATTGGTATTTTTGCTGAAACTGTTGTTAAAGATTTTAGTGGCTCCGGTGATTTTGGCACTGACCCTGTTTGTATGGATTTGTGTGGGAATCGTGTATATCTCCGGTCTGGTGCTGGGGCTTATCAGCATGGTGATCGCCCTGCTGGGTGTGGCGGTTCTGATTACCTACTCCCTGCAAAACGGCATTATCCTGCTGGTGATGGCATTCCTTATTAGCCCGTTTGGTCTGCCGATGGCTGCCATCTGGCTGCTGGGCAAGGTGCAGGATTTGAAGTTTGCCATTCAGGATTTGGTTTATGGATAAAATATGTCACTGATGTTATTTTACTTTCCCTAAAAAATAGGATATACTATATAAGAATATATTCTGCCGCCGAGTGCGGATAGTTTTAGATAAAGGAGGGCGTGTATGGAAAATCAATTAACGCCAAACAACTCCATGATTTTGGAAATCCGAGAGCTGCTGGAAAACGCCAGAAAAAATGTTGCACAGCAGGTTAATACGCAGCTTTTGACAACCTACTGGAACATTGGCCGGATTATCGTGGAGTATGAACAGCAAAATCAGATTCGCGCAGACTATGGAAAACAAACCTTAAAGGAACTTTCCAAAGAACTAACACGGGAATTCGGCAAAGGCTTTTCTCGTTCTAATCTACAAAATATGCGGGCATTTTATCTTGCCTATGAAAAATGCCAGACAGTGTCTGGCAAATTGTCCTGGTCCCATTACTGCGAGCTTTTGAGTATTACCGATGAGAACAAGCGCAGCTTTTATGAGAAGGAATCTGTCAATTCGGGCTGGTCAGTTCGGGAGTTGAAACGGCAGATTGACAGCTCGCTGTATGAACGGCTGCTGCTTTCCAGTGAAGATGTGAATAAAGAAAAGGTTCTTTCTTTGGCTCAGAAAGGGGTTGAGATCAGCCAGCCAGCTGACATCATCCGTGATCCCTATGTGTTCGAGTTTTTGGGTGTGCCGGAGAACAAACCCATGTTGGAAAGCGATTTGGAAAAGGCTCTTGTGGCACAGATTGAAAAGTTTCTTTTGGAACTTGGACGAGGCTTCATGTTTGTCGGAACCCAGCAGCGTGTGACCCTGAACAATACCCACTACTATGTGGACATGGTGTTTTATAACAAAATCCTCCGCGCTTATGTGCTGATTGAACTGAAAACGAAAAAACTGACACCAGAGGCTGCCGGTCAGCTCAATATGTACTTAAACTACTATGCGGCGGAAGTCAACGACCCTGACGATAACCCTCCTATCGGTATTATCCTCTGTACGGAAAAAGACAGCATCGCGGCAGAATATGCCCTGGGCGGTCTGTCCAACAATATCTTCGCATCCCGGTATGTTCTCTATATGCCGGATAAGGAACAGCTGATTGCTCAGGTAGAGGCTGTCTTGAAAAACTGGCACGAAAAGAAAGACAACCGCCATGACTGAAAAAGAACTGATTGGAAAAGTACATTCAGCGGTCTATCATCAATGCCAGCGCCGTGGTTATGCGGCTCCGGTGGATGTGCTGATGGAGGTCGGTGTCCTGCCAAAGCAGAAATATGAGGACTGGCGGTTTGGACGGGTGGACTATTTGGAACGGGTCTGCACCGTCAATCTGCGCAAACTCTCATTCATCATGCACCAGATGCGGGTGTACGCACAGAAAACCGGCTTAAAACCCTCCTTCTGTTACTACAAGCAATGGGGTGTAAAAAAGAAAAATGGGCAGGGACACAAGCCGGTGATTCCGCTGCGGTTCAGCAAAAGCGGAAACTCGGAAATTGAGAAATGGTATGCAACTCATTTTGTGGACACCAAACGGATTGCAGCCTTAAAAGCACAGCAGCCTGTTGAAAATTCAGATTAACCAAAGGACAGCTCACACAGCTGTCCTTTTCTTTTTGGAAAGGAGGTTCCCCCCCTATGGCAACCACACGCATCATGCCGTTGCATATCGGCAAGGGCCGCACCGAAAGTCAGGCAGTCAGCGACATCATTGATTATGTGGCAAATCCGCAAAAGACCGACAACGGAAAACTAATTACCGGCTATGGCTGTGACAGCCGGACTGCCGATGCAGAGTTTCTGCTTGCGAAGCGGCAGTATATCGCCGCCACCGGGCGGGTGCGCGGGGCGGACGATGTGATCGCTTACCATGTGCGCCAGTCATTCAAACCCGGAGAAATTACCCCGGAGGAAGCAAACCGGCTGGGCGTGGAGTTTGCCATGCGGTTCACCAAAGGTAATCATGCCTTTGTGGTCTGCACTCACATAGACAAATCGCACATTCATAATCACATCATCTGGTCGGCGGTCAATATGGATTGTGACCGAAAGTTCCGCAACTTTTGGGGCAGCACCAGAGCCGTCCGGCGCTTGAGCGACACCATCTGTATCGAGAACGGACTGTCCATTGTGGAGAATCCAAAGCCCCACGGAAAAAGCTACAACAAGTGGCTGGGCGATCAGGCCAAGCCCTCCCATCGGGAGCAGCTGCGGGTGATGATTGACCGTGCGCTGGAGCAGAAACCGGCAGACTTTGATGCGCTGCTGAAGCTGCTTTCGGAAATGGGCTGCGAAGTATCCCGGCGCGGGAAAGCGATCCGTCTCAAAGCACCCGGCTGGAAGAATGTAGCCCGTATGGATGACAAGCTGGGGGCCGGGTACAGTGAAGCAGAAATCCGTGCGGTACTGGCCGGAGAAAAACAGCATACGCCCCGTAAGAAATCCATCGTGCAGCCGGAGCCGCCCAAGGTCAATCTGCTGGTGGACATTCAGGCAAAATTACAGGCTGGGAAAGGCGCTGGGTATGCGCGCTGGGCCAAGGTTTTTAACCTGAAACAGATGGCGCAGACTGTAAATTTTCTTACCGAACATCATCTGCTGGACTATGCGGAACTGGCAGAAAAAGCGGCGGCAGCCACCGCCCACCACAACGAACTGTCGGCGCAGATCAAGGCAGCGGAAAAGCGCATGGCGGAGATTGCTGTCCTGCGTACCCACATCGTAAATTATGCCAAGACCCGCGAGACCTATGTGGCCTACCGGAAAGCTGGTTGCTCCAAGAAATTCCGCGAGGAACATGAAGAAGAAATCCTGCTTCATCAGGCGGCAAAAAACGCCTTTGACGAGATGGGTGTGAAGAAGCTGCCCAAGGTCAAGGACCTGCAAGCCGAGTATGCCAAGCTGCTGGAAGAAAAGAAGAAAACCTACGCCGAGTACCGGCGCTCCCGTGAAGAAATGCGGGAGCTTTTGACGGCCAAAGCCAATGTGGACCGGCTGCTGAAAATGGATGAGGAACAGAAAAAAGAACAGGAAAAAGACCACGGCCAGCGGTAAGCCGGTCATGGTCCAAAGCGTTCGCAGAACGCGCAGCCGCAGAATGAAATTCTGCGTTCAAGGGGGTTTGGGGGCGCTGCCCCAGGCAAGCAAAGCGGAGGGGAAAATCACGGCAGGATTTTTCCCTCTGCGGGCCGAGTGTATTAACACCGGCATTGCTTGCCAGATTTACCCCGAATTCGGGACAAGTACTACAAGCAATTTGATAAGTACTTTATTTTTGTTGAGCAGGCTATCAGAAAAACAAAGGATGCAGGCTACATTTGTTATATTGTCCCAAACAAATTTTTCAAAGTTGGTGCAGGAGAACATCTGCGAAGCTTAATTGCAAAAGGCCGATACTTGGTAAGCCTTGATGATTTTGGGGATGCACAGTTGTTTGAGGATAAGACTATTTATAGCTCCATCCTCCTTTTATGTAAGTCTCCACAAGAGAAATTCCGTTACACTGGCGTGGATTCTGCCGATAAGCTATGGGTTGGAGAGGAAGTCAGTTCCATAGAATTTGGCTCCTCTATTCTCAACAAGCTTAGAATGGCAATAACACAAGGGAGAGACGGCTCAAAGAGCTATCTCTCCCTGTTTATCATTACGGCCAACAACCCTTTTAATCCGAAACAACTTCGTTCAGCCATTGCTGTATCAGTTTTCGTTTTGGGGAAGTAGGTTTATAAATTACGTAGTTCTTCATTGAAGGTATCTCTTCATTCAAAATTGTAACCTCAAACAATGATTCGTTGGACAATTCCTGCTCCACCATCTTTCGCGGCACAAAGGCATAGCCGTCATCATTCAATAAGTATGGAACGATATTTTCCCCTATATCTATATCGAGCTGAAATGCCTTGTATCTTGAAAAAATCCTGTTATGTGTATCCGCATATAGGAAATTTGAATTGTAGATGCGCAGCGTTTCCATGTCTTTCAGTGTTATGCATTCATTTAGATCAGTAGGTTGTTTACTGGTAACAAGTATGATTTCATCTTCACACACAAGATCACACTGGAAACCGGTATGCCTAAACGGGTGATGTGAATAGCCTATATCAATCTTTCCTTGGTGCATAGCAGAAATAATATGTCTTGAATGCCCGAACTCTATGCGAACAGAAATGTCACTATGCTTTTCCAAAAAACGTCTGGTTCCTTGCACCAGATAACACTTGTGGAAAGCATAAACCGTTCCGATTGTCAATCGCTCAGAAAACTGACCAACCAAGCCAATTCTATCAATTGCTCTGTTCTCTAATTCCACTATGTTTTTTGCATATTCCAGAAAGGCCTGCCCTGCTAAAGTAAGTTCGGCGTGGTTGTAGCTACGAATAAAAAGACTCTGCCCCAACTCTTTTTCCAGTTCCTGTATTCGGCTGCTGACCGTGGACTGGACTACAATGTGCTCTTTCGCCGTTTCGGAGAAGCTTCCATTCTCCGCAAGTGTTAGAAATGTTCTCAGGTAATCTATATTCATGTACTCCTCCACGCTATCAATAATTCCGATTAAGTTTGTAAAAACTATTCGTTGGACAAATTATATGGCAAGAACTACAATATGTCAATAGGAGCGTCATAACCACATTGACTATGATGCTCTCTATTAAAAGAAATGGAGGAATAGCAATGGCACATTTGCTTATGATTGAAAGCTGGGTCGGAGCAAGCGGAAACCTCTTACCACCTTTATTGAGGGAACTCGGACATAGCTATACTTTTGTAACCCGGAAGGCATCACATTATCAAAATCCGATGAGCTCGGAAAAGCACGCTGTTTTCCGTTATGCTGACGATGTTGTCGAAACAGAAACGAACGATCTGCAACAGCTGATCGAATCGGTTAGGCACGTGCGGTTCGATGGTGTGATAACGGTGTGTGATTATTACATCGAAACGGTTTGTGAAGTTGCAAAGGCTTACAATGTACCGTGTCCGTTTTCAGCCAACGTTAAGACCGCACGACAGAAACATTTAATGCGGCAGGCTGTAGATCGTGCTGGATTGTCCAATCCAAAGTACATGCTTGCTTATAATTGGGAGGAAGTTGAAAAGGCAGCGCAAGAAATAGGTTATCCTCTTGTTCTTAAACCTGTGGATTTAGCCTCAAGCGCATTTGTTAAACTTATTCAGACTTCAAATGATCTGCAACAGGCATATCGTGATTTGGAGAATTTCCCGCTTAATTTCCGTGATCAAGAAAGAGAGCGAGCATTTTTGATTGAAGAATATATATGCGGAGAAGAAGTCAGTGTGGAGACGGTTTCAAATAACGGTGAGATTACCGTTGTAGGTATTACGGACAAGTCTGTGACTGGCAGTCCGTACTTTATAGAAAACGGACATATGTTCCCGGCAAAACTGGATGAGGACGTGAAAGAGGAGATAGGCGATTATGTGCGCAATGTATTGCTGGCAACAGGATATGACCACGGAATCGCTCACACAGAGATAAAACTCACGAAGGATGGTCCCAAAGTGGTGGAAATCAACCCTCGTACAGCAGGAAACTATATCGTGGAACTCATTGAATATGTGACCGGCGTAAATATGCTTAAAGCCTTTGTATCCCTTGCTTTAGGACAGCAACCGTCCGTTACTGTATCTGATACCAACGTGAGCAGTGCTGCGATTATGTTTATTGTTCCGGATTGCGGCGGCAAGATAAGGCAGATTAAGGGCGCTGACACGTTAAGGGAAGATTCAAATATCATACGGTATAGAATCGAGGACTGTGTGGGTAAATCCATTGAAAAACCAATCGACAATGCCTGCTATTTGGGACACGTTATAACGCGAGATTGCGATGGGTACGGCGCTCGCATGTTCGCTGAAACTGCATTGAGAAGGTTGGAAATTGAGTTTGAGGAAACGGAGCGAGTACATGAAGCAATATAAAAATGTTAATGAATTATGGGGTGCTATCGTGAATGGAGATATGGATCCCTCTGTTTCTGATTTTTTCGTAACAGGAGCGTCTTATATTTATCAGACAACGCAATTTCCAAACTCCATTAATAAATACCACAACTATTATCTATTACTGAGAGTCGGGACATACTTTGGAGCATGCTCTCATGTGCCGGAGCAATTAGGCATTGAAGCAGGAAGAGAGTTTTCAGGCAAGTCTCTCAAAAGCTGCGTGATTGACCCGCGTTTGCCGGTTAGAATTGCAGCAATGGACGCTTATCTTGGCACAGTATATCCTCACGAAAGGCAATGCAGCGATGCTGTGGAACTACCGGGGGGAACCCCGGCCGAGAAAGCGGATTTTCGTGACAACCTGATTGCTGATATTGCCAACATAGAACAGGGCATGAGGATTGCGTTGATTGGGGTTGTAAACCCGCTTATAGCTGCAATACGAAAGCGCGGAGGAACCTGCCTTCCCTGCGATTTGCAAATGGAAAGAACACAATGGGGCGACCCCGTAGAAAAGGATATGGAAAAAGTATTGGATTCTGCAGACGGGGTAATCTGTACAGGAATGACCCTAAGCAACGGAACCTTTGATCGAGTCGTAGAACGGGTACTGGAGCGCAATATTCCGCTGACTGTTTATGCGCAAACTGGCAGTGCTGTTGCTGCGAGGTTTGTGGGCAACGGAATCACCTCTCTCTTAGCGGAATCGTTTCCTTTTTCGCAATTCAGTGCAAACGCGACCCGTGTTTTTTGCTACAAAGGATAAGGTGACTAGAATTGATTCGTTTAAAAACAAATACCGACAACTTGCTGCACTCCAATCCGGAACTGTATGCTGTGTTTGAAAACGATAAGTCTTTTGAAATGGCGCGTTTTATACACGCGATACTCCAAAAATACGAAACAGGAAAAAAGGTATTGGATGTTGGATCGGGTTTGGGGAGAGAAGTAGCTTTTCTAAGAGAAAAAGGATACGATGCTGTAGGCATAGATGCTTCGGAAGATATGGTTGCCTGGTCACAAAAGCACTATCCAAACGCCAATTTTTATATTGGGCAACAGGCAATGTTTGACCTAAACCAGACATTTGATGCTCTGGTTTGCGTTGGGAGCACCTTCCTGTATAACTACACCAACGAAGATGCTGGTTCTACTCTGACGAATTTCCGAAAGCATCTTAAAGATGGCGGCATTTTGTATCTTGATATGAGGAATGCAGCTTTTTTCTTAACAAAGGAGGGACAGAGATGGTTGACGGACGAGCTTTTGGAGGAAGCGATATTCGATGGTAAACCAGCAATTGTAAAAACACGCTTTTACATTGATTTAGCAAAACAGATTTTAAAACGTGACTATAATTGGAAAATTGGAACTCGTGAGGCGATTATTGAGCACTTGGAGCATCGTCTTTTCTTCCCGCAGGAAATAGCAGGGTTGTTATCAGCAAATGGCTTTGAGGTTGTTGAGTTGTTCGATAAACCGGAACCTCATATCAGTTCATTTACTGATATCCGTCCATTTCAATTTGGATATGAACTAAGTGGGCGGAGGCTTCAAGTAATAGCAAAAGCAATCTAAGGCAGTAAGGAGGTGTTAGGAAGCGTGGAAACGCAGATCAATCAACGCCGCGGCTTGCTCATACTTTTATTTTTTACGTTTTTCATGGTGGTTGGATTTGATATGATTATGCCGCTGGTTATCGGGCATTATGTCAACAACGTTGGCCTTACTGCGACTGCCGTCTCAGTAGCGCTTGCAATACGGCAGTTTTCGCAGCAGGGTCTTGCGATGATCGGTGGTGCCTTGGCAGATCGGTTTCAGGTCAAAACACTTATCAGCGTGGGCGTATTTCTAAGAGTTCTTGGATTTCTGACCCTGGCATTTTCAAGTGCCTATGGGATGCTGATTGCTGCCATGATATTGATCGGCCTAGGCGGAGTTCTTTTTGAAATGCCATATCAGTCTGCGATTGCAATGCTCACAACAAATGACAATCGTCCTAAATATTATTCGCTGAATAACACAATTACGGGGATAGCAAGCGCAATCGGCCCCCTTTTGGGAGTAGCCCTGCTTCGACTGGATTTTAAAGTTGTCTGCTTTGGCGCAGCGAGTTGCTTTATGATTAATTTCGTATTATCACGTGTTGCCATGCCACCGATTATGCGGCAGGCAAAGTCGTATGCGGTTATGCCTGCTGTCAAAAGAATTGCAAAAGACAGACCATATCAAATATTCGTCCTTTTGATGATGGTGTTTTGGCTGGGAGCGTCCCAGATTGATATTACATACCCCCTAAGAGTCCAGGAAATTTACGGCTCAGCTGATGGTGTGGGTATTATGTATACGGTGTATGCCGTTGTCATGGCAGTATTACAGTATCCTCTGGTAGCACTTGCTTCCAAACGATTCTCGTCTCGGGCAGCGGTAGTAATCGGAACCGGAATCATCACAGCGGCATTGATTGCTACCCCGTTCGCCGCCGATGTAAAGTCGTTTATGGCAATTGTGGCCTGCTACGCAGTGGGCATGATACTGGCGAGGCCGAACCAGCAGAATATCGCTGTATCAATGGCAGATACACGAGCGTTGGGAATGTATTTAGGGGTGAATTCTACAGCTTTTGCGATTGGCAAAGGTTTTGGAACGATTATTGGCGGCGCGTCCTTTGATATGGCAAAAAAATACACTCTAGAGAATGCGCCGTGGTACTTGTATGGCGTTCTGGTAGGAACGGCAATGATTGGATTTATGTTGTATAAGAATTTCGGCACCCCAAAAGATGAAACAGAAAAACAAAAACAATAGATACGGAGGAGGCAAAAAATGACTGGTACGAAAAATAGACAAAAATCGATCCTTATGATTTGCTGCTTGCTGGCAGTTTCAATGCTTGCTGGCTGCGGTGCAAAACCGACCGATGAGAGCAGCAATGCTCTAACTGAAAGTAATGCTACTATTTCTGCATCTGAACTGGTAGTTGCGGGAAATGAAATTGCCATTGGCGTAGATCCTACCGTATATCCTGCGGCGGATTATCTGCTGAATATGGGCGCTGGAGAAATTCTATTCAAAGCGGATGCAAACGGTGTGATTCAACCCTATTTTGCCAAAGATGTTTCACAACTTGATGAATATACATGGGAGATCAAACTGCATCCCAATGCCACGTTCTGGAGCGGCGACCCGGCCGATGCAGAAGCCGTAATCGCTTCCTTGATGCGATCAAAGGCGCTTGATCCAAAAGCCAACCCCTTCTTACAAGGGATTGATTTTACTGCGGTAGATTCCGAGACCATACAGGCCGTGACAGAAACTCCTAATGTGGATATTACTTTGAATTTGTCATCCCCACAGTTGCTCATTCATAATACCGCAGAAAAATATACTTATGAGAGCATCGAGACAGCAGACTATACCGGTATGTACCGAATTGTAGAGTTTAAGCCTGCACAGTGCATGGTTTTTGAAAAGAATGAAAACTATTGGGGTACAAAACCTGAGATCCAGAGGGTCGTACATGAACAGATTGGTGATGCGGACGCCCGTGTCATCGCTGCACTGAGTGGACGATACCATGTGGTAATGGATATTCCTCAGTCGGCTTATAGTCAGTTTGATAACAGTGAAGAGGCGAAGATTGTACTGGTTCCGGGTGCGCAGACCCAGACAATTTATCTCAACTGTGAAAAAGAGGCACTGAATGATTATCGTGTGCGTCAGGCTTTAGGTTGGGCTTTAGATCGTGAGGAGCTGATTGCTCTGGGTATGGAAGGATTAAGCGAGCCGGTTACTACATGGCTTGGTTCCAATCCCACATATGAAAAAGTAAAAAATGCGTATTACGATTCCTGCAACGTGGAGAAGTCCGCGCAGCTATTGGATGATGCTGGCTGGATTCTGGACGAGGATGGCTTCCGCTACAAAGATGGACAGCAGCTTACCATCCTGCTTCGTACTTTCCGAAACGATCAGGCACTCGGCGAAACCATTCAGATGCAGTGGAAGAAAATCGGTGTTAATGTTTCTGTGCAACACGGAGATTATTCGTTAATCACCACAGCGCGTGAAACGGGTGATTGGGATGCATCTGTCGAAGCATGGGGGACGTTCGGAAATGTGTCGGCGCTTCTGAACGCCCAATACGCTGCCGACGGCGCAGCCAATTACGGACGATTCCAGGATAAAAAATTGGCAGGAATGCTAGAGAGTCTGGCGCAAGCGGCAACCACGGAAGAACGCATAAAAATCGGTGAGGAGATTTCTCTTTACGTAGCAGAGCAATCCCCTGCGCTCTATATTGCACCAAGGCCGCAAATCACTGCTGTTAGCACCTCACTTGAGGGATTTGTCCCGCATTTCCGTCAGTTTGAAAATGTGGTGAATGCCAATCTTAGGATTAAATAATATCGAAAACGGCAGCAGGAGATACGGAACTGGACTCCTGCTGCCATTTTTTAAGTGAGGTGACATGATGATCAGAAATATGGTTCTGAAAAGGATTGGCAGTGCTCTTCTTGCTCTGCTCCTGTCCTCAGTTGTTATTTTTTTATTAGTTAGACTTGCTCCGGGCGACCCGATCAACCTGGTACTTGGAGAGGGGCCGGGCGATATTGGCGTAAACACGGAACTGCTTGAAGAACGTAGAGAATCTTTACGGGAAGCGCATGGATTAAATGACAGTATTCCTGTTCAGTATGCAAACTGGTTCAAAAAGATCATAACCCTGGACATGGGGACTTCTATTCGTAGCGGCAGAACCATCACTCAGGAACTATGGAGTAGAGTGCCCGCAACATTCACTCTCGCTCTGGCGGCATTATTTATCGAAACGATATTGGGTGTGCTGTTTGGTATCTATTCGGCAGTCCATGCCGGCAAATTACAGGATCGCGCAATCCGTCTGTTTTGTGTTATCCTTGCTTCGCTTCCTGCTTTCGTGTTGTCGTTGTTGTTTCTGTTTTTATTTGCTGTTCGGCTTCATTGGTATGAAATTAGCAGCCAAATGGAGTGGGGCAGATTGTGGCTGCCTGCAATTACACTAGGGATAATTGGAGCGCCCAGATGTATCCGCATGGTTCGTGCAGCAATGCTGACTGAGTTGGGTCAGTTATATGTTTCCTCGGCACTTTCACGAGGACTTACCTCCAAGATGGTTCTTCAGGGAGCGTTTCAGAACGCACTGCTCCCTGCCATTACAACCGTAGCCCTGTCCTTTGCACATATGATAGGCGGCTCCGTTGTGATTGAAGCTATTTTTAATTGGCCGGGAATTGGAAATTACGCAATCAACAGCATATTGGTACATGATTACCCTGCTGTTCAAGGATATACTGTGTTGACGGTTGCTACAGTCATTTTGATCAACCTGACTGTAGAAATCACCTATATACTTAGCAACCCGATGGTGCGCAGAGGCGGAATTTCCCGCCCTACTGCACAGCAATAGGAGGTGACTTTGTATGGGAAACAGAAAAATTCCAAGCACTGTTTTACTTGGCTCAATACTATTACTGGTTATTATCCTGCTTGTTATCGCTGCCCCTCTTTTTACCAGCTATGCGCCCGATGAAGCAATTGCGGAACGATTGCAGGAATTTAGCTTTTCACATCCCTTTGGAACGGATCGCTATGGGCGTGATATTTTCTGCCGAACGCTGTATGGCGGCAGGACTACCCTCACTGCGTGCTTTCTTGCCCTTGTAATGGCGTTGTTTATAGGCACGTTCTTTGGTATTATCACCGGCATGAGAAGTCGCGGCCTTTTGGATACGATCATAATGCGGGTTATAGATGTCCTGATGGCGTTTCCCTTCATGGTGTTTGCTATGGTGTTTGCCGCGCTGTGGGGCACTGGGTTGGCCAATTTACTTATTGCAGTAGTCGCAGTCTGGTGGGTTCCGTTTGCGAGACTGGCAAGAAGCATCGTTCTTCAGGTAAAGAATGACCCGTCTATACAGGCTGCTCGTGTGCTGGGAGCGTCTGGGTGGCGGATGGGAGTTTTTGAGCTGCTCCCCAAGATGATTGGTTCTCTATTGGTACTGGCCACGTTTGAATTGGGCACACTGATACTCTCTGTTTCGGCCCTTTCATTCTTAGGCATGGGAGCGTTACCGCCAACCCCGGAATGGGGAAGCATGCTGTCTGACGCCCGGGCACATTTCTTTCAGGCTCCGCACATTTTATTGGGTCCTGCTTTGTTCATTGTTCTTACGGTCCTTTCGCTTAATTTGATTGGAGAAGGTTTGCGGGATATGCTGGACCCGTATGAACATATTGATATTTTGAATTAGGAGGTCGCTATGGATAATTATTTGAAAGCCGCACTATCTGTCGAGCAACTCAAGGTTAGCTATGTGCAAAACAAAAAACGACTTCCCGTGCTGGACGGAATTTCTTTTGTATTGGAAAAAGGAAAGATTCTTGCTCTGCTCGGAGAAAGTGGTTCGGGGAAATCCACTTGTGGGAAATCGCTCATAGGCGTATTGCCGCCATCGGCAAAAATTGATAGTGGTACTGTCCGTTTCGGGAACGGTGATTATGTGGATATTTCTGACAATGATATCAATTGGAAAACAATACGTGGAATGCGTATTGGGATGATTTATCAGGACGCACAGCTTGCACTTAATCCCGTGAAAACAATACGTGTGCATTTTGAGGAGACTCTAAGAAACAAGCCATTTCCATCAAAAGAAGCTATGGAGAAAGTTTGTTATGATATGCTCCGGTTACTGAACTTTGATGATCCTGAGCGGGTACTGAATGCTTATCCTTTTGAGCTAAGCGGCGGGATGTGCCAGAGGGTTTATATTGCGATGATACTCAGCCTTGAGCCGGAAGTTCTTATTGCCGATGAGCCTACTTCTGCGCTAGATACAGTAAGTCAAAAAGAAGTGCTGCAGTTACTTCGGGACACACAAAAAAAGCTGGGATTATCTATTGTTTTAATTACCCATGATATTGGTGTCGTTCATGAAATCTGTGACCGCGTAATTGTTTTAAATGAAGGGAAAATTGTGGAACAAGGGGCAGTACAGGATGTTCTTTTACACCCAAAGGAACATTATACAAAACAACTGATTGAGGCGCGAAACTTACCCGCTTTTTCGCTGCCATGCTCAAAATGCAAAGAGCCGCTGTTGAAGATTGAGTGCATCAAAAAAGCATTTCAAAAAGGAAATAAGTGCAAAAACGTCTTAAACCAAGTAGACTTGCTTGTGCATAAAGGGGAAACTATTGGAATATTGGGATTTAGCGGTTGTGGGAAATCGACATTAGCAAGGTGCGTCACCGGACTGGAATTGCCTGATCAGGGAAAGATTATGTATAACGGCCAGGATATTTCCATGCTGCGAGGAAGGAAGAGACAACACATTTGCAAATCATTACAAATCGTTTTTCAGGACGCAAGAGCCAGCCTTAATCCTCGTCGCTCTGCACTGGAGCTTGTGCAGGAACCTTTGAAATACCTGAAAATAGGAACGACGAAGGAACGCACAGAAAAAGCTCGATTTTATTTAAAGAGTGTAGGGATTGATGGAGATGCCCTGCACCGTCGTCCTCCCCAACTCAGCACGGGGCAGTGCCAAAGGATTGCTATCGCCCGTGCCCTTATTGTGGAGCCTGAGCTTCTAATTTGCGATGAAGCCGTATCGGCACTGGATATGATACTGCAAAAGCAGATTTTGGATCTCCTGTTAAATCTCCAAAAATCCATTGGCTTTGCATATATTATGATTTCCCATGACGCAAGAGTCATCCGTCATTCCTGTGAAAGAGTTGCAATTATGAACAATGGGGTTTTTGTAGATATGGTTTCGACAGACAGGTTAGCCGCTCAGTCGGAAAACGAGTTTACACACTGCCTGTTGAGCAGCGAACTACACATAGCAGAGGTATCATAATTTAGCAGGCTGGTATAAATGGGTAGTTTTCGATGTACAGCCTAAAAGAGCAAATAATAAATAAGGTGGTGATAGAATGCATTTGCTGGAAACAATAGGAAATACTCCGCTGATTGAACTTAGAAACACTACCGCTTCTACGGAAGGACGACTTCTGTTTAAATATGAGCGTGGTAATCCGGGAGGAAGCATAAAAGACAGGCCGGCGTTGTTCATTGTGACAGAAGCTGAAAAACGAGGATTATTAAAACCCGGGGGAACCATTATAGAATCCTCAAGTGGAAACTTCGGAATATCCTTGGCGATGATAGGAGCTGCTAAGGGGTATCGAGTTATTATTCTGGTCGATCCTAAAACCACTGCGACTAACTTAGCTCTCCTGAAATGCTTTGGCGCAGAGGTTATTGTTGTAACAGAACAAGATGATTCCGGCAGTTATCACAAAACAAGGATTTCTCTTGCGAATAAATTGGCCAGTGAAATCCCTGATGCATTTCGTCCAGATCAGTGCTTCAACCTGTTAAACAGCACTGCGCATTACCAAGGAACAGCACGTGAAATCTTTGCTGATTGCCCAGATAATGTCGCAGCTATTGTGGCCGCAGTAAGCACTGGCGGACAACTGGGTGGGATTTCACGATACACGAAAACATATAGGCCGGACGTAAAAGTGATCGGTGTTGATGCTGTTGGGTCCTCTATTTTTGGCGGTGAGTCACACTCATATCTGATTCCTGGTATTGGACTGGCATGGACACCGTGCAATGTTGCAGTCGAGAATATCGATTCTGTGTATAAGGTCACTGATGAGGCGGCTTTTGTAGCAGCAAGATGCTTTGCCAGAAATGAAGGTGTTTTGATGGGGCCGTCCGGCGGAGCTTGCGCTTTGGTCGCATTAACAATCACTAAACAGCTTTCTCCGCACGATTGTGTCGTGTGCATTATTTCTGATGGAGGGGATCGTTACATTCAAACTTTACTTGATGATGCTTGGATGCAATCCAACAACTTTTCAATTGAAACAAGCTTAGAAAAACTTTTGGCACTCACAGGAACTATTACACCTTGGAGCATACATCCTGATCAAAATGCAAATTACAAACCTGAATTGAAAAGTCAGTTATGTGTTCCTGCATCGACTCAGACTATCAATGAGAATATAGATGAAATCAATGAATCAGCGTCTAGAATTTCTTTTATTGATTAGCATGGTGTTTATTTCGTCTGTTTGAAATCCCTGTTTGATCATGGGAATAAGATGAGGGAAAACCTGTTGCGAAAGAGAATTAAGAATTTATCCTGAAGTGCAAGAAATAATTTTAAAAACATAAGTTCCTCTTTGGACGTTGCGAAGAAATATAATAACGCGCAAGGGTTAGCTCGTGCTAACTTGCTTTTAATCAAATCTGATCACACGGTATGAAAGGAGTTTTGTCTATGTTTGCAGTATACAAAAAACTGCTCTATTATGTGCCCAAGCAGCGACCTTTGGCCTATATTGCAATCGGCCTGACGGTGGTGTCCACATTGCTCAATGTAGGCGCTTATTACTACCTCTATGAGTTTTTGAAACGATTGGTGGTAGACGGAGATATGGGGCATGCTCAATATAATGCGTTTCTGGTTGCGGGGCTGTTGATTGGCGGTTCGCTCTTGTATTTTGCAGCCGTGCTTTTGACGCATATGTTGGGCTTCCGGCTGGAGACCAACTTGCGCAAGCGTGGGATTGACGGCCTGACCAATGCCAGCTTCCGCTACTTTGATCTGAACTCATCGGGAAAGACACGTAAACTCATTGATGACAACGCGGCCCAAACGCATTCTATTGTAGCCCATCTGATTCCTGACAATGCTGGAGCAATTCTGACACCGTTTTTGGCGCTTGTGGTGGGGTTTTTGATCAGTCTGCGGGTAGGCATTGTTCTATTGGTTCTGTTCCTACTGAGTGGCGTGCTCCTTGTCCTGATGACCGGGGAAAAGAAGTTTATGGAAGTCTACCAAAAGGCGCTGGAGACAATGAGCAGCGAGACCGTGGAGTACATACGCGGGATACAGGTGCTCAAGATTTTTGGCATAGACGCTACATCTTTCAAGACGCTGCATCGGGCAATCGCGGATTATGCACGGCATGCCTTGAACTATTCCATGAGCTGCCGCAGACCATATGTGTTATTCCAGCTGATTCTATTCGGCTTTATTGCCGTACTCGTTTCAGTGGCAGCCTTAACGCTGAATCGGATGCAAGACCCTGCCGTGTTGGCGGTGGAACTCATTATGACGTTATTCCTTGGTGGAGTAATGTTTACCGCCTTTATGAAAGTGATGTATGTAGGTATGTATGCATTCATGGGAACTTCGGCGGTTGAAAAACTGGAGCAGGTGTTTTCAGATATGCAAAAGGATCGGCTTACATTTGGGAACAAGAGCACATTCAAAAACTATGACATTGAATTTGAACGGGTATGCTTTGGGTATACAGACCAGATGGTGCTGGAGGATGTTAGCTTCACTCTGAAAGAAGGCAGGAGCTATGCTCTGGTGGGATCTTCTGGAGGAGGAAAGTCCACGATTGCCAAATTGATTTCTGGTTTTTACAAAGTGGATGGAGGAGCGGTCAAGATTGGGGGAGAGCCCATTGAAGCCTATACAGAGGACGCCTTAATCCGCAATATCGCCTTTGTGTTCCAGAATGTCCGTTTGTTTCACATCAGTATTTACGAGAATGTCCGTCTGGCGAACCCAGACGCTCAAAGAGCGGAGGTCATGGAAGCGCTGCATCAGGCAGGTTGCGACAGCATTCTGGATAAGTTTAAGGATCGGGAAAATACGGTGATTGGCTCCAAAGGCGTATACCTGTCGGGCGGTGAGAAGCAGCGGATTGCAATCGCACGGGCAATGCTAAAGAATGCGAAAATCGTGATCCTTGACGAGGCCAGCGCGGCAATCGATCCGGAGAATGAGCATGAGCTGCAAAAGGCGTTTGCTCACTTAATGAAGGGAAAGACTGTCATTATGATTGCACACCGGCTGTCCAGCATTCGAAATGTGGATGAAATTCTGGTTTTGGAGGACGGGAAAATAGCAGAGCGAGGAACGGACGCAGCGTTGATGGCGACCGATACCAAGTACAGAGAATATCAAACGCTCTATGAACAGGCAAATGAATGGAGGGTTGTAAGATGAGAGAACTGTTTAAAACGCATTTTGCCCTGACCGACAAGGGGGCCAAAGATTTGCAAAAGGCCAGCGCGGCCTCCTTCTTCGTCTATGTGATCAACTTTTTCCCTGCAATGCTGCTGCTTCTCTTGGTGGATGAGTTGCTGTTGAACAATGTCAAGGAAACAGGGCTGTATTTGTGGGGATCTATCCTGGTTCTGGCTGTGATGTGGATTCTGCTCCGAATTGAATATGATGCGCTGTATAACACCACTTATCAGGAGAGCGCGAATCTTCGCACGGAGATTGCAGATATTCTGACCAAGTTGCCCTTATCCTACTTTTCCAGGCATGACCTTTCGGATCTGGCGCAAACCATCATGGCGGATGTGGCAGCTATTGAGCATGCTATGAGCCACGCTATGGCAAAGGCAGTGGGATTCCTGTTCTTTTTTCCGTTGCTTTCGGTTCTGCTGCTCCTTGGCAATGTTAAATTGGGGCTTGCTATCATTCTGCCAATTCTGCTTGGATTCGGGCTTCTTTTATTGTCGAAAAACCTTCAGATTCGGGAGTCATTCAAACATTATCAAAAGCTCCGGGACAACTCTGAGAGCTTTCAGGAGGCCATTGAAAATCAGCAGGAAATCAAGAGCTTTGGCTTGACTCAGAAGATCCGGCAGACTCTTTATCAAAAGATGGAAGAAAGTGAGAAAATCCATCTTCGTGCAGAGATTTCAGCGGGTATTCCTATGTTGTGCTCGAATGTCATTCTGCAATTTGCCTTTGTGCTTGTGATCCTGATAGGCGTCCAAATGCTGCATACAGGAGAGATCAATATCCTGTACTTTTTAGGATATGTACTGGCCTCCATTAAGGTGCGGGAAAGCGTAGAAGCGGTCAGCATGAATGTGGCAGAGCTGTATTATCTGGATTCCATGGTCAAACGTATCCGGGAGGTGCGGGAGACAAAGATACAGCAGGGCAAGGATCAGACAATCTCAAGTTATGATATTGAATTTGATCAGGTGTCTTTTTCTTACGATAAGGATACGGAAGTGCTCAAGAACATCAGTTTCACCGCGAAGCAAAACGAGGTGACTGCCTTAGTAGGGGTATCCGGTTGTGGAAAAACCAGTATCTTGCGTCTGATGTCAAGACTTTATGATTATGACGGCGGAAGCATTCGAATCGGCGGGCTGGATATCAAAGAAATCTCTACAAAATCCTTGTTTGAAAAGATAGCCATCGTGTTCCAGGATGTAACGCTGTTTAATGCATCTGTTCTGGAAAATATCCGTATTGGGAAAAAGACGGCCACAGATGAGGAAGTCGTTCAGGCAGCACGATTGGCCAACTGCGAAGAATTTATCCGGAGGCTTCCGGATGGGTATAAAACGATGATTGGAGAAAATGGAGCAACACTCTCTGGAGGAGAACGTCAACGGTTATCCATCGCCAGAGCCTTTTTGAAAGATTCACCTATTATCATTCTGGATGAGATTGCAGCCTCTTTGGATGTGGAAAACGAAAAAAAGATCCAGGACAGTTTGAACCGCCTCATTCTGGATAAGACCGTTATCATTATTTCCCACCGTCTCAAATCCGTTGAAAATGCAGATAGAATCGTGGTGATTGACTGCGGGAGAGTGGAGGCGTCCGGTACTCATCTTGAACTGCTTAAAGCTTCTCCAACCTATAACAATTTGGTGGAGAAAGCAAAACTGACGGAAGAATTCCAGTATTAACGTAAAGGGAACGGGGTGACCGTCATTCCTGGCGCGCCTTGTCCTCTCATTCATAATGAAGAAAGGAAAATCATATGAAAACAAACAACAAATGGACAGTCAAGGATGTGATTACAACAGTATTATTGACGGTGCTTCTCATCGGCATTCATTTTGTAGTTATTACTGTCTCTATGGTAAATCAATTTTTCAACTGCGTTTTATCTCCTGGGGTATCAATGTTTTTCTCTGCCCCGGTGTACATGCTGATGGTCAGCAGGGTAAATAAAAGATTCGTTTCTTTGACGTATCTGACGATTCTGGGCGTGTTTTTTTTGCTGACAGGCAACTTATTTCGTTTTGGTAGGCCTACTATGCGAGGTGGTACTATGGAAGCGGGGATCCTGTCGCAACGCAAAGAGATTAACCTTCGCATGGGCGATGGTGAGCCTGTTTTATAATGGAGGCAATCTTCTTCCGCTTTTGTTTTTCTGGGACACTTTTTACGCGTTTGCCGTCGCAAGCGGCATGGATCAAAGCTATATTGACAGTTACATACAATATTACACCTCCCCCGGCTGGCTGATCTTTATTGTATCTTTCTCTGTTATCTGTGGCTTTTTAGGCAGTATACTTGGGAGTCGGCTGATTGGGAAACACTTCAAGAAAGCGGGTGTTCTATGAGAGGTGAGCACTCCTTTGCTGTCCCGACCAAGTTTTTTGCATTGCTCTGCGCCATGCTAGGTATTTTTCTGGTGAAAAACATTCTGTTTACCACCGTTTTGGTGATATTCTGCTTCGTGTATGTTGGATTCCAGAGAAACTACCGATTAATGACATCCTGTGGAGCCTTTTATCTGCTGTTGTCATTGCTTTTGTACGCGATTCGGTTCTGGGGATATCATACGGTCATTATTTCCGAATTCCTTGTGTTGTTTTTCTGGAGCAGTATGGTAATGCTCATGCTGTTTTGGGATTTGTTTATGACGCCTCCTGGAGAACTGTCGTCGTTCTTGTCAAGTATCCACATGCCCACTGGCGTCATATTGGGACTGATGGTCATATTTCGATTTTTCCCCACCATGAAGGCTGAGCTTAAAGCAGTGGGCCTTTCGATGAAAAACCGGGGCCTTACATCTGTAAGACAATTTGCAGTACATCCACTTGCAAGTGTTGAATATGTCCTTGTCCCACTTCTGCTACGTATTTTGCAGATTGCCGACCAACTGGCCGTTTCCGCTGTGGCAAGAGGCGCTGAGTGCCCTGGCGTGCGAAAGAGTTACTACGAAACAACGATGCATATGCGCGACTGGTGTTTCCTTGCGCTTTGGGGAATCGTTACAGCAGCAGTTCTTTGCGTTGGAGGTGTGAAAATTTGATCGAATTTAAGAACGTATCCTTTCAATATGAGGGGAGCGAACAGCAAATTTGGAACGTAAATCTATCCATAGCACAGGGAGAATGTGTGGTACTCACAGGAGTGTCCGGCTGCGGGAAAACGACTCTGACCAGATTGATGAACGGTCTGGCTCCATCCTATTTCAAAGGCTCCATTTCCGGAAGTATTTGTATAGATGATAGAGACATTACAGGGATGACAGCCTGGGAAATCGGAACAATCGTCGGAAGTGTATTCCAGAATCCTAAAAGCCAGTTTTTTTCATCAGAACTTGTGGGTGAGGTGGCCTTTGGATGCGAAAACCACGGCTTCTCCCGGGAGGCAATTCAAGAGAGGACGGATAAATCCATTGAAACCTTTTCTCTTTCCTTAATAAGAAAAAGACCTCTGGATGTGCTTTCCAGCGGAGAAAAGCAGCGCGTGGCAATCGCTTCCGTCTATGCCATGCGCCCCAAAGTATTCGTTTGTGATGAACCAACTGCGAATTTGGATTTAGGGGGGATCGAGCAACTATTGGGAACGCTTTTTAAGTTGAAAGCCCAGGGCTACACGTTAGTGATCGCAGAGCACCGTCTCTCATGGCTTTCTGAGCTTGCTGATCGGATTATATATATGGAAAAAGGGAGGATTGTACGCGAATACACTCCCAAGGAGTTCACAGCTATGCCGGAAATGGAACGGCGCAACAAGGGGCTTCGGACGATGCACCGTGTACAAACACGCGAACCGCTACCACTTCCGAAACTTTTCGAGCGTGGGTCGCTGATTATGCACGACCTGTGTAAAAAATGCGGAGAAATAGAGGTGTTTACAAATCTTTCAGGAGCTTTCCCCCAAGGTTCTATCACTGCTGTCACCGGGCGAAATGGCGCCGGAAAAAGCACTCTGGCTTTAGTGCTTGCAGGTCTCTCTAAGAAGAGCGGCGGTGACATCATCGTTTGTGGGAGTAAAAATCATCTGTCTAGAAGGCGAAAAAAAGTATACTACTGCGGCAATGACACGACAACACAGTTCTTTACCGCAAGTGTTTCAGAAGAGCTGCTCTTGAATCAACCGTTGTCAGAGGAGCGAATGGAAAGGGCAAGGCAGTTGTTAAAGAACATGAATCTGTACGAGTATCGGGATGTACATCCGGCAGCCCTGTCAGGGGGACAGAAACAGAGACTTGCCGTTGCCTGCGCTATATTTTCGGAGCGTGAGATACTCTTGTTGGATGAACCTACAAGTGGATTGGATGGCGCAAACATGAGGAGAATATCCGATGCATTGAAAGCCGCTGCCAGCCGCGGAAAAACCGTGATTGTTATCACACATGATCCGGAGTTTATGGAAGAATGCTGTCAATATTGTTTTTCTTTAAAGTAGTTTTGTATCAGTATGCAAAGGAGCATACCTACATCTAGCAGATATTGGCTGCGGGGTGCCCGAAAAAATCTATGAGTGCCATTAATTCTTCATGGAGCAGTTAATAACCGCAGGCGTTAATCCTAAGACAGCGGAGGCCGATGCTTGCCATATGGAACATACTATCAGTATAGAAGCCTTTGAGAAACTCAGGGATTACTATTCCTCTCAAAAGGAAAAACAGTTTGCCCGTATAGCAACGGACAGATAATGCGGCTGGGCAATACACCCGACCGCATTATTTGTTATCTTTCTTCTCTTTTGTATCCAGCATTTTATCAATCAGGGCGAGCAACAGCTCCTGATCTCGCTGACTGCATTGTGGGACCAAGCGCCTAATCCGATCAACGATTTCGCTGTCTGTGATCATCTGCGGCGCAAGGATTTCGTCAAACGAAGCGCCGATGGCATTGACAAGACGAATCAGGACATCCAAGCTAGGCTTTCGCCGGCCGCTTTCTATGGCCGCCAAAAAACGAGGACTGATTTCTGCACGTTCCGCAATCTGTTCTCTCCTGTAGTTTCGCTTTTCCCTGGCATTCCGTAAGGATGCCCCAAACGAAAAATCTATATGTCGCATTTTTTTGTTCACTCTCCGTCACCTCACATAATTATATTTTACGGGGTAAAAGTATTATGCGAAATGATTGAAGAGTGGCTTTTTTTATAGCTACTATGCGTTGTTTTTTTGCTTAGGAGGAGATGATTATGTGGGAAAATAATGACCTGTCCGCTTCTGGCAGGTCCTCTTAACGAAGAAAACCTGGTTGTAAAACTACGCCAGAACCCCAAAATTCCCGCTTCTTCCCTGCCAGTCTTTTATGGCCTTTATGGGAACTATTAGTAGCAATTAGAAAGCGACAAAACAGAACGGACACCGACATGGGATATTCCTGTGCCTGTGTCCGTATTATTTTTCCCTTATTCCCACGCTGCCGTTCGCCGCCTTCCGAGAGTTCGAAAACGATCCACTTTTCAAACTCTTGGAGGTAACGGCTGTGAGCAAAAATCGTGAAGAAAGAGCGAATTATTATCTTTATATAGATGGACAGGCTGTACCGGTAAGCGAACAGATTTACCGCGTGTATCAGCACTACGAGCGAAAAGAAGAATACTTTTCCTACGATCTGAAAACGGAAAAGTTCCAGAAAGACACTGCATCTTTCCTGCCCAGCAGAGAGGATTCCTATGAGCGTCTGTTGGAAAAGGACAGGCAGTTTGCTGCGCCCGGAAAAAACGTAGAACAGCTTGCATTGGAACATCTGGAAGCGGAACAGATACGCTTTTGTTTGGCTCAATTAAACGAAGACGAACAAGAACTGATTTTCCTGCTTTTCTATCAAGAAAAGACAGAACAGGAAGTCGGGAATATATTGCACATTTCGCATCAGGCGGTCAATAAGAGAAAACGGGTTCTACTGTTGAAGCTGAGAAAAATTTTTGAAGAATTTTTCTAAAATCGGTTGCTAAACTGCTCTCCCAACGGGGAAGTAAGTGAGAGGGTCTATCTCCCTCATGCAGCTTGACAACTGAATAGACGGCATTTCCGGTACATAACCCATGTACGAGCGAATCAGGCGCGCCGCGAAGATGACAGTCCAGGAGGTGATGAACAAGACTGTTCTGAGCAATCTACGCAAGCCTGAAACCCGAAAGCGGCATTTCGGGGCGCGATGACTGCATGGGGGCTTAAAGATACTTCCTCACGGCCTCCTAAAGACTTGGGGGGAACCCTGCGGCGCACGAGTAAAACGACGCTGCGGAGTTATGACAGCCGCGCCAGCGGAGACCGGAATGTCCCCATCGTCAGGGGTGCGTGGCAAATGTGGCGAGAATTGAGTTGCATTAAAAATAGGAAGCGATTACTTTCTTAGGTGGCCGTTTTCTATTCAAAATCAGATACCATGCGCTGGCAGTTTCGGTTGCCAGCGTATTCATGTGGTTTTGAAAGCAAGATGATAACCTTGACAGATTGGAGGGAATATGGTCTATGGAAAAACTCATTACACGAAAAGAAGCTGCTGAAATCTTAGGAATCAGCATAGCAACGCTGGATGCCGCCCGTAACAACGGCTTGATCTCTTATGTGCAATATGTTCAGAATGGCTGTGTATATTTTACTGCGGCAGGTCTCCAGGAGTATATCGCCAAATGTACGCATAGAGCAAAGCCAGTTGAGAGAAGCACAACTTACCGTAAGCCTCGAAGCGGAAGATCGTGAGCCGATCCGTATCCTTGATGGAATCAGAGAGGTCTGATAAAACAAAGGTACAGCGCTGGAGATTATTCTTAGGAGGTGGAGGAATTGGCAAATAGAAAACGAGCGATTCCACAATACGGTACAGTTACGCTGAACGGTCTTGACTATTACAGGACAAGAGTTCAGGATGCAGATGGAAAATTGAGGGCTCTTTATGCAAGGACACCTGAAGAATTATATGATAAGGAACTGAATGCGTTGGAGCAGATCGACAATGATACATTTTGTCGGAAGTCTCCTACCGTAGCAGAATACTGTGAGAAATGGCTGCTGATGCAGTCGGTTCATGTGCGGGCTACCACAATGACTGACTATACATCTAAAGTTAGAAGGCACATTATCAAAGAGTTGGGTGATATGGGGATGGCGGATGTGACTTTGGATGACATCCAGCTTGCCCTCGTTCCTGTTTCAAAAAAATCGGCTTCGGTTTATAAGTCTGTGGTTGTTCTTTACAAATCTATTTTCCGGGCAGCAAAGGAAAGCCGGATCATTGATAAGAATCCCACGGTCTATCTGACCTCAAAAGGCGGAGGGGTTCCGCAGAAAGAAAAAGAAGCTCTGACAGATGAGCAGGCAGCCCGCTTATTGGATGCCATTCAAGGGCTTCCGCCGTATGTATTTGTGATGCTTGGTCTGTACGCGGGCTTACGGAGAGAAGAAATCCTCGCCCTGCAATGGGATTCTGTATATCTGGATACGGATACCCCATACCTGACAGTACGAAGGGCATGGCACACAGAAAGCAACCGACCGGTCATTCTTGATGAATTGAAAACAAAAGCAGCGGAGAGAAATATTCCTCTCCCTATCTGCTTGGCTGACTGCCTGAGAGAAGCAAAAGCAAACTCCGCTTCGGAGTATGTTGTTCCAAATCGTGATGGCGATCCGCTGTCCTACACGCAGTTCAAGCGGCTCTGGCAGTATATAGTTACCAGAACAACAAAGGAGAGGGTTTATTACCGATACGAAGATGGGAAAAGAGTAAAGCATACTGTCACACCCGTCTTGGGAGAAAAGGCTGCTCATAACGGAAAAGTGGTTTACAGCTTGGACTTTGAGGTAACACCCCATCAGCTCCGGCATACATATATCACGAACCTGATTCATTCATCGGTAGACCCCAAAACAGTACAATACTTGGCAGGCCATGAGAGCAGCAAGATTACAATGGACATCTATGCAAAAGTCAAATACAATCGACCGGATGAGCTGGTTAAAAGCATGGGCGGTGCATTTGCTCAGTGGGATGGTGTTTGAGCCTAAAGTGCAGAAGCAATGAAACATCATAATTAGTTAAGAGCGAGGCAAGGATGTCTCGCTCTTCATTTTCCTCAATCCGTATCTTTGATTAAATTCATGCTTTCTGATAAAACGAGAGTGTAAGTTGTAAACGCTCATTATCAAGAAAGGAAAAACTATATGGCAAAGAAAAATAGAAGTGTTCCGCAGTACGGAACTGTTATGAGAAAAGGAATCCTATATTACAGAACACGGATTCAGGATGCGGATGGCAAGCAGGTCAGCTTGTATGCGACCACTTGTGAAGAACTATATGAAAAACAGCAGGCAGCAAAAAAGCAGGTCGAGGAGATTGTTTTTCGCCGAAAGCATCCGACGGTTGCTGAATATTGTGAGAAATGGCTGCTGATGCAATCAGCAAAGGTATCTTCAGCTACGATGAAAGCATATACCTCTGACATGAGGAATTATATCATTAAGCCTTTGGGGGATATGTATATGGAGGAAGTAACCGCAGATGATATTCGTCTGGCGCTTGTGCCGCTGACCAACAAATCGGAGGGGTTATACAATACGGTAAATATGCTCATTAAATGTATTTTTTACTCGGCAGAGCGTAGTGAGCTGATCACTTATAATCCCTGTGTAGGAATATCTGCAAAGGGCGGAAAGCCAACGAAGAAGAAAGACGCATTAACCGACCAGCAGGTTGAGGTGTTATTGGATACAGTCAAGGGGCTGCCACCCTATTTGTTCATTATGATTTGCTTGTATTCTGGGCTTCGCCGGGAGGAGGCACTTGGATTGCACTGGGATTGTGTGTTTCTGGATGCACCTACTCCGTATATATCCGTGCGGAGAGCATGGCGGTCAGAGCATAACAGACCCGTGGTTTCTACGGTGCTAAAGACCCCGGCAGCAAAAAGGGATATTCCGATACCGAAGTGCTTGGTAGATTGTCTGCGAGAAGCGAAAGAAAATTCTATATCAGATTATGTGATCGCTGACAGCAAAGGAGAGCCGCTTGCATATTCACAGTTTCAGAGGGTATGGCAGTATGTAGTTGTCCGTTCCACTAAGCCCCGGAACTACTATAAGTATGTAAATGGGGAGAGTATCAAATATACGGTTACTCCAACGCTGGGCATGACACAGAAGAACCAACCCAAAATCAAATACACGATAGATTTTGATGTGACACCACATCAGCTGCGGCACACTTACATTACCAATCTTCTCTATGCGGGAGTGAATCCTAAGACGGTTCAGTACCTTGCAGGGCATGAAAACAGCAAAACAACTATGGACATCTATGCAAAGGTAAAGTACAATAAGCCTGAGGAGTTATTTGAGGTGGTAAATGATGCGCTACATCAGAGGGGCTTCTGATTGAAAAAACACCTATTTTTGTGGTTAAGGAATAGGACAACCGAGAACCGAAAGGGCAAAAAAGCCTAGAATATCAAGGAAAAACGGCAATCAAAGAATTTCAGTACGGCTTAAAGGCAGCTCGTCGTGCTCCACAGTTCTCAAAGAGATAATCAGACAAATTACGAGTTCATTCAAATCCCGCAGGCGGTTTCGTCTGTGGGATTTTTGATACAGCGGGAAAGTGCGGGAGGTCTTATGCTTCAGATTGCCATTTGTGATGATGAAAAATATTACCGGGAAACCATACGGTCGCTCCTCACGAAATACTTAGAGAAGCGTGGGCTGGAGTACACGTTTTCCATATTTCTGTCCGGAGAAGAGTTCTTGAGCCTGCCGGAAAACGCCGTGAAATATGACGTTGTGTTCATGGACATCAACATGAGCCGTGTGGACGGGATTGAGACAGCAGCCTGGATGAGGTCCCTTCATTCAGAGACGGAGATTGTGTTTGTGACGGCATTTATTCATTATGCGCCGGAGGGATATAAGGTAGACGCGGTGCGGTTTATCATCAAGGATACCCTGGAGGCGGCTCTTCCGGAGTGTATGGATGCGGTTCTCAAGAGAAAACGGCTGGAACAGGTGGAATTTTCCTGCGTGGAGGGGAATGTGAGGCTGTTTACGGATCGGATTCTCTACGTGGAGAGCCGGAAGCATAAGTCCATCTTCTGTTATCAGGGGGCGGAGCCGGCAGCCTATCAGGTGTATTTGAAGCTGGATGAGATCGAAGGGCGGCTGAAGGAATACGGTTTTCTGCGAATCCATAAGAGCTATCTGGTAAATATGAAGCACGTGAGGCGGATCAACAATTATGAGGCTGAGCTTGACAGCGGGGAACGGCTGCCCATTCCGCGGCTCCGGTTCCAGGCGGTGAAAGAAGAGTATGCAGTATACAAAGGAGCGCTGTAATGGGGATTGTGATGCGAAATATCCTGTTGTGCCTGATGCTGGGGGCTGGCTGCAGCATTTACTATGAAACGATTGTGCCGGTGCGGGTCTGGCGCACAGTATGGGTGAAGTATACGGCGGTTCCGGCGTTTGCGCTGGGATTTCTGGTGATCGCATTTACGGAGGTTCCGCCCTATATCCTGCAGCCGGTGAGAGTGATCGCCGTCCTGTGGCTGGTCTCGTGGATTTACTTTCAGATGAAGGCGGTGCAGAGTTTGATTCTCTCCGTGCTGTTCTGCGCGGCCATATGGATCGTGACGGCCATTGTCGTGTCGGCCGTATACGCACTTCCCCCGGAATTCCGGGGACTTGAGATGATCGAGGAAGAGTTGTCCTACAGTGTTTTGCTGTGCCTGATGCTGTTGTTTCATTTCCGGTACCGGAAGAAGCTCGGCGGTCTTACTGGGGCGCAGTGGGCCAGGTTTGGGTATTTTCCCATATTCAGTATGATCGTGATTATGGCAATCAGTATGATGATGGGAAGCGGGGATACGGAGCGGCTGGTGGCGGTGGCCGGTTTTGGCGTCCTCAATGTGATCGCCCTGTATTTTATTGGAAATATTCTGGAGAAGGATGCCCAGGTACAGGAGATGAGACTGCTCCAGGAACGCACACAGAACCAGATGGAGATGTACCAGAACATGCAGCAGAACTATGAACGGCAGAGGCGTGACCTGCACGACTATAAGAACCAGTTGACCTGCATCCAGGGCCTTCTTCTGGAGGACCGCAGGGAGGAGGCGCTCCATTACGTGGAAACACTGAACGGAAATCTTCGAAAAAACGCGGATTTTGTAAACACAAACCATGCGGTTGTCAATGTGGTGCTAAATCAGAAGTATCAGAGCGCGCTGGAAAGAAATATTACGATGCTTCTGTCTGTCAACGATCTGTCTGGGCTGACGATGCGTGAAGAGGATTTAGTCACGCTGCTTGTCAATCTGCTGGACAATGCCGTGGAGGCCTGCGAAAAGCTGGAAGAGAACCGGGTGATCCGGTTTAAGATGGTACTGGAGGAGGGGGAGCTGATCCTTTCGGTCAGAAATCCTGTGGCGGTGCCTGTCATCATTGAAGGAAAAAGAATTGTTACCACGAAAAAGGATGGGGGCAATCATGGAATCGGCCTGCTCAATGTGAATAGCGTGATTGAACACCGCGGCGGAACTTCTGCGCTGCGATGTGAGGACGGTTGGTTTTGCTTTTCTGCGATGATTCCTGCTGCGGAGTAAAGGGGGGATTGGCGGAGTCAGTATTGTGAAGTTTATGATACGCAGTACTGGTTGCCTGTTGAGGGGAAAATAGAAGGAGGTGCCGGAAGGCGCCTCTTTTTGCTGTCGCACCGTCTGTTTGTGCTCGGGGTATTGTTCTGTGAGGCGAAGATTCCTATAATTAGGAAGATGAATCAGAGAAGAGGCTGAATTAGAGAAGCGGCTGGATCAGAGAAGCGGCTGAAACACTGAATCAGACATTTCACAGAAAGGAGAGATGACAAATGAAGGGACTGAAAATGAGGATTGTAGTGGCAGCAGTGGTATGTGTCTGCCTGGCAGCCTGCGGCGGGAAGAGGAGTACGGCCAATGCAGAGACGCCGGAAGCGGCGGTTAAGTCGGCCATGGAGGCTTTACAGGCACTGGATTTAAGGACGTTTAATGCCTGCACGGATAATTATGTCAGCACCGACAGAAACTGGCTGGGGATACCGGTGGAAAGGAGGTACCGGGTGTTCAACGAGCTGCAGCAGCCGGGTATCCTGCAGGGAGCGAAAGAGCGGTTTAATCAGGCGTTTGCGGAGAAGATGGTGGAGAATCTGTCCTGGGAGATCATTGGGGAGACGACAGAGGGTCTCCAGTCTGTCATTACCTTGCGCATCACGAATACGGATATGTCCAATGTCATGGGATATTATACGGTTCATATTCTGGAGAAAATGGCGGGCGGCAGGGGAACCGGGCTGAAGGAGCTGTTTGAGGAGATCGCGGAGTCTGATTACGACAGAGGCGGAGTCCTTCCATTTCTCGATGAGGCGGAGGGAAATGTGACGACCGATGTGGAGGTGACGGTATGCAGGGAAAGTAATAGATGGATTATGAAGATCACAGATCCATTTATTGAGGCGTTTATGGGGAATTTCGGAACAGGGGAATTTTCTGATGAGGTGAAAGTGCGTATCAATGAACTGGAAAAGGAGTATGAAAAGAAGATGGACCAGTGGGGAGAGGACTTCGGCAGCCGGATTGAGCAGTGGGTGGAAGGGGTTTTTGATTAAAATACCGCTTGAATTATGGGCCGGACTGTGCTAAAATCTATTTTTTCCTAAAACGCAGGAGATGGATGGAGCATCGGAAAGGAACCGTATGGAGTGGGAGAAATTGCTTTCAAAGGAACGTTTTTATCATTCGGGAGACAGGGAAGAGTCTGACCGGAATGATTATGATACGATTATCAGGAGTACGCTGTTTCGGCGGCTCCAGGACAAGGCACAGGTATTCCCGCTGGAGGCGGACGATTATGTCAGAACGCGTCTTACGCATTCTCTGGAGGTATCTGCCATCGGGAAAAGGCTGGGAGAGCTGACATTCCGGCGGCTGAAGGAGAGACGGATAGACGCCTGGTTTGAAGAAAACCCGGAAACAGAATTTTCAGATACGCTTCTGTGTGCGGGATTGGTGCATGACATTGGAAATCCGCCCTTCGGTCATTTTGGAGAATATGCGGTCCGGGAGTGGTTTCAGCGTTATTTGAAGGACATGGAGCTGGGCGGACGCAGCGTCACGGAGGTGCTGGAGCGTGAGATGGTGACGGACCTTTACTGTTTTGAGGGCAATGCCCAGTCGCTGCGGCTTCTTTCCAAAACACCTCATCTCGGGAGGCAGCAGGGGTTCAATCTGACGTACCATGTGCTGGCGTCCATCATCAAGTATCCGGTCTCCTCCTTTGCCATAAAGAATGGCAGTGGGAGCAGCCAATACGGAAAGTTCGGATATTATGTGGCGGAGCGGCCGCTCTTTCTGGCAGTCGAGGAAGCTGTCGGGACGGCCGGGGCGCGCCATCCGCTGTCCTGGCTCCTGGAAGCGGCGGACGATATCGCTTACCGGACCTCGGATCTGGAGGATGCAATGGTAAAAAAGATTCTGACATTTTCCCAGATTGCAGATGAGCTTGAGGAGTATGCGGCCGGAGACGGCATAATGGGAGACGGGAGAGGGGAGATGACGGAGGCAGTTCTTCTTCTGAAGCAGATGTATGAAGAGGAAATTGCACACGGTGACCGGAAAATGGGAGGCGCTGTGGTCAGGAACCCGAAGCCGGAGCTGACAGCCATCCAGCGCTGGAACCGGTACGTACAGGGGATGATGATCGGGGACGCGGCCAGTTCGTTTGAGAAAAACTATGATGCGATAATGAACGGCACCCTTGAGGGAGATCTGCTGTCGGGGACGCCGTCCGGATGCCTGGTGGAGGCCATCTCCAGGCTCTGCGAGGAGGTGGTCTATACCAGCCCTGTGAAAATAAAGGCGGAGCTGTTCGGGCGCAGAGTCATCGATTCCCTGATGGGCCAGTTTATGCCGGCGGCAGTCAAATATGATACCGGCGAGGCAATGACATTTATCGAACGGCGGATTATGGATACGGTGTCGGACTTTTATAAATCCATGTACCACGAACAGGCGGCGGGAAAGGGCGAAGAGAAGAGGCTGTATCTCAGAATTCTGATGGTAACGGATTATATCAGCGGGATGACGGATAATTATGCCAGACGGCTGTATCGGGAGTTGTTTTCCTGAGGCGGATGCGGGATTTAAAGCTATAGGCGATTGAAAAGGTAATTCAGAAGTAAGAAAGATGTAAGGTGCCCCAACCGGAGATGGGATTATCGGAATTTGATAATCACTGTTTCGCCCTCTTTTCTGGTATTATTTTCTAAAATATGTTAATATTTCTATTAGCGGTACATGACCCGGAAGGAGGCGGAAGATGGAGAAGAACGATATCGGTATCATTCACGGTACAGAATACCGGGCGATGACGAAGAAACTTCTGGAGTGGGCGGATCTGGCGGGAATGATTGGAAGTATGGATAAAAAGATCGGTTTAAAGCCGAATCTTGCGGTGGCGAAGGCGCCGGAGAGCGGGGCCACCACACACAGGGAGCTGCTGGAAGGGACCATAGAGTATTTGCAGGAACATGGATTTGGACGGATTTCCATTCTGGAAGGTTCCTGGGTGGGGACAGCACGAAGGCGGCATTCCGGGCGGCAGGATATGACCGGGTATCTGAAAGGTATGGTGTGCCTCTGGTTGATTTACAGCGGGATTCTTTTACGGAGTATGACGCGGCGGGAATGAAGATCAGCCTTTGTGACGCGGCGGCGGAAGTGGATTTCATGATTAACATGCCGGTGCTGAAGGGCCATTGCCAGACTGCGGTCACATGCGCATTAAAGAATCATAAAGGAGTGATTCCCAATTCGGAGAAAAGACGGTTCCATACTTTGGGTTTACATAAACCGATCGCGCACTTGAATACGATAGCGAAAAATGATTTTATTCTTGTGGATAACATTTGCGGGGATTTAGATTTCGAGGAAGGCGGGAATCCGGTGGTGATGAACCGGATTCTGGGATTTCTGGATCCGGTGCTGTGCGATGCCTGGGTCTGTGACAGTATGGGGTACCGGACGGGTGAAAAGGCTGGCTGGATATGTGGAACCGGAGGATGCGTGCAGCGCCTGTTATGGATCCCTGATCTATGCGCTGGACCGGCTGAATGACCGGGGACTGCTCTCGAAAGGGGAGGGCCCTGTCTCGATCGGCCAGGGCTGCAGGGGAAAAACAGGAAAGACGGGGATCGGACGGTGTACGGAGCTGTACGAGCACTCTCTCGGCGGGTGTCCTCCGAAGGCGGTGGATATGGTGAAGTTTCTGGAGGAACATTGGGTTTCAGAACAGTAACAATAAGCAGAACAGAAAGAAGGAAACAAGAATGGGACATTTGACAACGCGGGACGCATACCGGAACTTAAGCGACCGTATCAATTGGTTTACACAGGGCGCGCCTACATCGGAGACCCTTTATAAAATACTGGAAGTGCTGTACACGGAGAAAGAAGCGAAATGGGTGGCACTCCTGCCTGTGCGCCCATTTACGGTGAAGAAGGCGGCGAAGATCTGGCAGACGTCAGAGTTTAAGGCGGAGCGGCTGCTGGACCATTTATGCGAGAAGGCGCTTCTGGTGGACTCTTACCACAATGGAATCCGCAAGTTTGTGATGCCGCCGCCAATGGCTGGATTCATTGAATTTGCGTTGATGAGGACGAGAGGGGATATCGACCGGCACTATCTGGGGGAGCTTTACTACCAGTATATGAACGTGGAGGAAGATTTTATCAAGGACCTGTTCTTTGCCACGGAGACAAAGCTGGGCCGTGTGTATGTGCAGGAGCCGGTTCTGACCAACGACAAGACGAATCATATCCTGGATTACGAGCGTGCCACCCATATCGTGGAAGAGGCGGAGTACATTGGCCTGGGGCTTTGCTACTGCCGTCACAAGATGTTCCACGCGGGCCATCCGTGTGAGATCAATGCTCCCTGGGATGTCTGCCTTACGTTTGACAATGTGGCGCGTTCTCTGGCGCAGCATGGCGACTATGCGCGGTTAATCTCCAAGGCGGAGGCACTGGATGCCCTGGAACGCTCTTACGCCAGCAATCTGGTGCAGATCGGGGAAAATGTAAGGGAACATCCGGCATTCATCTGTAACTGCTGCGGCTGCTGCTGTGAGGCGCTGCAGGCGGCAAGACATTTCAGTCCGATGCAGCCGGTGGCAACGACGAATTATATACCGGAAATATCCCTGGAGAACTGTGTGGGCTGCGGTAAGTGTGCCAAGGTCTGTCCGGTTCTGGCCATTTCCATGGAAGAAGGGGAGAATGGAAAGAAAAAGGCAGTGGTGAACAGGGAAATCTGTCTGGGCTGCGGCGTCTGCGCGAGAAACTGTGCGGTGAAGGCCATCGAACTGAAGAGACGCCCGGAGCAGATTATCACGCCGGTTAACAGCACTCACCGGTTTGTTCTTCAGGCGATTGAAAAGGGGACTTTGCAGAATCTGATTTTCGATAACCAGGCATTTGCCAATCACCGGGCGATGGCGGCTGTGTTTGCATCTATTCTGGAGCTGCCTCCGGTCAAACAGGCGCTGGCGAGCAAACAGCTGAAATCTGTGTATCTGGACAGGCTGCTTTCCCATCATAAGAAGTAATGGAATAGAAGATGCAGAAGGAGATACAAAAACTCCGGAAAAGGTTCTGTGACCCTTTTCCGGAGTTTTTATGTGTTGGTTGGTTTTTAAGTGGTACCCGCCGGTTTTAGCGGATAGCAGTGATGCAGCAGCAGCTTGTCTTTAATCGCAGCCGTCTCCGCGTAAAAGGTTTCGGAGATTCTGTTGGCGATCAACTCCGCATTCTGATTATCCACATCGGAGACCATGACGAGGTACTGGCAGCTGCTGTACTGGGTGAAGACATCGCCGAGGCGGAGGGAATGCTGGGTGACAGACTTTAAGGTATCCATCTGCAGCTCCCGCGTTTGAAGCAAGGGGAAATCTCCGTTTTTGTCGGTCAAAGTAAAAAGAATAATGTAGGCGCTTTCGCCGCTTCGTCGCAGCCGGCGCTCTACAAAACGGTATATGCTTTTAAAGGTATCATAGTCCTGGCAGTAAGCCCCGGAGGTCAGCTCCTGTTCCGATAATTCGGAGCGGATTAACGCCATATCGATGTCGATGCCCTTTTTGGCGGCGGAACGGCGTTCCTCGGCGGCGGTCAGAGCCGGTTTCTTATTTTTCTTCCGCTTTTCTGCCAGAAGCAGCTGGTCGGCACGGTCAAACAGACTTTTATAATCATCACCGGGCTGATAGAGGCTTCCGCATACTGTGACGGAGATACCGTTGATAAGCGGGCTGGTCATCTGGATTCCTAAAAGGCGGGTCCGTATCTGCCGGCACCGCTCATCTGCAAAACTCTGGTCCTGCGCAAGCGGCATATAGATGACAAACTCATCTCCGCCTACACGGCCCAGTATATCATTTTTAAAGGTCATGAGACTCAGGATCCGGACAACCTCCTGGATCACGGAATCTCCTCTGATATGGCCGTATCGGTCATTGATCTGCTTGAACTGGTCCACGTCAAGCACGAAAAGGACACCGGTCTTTTTTTCGGCCAGCAGCTGGTTGATTTTTGTTTCTGTAGCACCTCGGTTATAGATGCCGGTCAGCCAGTCGTGGCTGGCCAGATTGCTTAATATTTTGTTCTCCTCTTTCAAGGCTTCCAAATCCCACTTCATATGTTATTATGCCCCCTGTCACTCTGCCTTAATGATACACAGAACCCCCCTGCAAGTCAAGAAATATAACTTGAAATGTATGAAAAGAGACACGGAGTGCCTGTACCATGGAAGCTCCGGCTTGCCGTTTTGCAGGAAAGAAGGTAGAATAAATGATAATGGGAAGGTGAGGTGAAGGTGGAAATGAATCCGGCAATATGATATACTCATAAGATGGCAGAATGACAGAAAGGAATGCAGAATTATGTATGATAAGCTGACAAAGAATGATATTCAGAAAATGCAGGAAGAGATAAATCACAGGAAGCTTGTGGTCCGGAAGGAAGCGCTGGAAGCGGTCAAGGAAGCGCGGGCTCACGGAGATTTAAGCGAGAATTTCGAGTACCACGCGGCCAAGAAGGATAAGAACCAGAATGAGAGCCGGATCCGATATTTGGAGAGAATGATCAAGACGGCGCAGATTGTATCCGATGAATCCCGGGAAGATGAGATCGGCCTTTACAATACGGTGGACTTGTATTTTGAGGATGACGATGAGGTGGAGACGTATAAGCTGGTGACCACGGTGAGGGGGAATTCCATGAAGGGGCTTATCAGTTCGGAATCACCTCTGGGCAGCGCCATTATGGGGCACAGGGTGGGAGACCGGGTCTATGTGAGGATTAACGAGAAGGCGGGGTACTATGTGGTGGTGAAACGTCTGGAGAATACGACGGACGACGGGAGTGACAAGCTGAGAAGCTATTAAGGCCGCGGGAGGCGAAGTATGAAAAACACACAGGGTGACGGCGGTCTTACGATAAAATATGCGGCGCTTCAGGGAAACTACTGGATGCTGTTTGGTTCGGTCTTTACGTTTATAGCGGTATTTCTGCTGTCCCGGGGATTTTCGGCGGGCGGTGTCGGTGTTCTGATGGCCTTTGGAAATATCACGGGGGCAGTCCTGCAGCCGTGGATTGCCGCTGTGGCGGATAAGAGTGAGAAATATACGCTGAAACAGATGATGATGTGTATCACCGTCCTGGGAATTATTCCGGCGGCAGCGCTGGCGCTCGTACCGGGATCCCGGTATTTGGCAGCAGGGCTGCTCATGGTGGTTATGGCTGTAGTAAGCGTTCAGCAGCCTCTGGTCAATGCGGTGAACGGATATTACTTAAGCCGCGGGAAATCCATGAACTTCGGGATTGCGAGAGGAACGGGCTCTCTGGGATTTGCGGTTCTTTCCTGGATTATGGGGTATTTTGTGGCATCTTTCGGTGAAAATGTGATCCCCATTGCCATCTGCTTCCTGCTGGTCACCATGCTGGCAGTGCTTTCCTCATTTCGGATGGAACGGGGAAGGGAAAGTGCCGCAGAAATGGCTGAGAGTGCGGAGAAGCCTTCGGAGATTTCGTCAAAAGGAAATGTCATTTCCCGTACACAGGGCAGCGGCTGGGGGCTCATCAGGAAATACAGGAAGTTTTTCCTGGTGCTGGCCGGCATTGTATTTTTGTTCGCTTTTCACAATATGGTTAATACCTATTTAATACAGATTATGGGGCGGTTCGGCGGGGACAGCTCTGATATGGGAACGTCCATAGCCATTGCCGCGGTCTGTGAGATTCCAGTGATGGTGATGTTTTCAAAGATTGCAGAGAGAATCAGGCCCAACCGTCTGCTTAAGATCGCAGGACTCGGCTTCCTGCTGAAAGCCGCTGCAATCTGGATGGCCGGCAGTGTGCTGCTGGTCCATGCAAGCCAGCTGCTTCAGGCCCTGTCCTTCGCGATCCTGATCCCGGCCTCCGTCTACTATTCGGATGAGGTGATGGAAGAGCAGGACCGGGTAAAGGGGCAAGCCTTCATTACCGCGGCTATCACGGTCGGCGGAATGGTGGGCAATCTCTTTGGCGGAAAGATTATTGACGCGGCAGGGGTTCCGGCTATGCTGACCATCGGTGTGGCCTGCGCGGGAGCCGGCATGCTCTTCGTTTGGATCGGCGCGGTCCCGGCGAAAGAAAGGGGATCAGACGGCGCATTATGATGAAGGACATGACAAAGGGGAAGATACCGTCGGAGCTGATCCGGTTTTCTATTCCGCTGATTCTGGGCAACTTGTTTCAGCTGACCTATAACGCGGTGGACTCGATCATCGTCGGCAGATGGGCGGGGGAGAATGCCCTTGCGGCGGTGGGAACGGCGAATCCCGTGATGAACATTGTAATCCTGGGGATTACCGGTATCTGTATAGGGGCCTCGGTATTAATGAGCGAATTCTTTGGGGCGGGCCGCGGGGAACAGCTGAAGCGCCAGGTATCCACCACGCTGATCTTCGGCTGCTTCTTTTCGGCTGTCGTGGTTCTCTTGGGAGTGCTGCTTTCGGTTCCGGTTATGAGGGCACTGCGGGTGCCGGTGGAGATATTCGGGGATGCAGTGGCGTATTTGAGGATTATCTTTCTCGGAATGCCGTTTACCTATCTGTATAACGCGGTGGCGTCCGCCCTTCGGAGTGTGGGAGATTCCAGGACACCGGTCCGTTTCCTGGCAATGGCCTCGGTGCTTAACGGCTGTCTGGATCTGGTGTTTGTCGCCGGCTTTGGCATGGGAGTCGTGGGGGCGGCGCTGGCCACGGTTATCGCGGAGGCGGTGTCCGCTGTCCTGTGCGTCGTCTACGTTTACCGGAAGGTGCCTCTGCTGCAGTTAAAACGGGAGGATATCCGCATGGATAGAGAACTGCTGAAGCTGACACTGAAGCACGGCTCCATCACGGCGCTGCAGCAGTCCTGCCAGCCCATTGGCAAGCTTCTGATCCAGGGAGCCATCAATCCGCTGGGGGTCAGTACGATAGCGGCATTTAATGCGGTGAACCGGGTGGATGATTTTGCATTTACTCCGGAACAGAGTATCTCGAGTGGTATGATGACGTTTATCGCCCAGAATCGGGGGGCAGGGAAGAAAGAACGCGTGAAGAAAGGATTCCGGTACGGTCTCCTCGTCGAAGCGGGATACTGGGTGATGATCTGCACAGCAATCCTGCTTCTGAAGGAGCCTCTGATGAGGCTGTTTGTATCGAAGGGAGATACGAAGATGGTGGCGCCCGGCGTGGAGTATTTGAGCCTGATGGCATTCTTTTATCTGATGCCGGCATTTACCAACGGAATCCAGGGGTTTTTCAGGGGAATGGGGAATATGTCGATTACGCTGGTCTCCACGCTGATCCAGATCACCTTCCGTGTTGTCTTCGTATATCTTCTGGTGCCGCGGATGGGAATGACAGGGGTCGCCTGGGCCTGTCTGATTGGCTGGAGTTTCATGCTCATGGCGGAAGTTCCGTATTACTTCTGGTTTAAACGCCGCCACGAGCTGTTAAAGAATTAAATCAATCAACTTTTGCCTAAATCGCTGCTTCTGTCTATGTAGGAGGTGTGAAGCATCTCCTCCGCGAGAGGGCTGAGCGGTTTTTCGTAGAAATTCTTATAAATGGCTTTTATCTCCGGGTTTTCATGGGATAAACGCAGCTTCATCTGGCGGTCTCTCGCGTAGAGGCCGTCAATTCGTTTCTGGCGCAGCCCGTCGCCGGAGAAGTTCTTGTCCTTCGGCTGTCCGCCGCCGCCGATACAGCCGCCCGGGCAGGTCATGACTTCGATGAACTGATAGAATTTTTCACCGCGTTTGATGCTGTCCAGCAGCCGTCTGGCATTGGCTGTGCCGTAGACGACGGCAATGTCCAGCCTGGTTCCCGCGATGGTCAGAGAAGCCTCCTTTGTGCCAGCCAGTCCACGGATTTCCTTAAGGTCATAGAGATCATCGGGCACAGGTTCGCCTGTGAGGGCGGCATAGGCAGTGCGGACCGCGGCCTCCATGACGCCGCCGGTATTGCCGAAGATCACACCTGCGCCGGAACCCTTTCCCATAAATGGATCGTATCCAGCCGGTTCCAGGGCGAGGAAATCGATGCCCTCCGCCCGGGCCCACTGGGCCAGTTCTCTTGTGGTGATGACGTAGTCCATATCACGCATGCCTTCAATTCCCAGCGTTTTGCCTGCGGAACACATCTCCTCACGGCGAATCTCGAATTTCTTTGCGGTACATGGGGTGACCGCCACGTTTACGATCTTTTTCGGGTCCAGGTTTTCCTGATTGGCAAAATACGTCTTGATGGTCGGGCCCTGCATACCGATGGGGCTCTTGGAGGTGGAGAGATTTTCCTTGAATTCCGGATAGTACGTCTCCACAAATTTTACCCAGGCGGGGCAGCAGCTGGTGAGCTGGGGAATGGGGATATTGCTGCTGGTTAACCGGCGGATCAGTTCGTTGGCCTCTTCCATAATGGTCAAGTCGGCCGCGAAGTTGGTGTCCAGAACGTAATCACCGCCCAGGGCGCGAAGCAGCGCAACCATGCGGTCTTCCACAAAGCTTCCCTCTTCCATGCCGAATTCCTCACCGAGCGCCACGCGCACAGACGGCGATGTGGAGAAGATGACGATTTTGTCGGGGGCGTTCACGGCCGCTTTTACGCTTTCCCATTCAGGAACTTCCGTAATACAGCCGACAGGACAGACATTGGCGCACTGACCACAGTGGATGCAGATGGCGGTGTCACCTGTCTTTAACAGATCATAGTAGCCTGCGACTCCGATGAACTCGGTACAGACCGTTTTACACTGGCCGCATTTGATACACAATTCCTCATGCCGCATGACAGAGGGATTATCCGGCTCGATGGGGACCCGGATGTCGGTAAATAGGTGTTTGCTCATGTGAATATTCCTCCTGGGTATGAATTAATAACAGTAACTATTATTGATTATAAAACTTCTGACATATTTTGTCAATGGCGTTCTTCTGTTTTTCAAATTCTTTGCTTGTTCCTTTTGCGATAGCGGATGACAGCCGGAGAACATCGTAAAGAAATCGTGAAGATTCGGGAAATGCCATTGTAAGAAAGGCGCGGAGGCGGTATAATTTTCTTGTAATTAAGGAAGCAGCCCCCCCAATAATAATGTTTCCAAACAACACATTTCCCCGTCCGGGAACCACAGCTGTTGATTCAGCCGCTGTGGTTTTCGGGCGGGGGATTTTTTGTTTCATTGGAAAGTTCATCCTATGAAATAAAAAAACTCCGGGAGGATGCGCACTCTGCGCTAAGGAAGTATAGCCGCCAAAGCAGCCGCGCTCCGTGGGTTTTCTTGACGGATAGGGGAATATTCGATACAATGTAGACATCTGTAATTACAAGAGACGGGAGATAAGAAGATGATAAAGAATATTGTATTTGATATGGGTAAAGTGCTGGTCGGGTATGACGCGGACAGAGTCTGCGGCCATTACATGGACGATGATGAGGAGAAAAAGGCGGTCAGCACCAGCGTGTTTGTGTCGCCGGAATGGCTGATGCTGGATATGGGCGTGATTTCGGAGGAAGAGGCTTTAAAACGGATGCAGGCCAGACTGGAAACGGATCATGCGAAGGAGATGGCGGCCCTCTGCCTGGCGCACTGGCATGAGTATAACATGTGGCCTATGGAGAGTATGGGGGAACTGGTCCGGGAACTGAAGGCGATGGGGTACGGAATCTACCTCTGCTCCAACGCGTCTGAACGGCTTCTGGAATGTTACCGGATTATCCCGGGCATCGAATGCTTTGACGGAATCCTCTTCTCCGCGCAGGTGAAATGCGTGAAGCCGCAGAAGGAGATGTACCAGCATTTATTTGAAAGGTTCCATTTAAAACCGGAGGAATGCTTCTTCATTGATGATATGATGTTAAATATCGAAGGCGCCAGAGCCTGCGGTATGGACGGATACTGTTTTGCGGATGGCGATGAGGCGGCGCTCCGGGCTGCTTTGAAGCGGTTGAACAGGAATGCGGATTAGATTATGTCTGTGTCTGCACCAATAGAATGGAGACCATGAATGTACAAGACAGAGATTAAAAATATGGATTTGGACCAGCTGGCGAAGTCCGGCCAGTGCTTCCGTATGCGGCTCGCTGCGGAAACGGAGCATGGCGGAATATGGTCCGCGGCCGCCGGGGGACGGTATGTGGAAGTCATGCAGGATGGGAGCCATTTTCTGTTTTCATGTGAGGAAGACGAATTTGAAGGGGGCTGGCGTACGTATTTTGATATGGATACGGACTATGAGGCGGTAAAACGTTCGGTGGATCCGGAGGATGAGTACCTGCAGGCGGCCATGGCCTTTGGCGGCGGCGTGCGGATTCTCCGCCAGGATCTGTGGGAGATGATCGTCACCTTCCTGATTTCTCAGAACAACAATATCCCCAGAATCCGAAACAGCGTGGACGCACTGTGTGCGAAATTCGGGGAAAAGAAAGCTGGTATCGGGCTGGTTTTGGAACCGGATGGCTGTGTGAAACCGGTGGAGAAGACGTATGACTCATTTCCGGAGGCCGGGGCGGTGGCGGCGGGCGGTCTGGAAGGGCTTGCCGGCCTGGGACTCGGATACCGGGATAAGTACATATGGACCATGGCGGAGAAATGCAGCGGCCCGGACGGCGCAATGTGGCTGGATGACCTGCGCTCCGCCGACTATCACACGGCTCACGGCATGCTCACAGCAGAATTCGGCATCGGCAGAAAGGTAGCTGACTGTGTCTGCTTATTCGGGCTTCACCACGTGGAGGCATTTCCGGTGGACACTCACGTAAAACAGATTGTGAACACTTATTATCCCGGCGGTTTTCCACTCGAACGGTATCGGGGATACGCAGGGATTCTGCAGCAGTACATGTTTTATTATAAACTGAACGATAAGTAAGGCAGGGGATCTTATGGAAAAAGAGATGAGTTTTCATATCCTGGGTATCGAAGAGACGAAGGATGAGAACGCCGTGAAAATGGCTTACAGGAAGCTTCTGAAGGAGACGAATCCGGAAGACGACCCGGAGGGCTTTAAGCGCCTGCGAACTGCGTACGAGACTGCGGCGGCATTTGCCGCGAAGCCGGATGACGGGACGGAACCGGAAAATGGCGGCGGTACGGAGGAAAAGACTGCGGTTGACGCGTGGATCGACCGGGTCGACGAGTGCTACCGCGATGTATACGACCGCGCCGATGAGCAGGCGTGGAGGGAACTTCTGGAGGATCCGGTCTGTGACGGTCTGGATACGTCACTGGAGGCCAGAGAGCGGCTTCTGGCCTATCTGATGAATCATGTCTATCTGCCGCAGAAGATATGGAAGCTGCTGGATAAAAACTTTCAGATTGTGGAAGACATCGAATTTCTGGAAGAGAAATTTCCAAAGAATTTTTTGAATTACGTCGAATATTACGTGGGTCATGAGGGCTTCATACGGTTCGAATATTTCCGGCGCAGGGGCGTGGGGGAAGAGAATGTGGACGGCTATCTGGACCACTATTTTGCGGTGAAGAAAAAGACGGACAGGAATGAGTTCGAGGGATGCGGGCAGGAGCTGGACGACTTGGCAGCGTTTGGTGTCTGGCATCCTTATGAGGAGGTGGAGCGTCTGCGTCTTCTGCTTGCGGAGGAGACGGCGGCCGGCGCGGTGCGTCTCGCCGATGAGCTGGAGGAAACATGCAGCGGTTCCATGAGAGATGACCCTTATATCTGGTCCTATATCGGACGTGTCCGTTACCGGGAAGGAAAAAAGGATGAAGCCTATGCTGTCTGGACCCGAGTGCTGAACGAATATCCGGACTATTATCAGGCCAAAACCGGCGCAGTCTCCTGTCTGATGGAGAAGGGGCGGTACTGGCAGGCGCGGGAATGGATGATGGAGATCCTGGAGCTGGACGGGCGCGATGAGGAGATCCTTGGCCGGCTGAAGGAGGCCAATGAGGCACTTATCACAAGGCTTCAGGAAAATCCGGAGTACCATGAAGAGGGAAAGGACATCCCGGCAGGAGAGGGGGCCATTGAGCTGGCCTGGTGCCTGTTCCAGAATGAAAGGCTCGATGAGACGATCCGGTATCTGGAGAACTATACACCGGAAGAGGGACAGGAATACAGCTACACCAATCTGTTCGGCCGTGTTTTATATCAGGCAGAGCGCTATCAGGAAGCGCGCCCCTATTTAGAGGAGTGGCTCCGTATGATTACCGGGACCGTGGATGACGGGACGCAGGAGAATCAGAGGCGGAGATCCAGACTGGGGCGGGCGCTCTATATTCTGGGCGGATGCTGTTACCAGCTGGGGGAACAGGAGGAGGCGGCCGCGTATGTGGAACGGGCGGCGAAAGAAGCGGACAGCCAGCAGGAGCGGATGGGGTACCGTCAGTACCTCGCCCACATTCTCTGTGAGTCGAAGCAGTATGAGCAGGCGGTGGACGTCTGCGATCAGATTCTGGAGGAAGATGAGAATTACTATCCGGCCTATTTAATCAGGCAGGAAGCGTGCTATGAGCTGAGAAAGGGTCAGCAGGTCGTGGATGATTACCACCGGGCGGTAGGTATTTTCGCCGGATATTATAAGCCGTATCTTATGGCGGCACAGGTATTTTTCTATCATAACCAGTTTGAGGATGCCAGGGGAGTCATCGACCGGGCAAAGGAGAACGGAGTGGAGTTTTCCAGCTGCTTAAAGCTGTATGAGGTGAAGATTCTGCGCAATCTGGCCGGGAAGAAGGAGGAGAGGGAGCTTCCCTTAAAGCTTTGCGGGGAGTTAATGAAGGAGATCGAGGGTGAAACGGACATTGAGGATACTTCCGAGGTGGAATTCGAGACGGCCCTCCTCCACTGGGATAACGATGAGTTTCAGGAGGCCCTGTCCCACATGGCCGAGGCTATTCGGAAAAATGCGGACCGGATGCAGTACCGGCTGGTGCGCGGGAACATTTATCTGGATATGAAGAAATATAACGAGGCCCTGAGGGAATACGCCGACGCCGAAGATTTTTATCGCGACTCGCCCTCCCTCTATTATAACCGGGGACTGTGCTATGAGGGAAAGAAGATGAAGGTGCAGGCCGCCGAGAACTTTGAAAAGGCGCTGGAACTCCAGGAGGGATATCGGGATGCCTGCGAGAAGCTGGCGGATTACTACCGGGAAAAATACGAGGATCAGTACAAACGGGCTGATTTTGACACTTCTATCGCCTATATCAGCCGTCAGATCGCGGTTACGGAGAACTGCTACTATCTGGTGCACCGCGGCCTGATCTACATGAACGCCATGGAACTCGACCAGGCCATACGCGACTTCGAGAAGGCGCTAGAGTATGTCCCGGAGGACTGGGCGGCGCATAACAACCTGGGATGCTGCTATAAGTATCTGGGCCGTTTTGAGGAGGCCATCGGATATTTCGAGAAGGCCGTGGAATATATGGAGGACAGCAAAAGCCTGCTTCCGTACAGCAATATGGCCGACTGCTATGAGGCGCTTGGGGATTACCGGAAAGCGATCGAATGCTATCAGAAGGATCTGAAGCTGTTTCCGGATTACACATCGTTCTGGAAGGAGATCGGGCAGTTATACGCCTATCTTGGGGAGTATGACAGGGCGGAGGAGGCCTACGGCCATACGACGAAGATGGACGACTACTACAGCCGTATGGGTGATTTGTGGTTTTATCAGGGAAACGGTAAAAAGGCCCTGCATTTTTATAAGAAAGGGATTGAGAACGCGGCGGCGGATAAGAAGGCGGAGCGGCAGTCCGATTTAGGCCAGGCTTATATGGACCAGCTGCAAAACTATCCGAAGGCGGCGGCCTGGCTGAAACGGGCGATTGCCAGAACGACGGATCACGGCGATTTATTCGACTATGAGCGGTATCTTGCGCGGGCGTATTACCTGATGGGCAAATATGGCCCGGCAAAGGAGCATGCGAAGGCGGCGCTGGAGCATTTTAAGCAGTCCGGAGAGGGAACGGAGGAGGACTATTTGGCCTACGGCCCCTACAAACCGGCCCGGGAAGGTGTGATGGGCTGGCTGTATCTGGCGATGGGAGAACGGGAGAAGGGCATGGAGCTGTTCGGGCAGATGGACCGGGGATACCGGTGCAAGGGCTGCCGTTACCAGGGCTGCTATGAGAAATACCTTTTCCAGGGCTGGTGTTACGAGGCCATGGGCGATCAGGAGAACGCGCTTCTCATGTACCAGGAGGCGGCCCGGCTGAATCCCCATTCTATCGCGGTGATGTGTGCGCTGGATAATTTACAGAAGAAGGTGGACAGAAAGAAATGATCATTGGAATCGATTTGGGAACGACCAACAGCCTGGCGGCTTATTATACAGATGAGGGTCCGAAGATCATCCCGAACCGGCTGGGGAGGCGTTTGACGCCTTCCGTAGTCAGTATGGATGTGGAGACTCCCCCTCACATTCGTTCGGCGGAATGTGTGGAGACTCCCTCTCACATTCGTTCGGCGGAAGGGAAGGAATATCAGATTTATGTGGGGGACTCTGCGGTGGAACGCGGACTGCTCCATCCGGAGAGTACGGCCAGCGTCTTTAAACGTGATATGGGAAGCGGGAAGCAGTTTCATTTGGGCCATAAAAGCTTTCTGGCGGAGGAACTCTCCTCCTTTGTGCTCCGGGCGCTGAAGGAGGACGCGGAACACTATCTCGGGGAAGAGGTGACGGAAGCGGTGATCAGCGTGCCGGCCTATTTTAACGATGCCAGAAGGCGGGCGACGAAGCGTGCCGGGGAACTGGCGGGCCTTTCAGTGGAGCGGATCATCAGTGAGCCTACGGCGGCGGCCATCGCCTATGGACTGTACCAGAACCGGGAACATGCCAGATTTCTGGTGTTCGATCTGGGCGGCGGGACGTTTGACGTATCCATTCTGGAGCTTTACGATACCATCTTAGAGGTGCGCGCCGTGGCGGGCGATAATTTCCTGGGAGGGGAGGACTTCACGGCGGTTCTGGAGGACATGTTCTTCGAGAAATACCGGGAGCTTGACCGCCTGTCCCTGGATGAGAAGACGATTCGCCATATCCATAAACAGGCGGAGCTGTGCAAGATCGGATTTACTGATGCCAGGAGCTCCTCGATGCGCTGTAAGATCGGAGAGGAGATCATGGAATTTACTGTGGAGCTCTCCCGATACGAGGAGGCGTGTGAAGACCTTCTGGAGCGGATACGGAAGCCGGTGAAACGAAGCTTATCGGACGCCCATATCCGGCTCTCTGATATCGACAAGGTGGTGCTGGTGGGCGGCGCCACGAAGAGTCCGGTGATCCGCCGGTTTGTGAGCCGGTTGTTTAAGATGCTGCCGGACACCAATGTAAATCCCGACGAGGCCGTGGCTCTGGGCGCGGCGATTCAGGGCGCCATGAAGGAGCGGAGGGAATCCATCAAAGAGGTGATCCTGACGGACGTGTGCCCGTTTACCCTGGGAACCGAGGTGGTGCGGGAATGGGAGAAGGGCGTGTTTGAAAACGGCGTGTTCTGCCCGATCATCGACCGGAATACGGTGATCCCGGCCAGCCGTACGGAACGGCTCTACACCGCCGGCGACAACCAGACGAAGATACGCGTCAATGTGCTTCAGGGGGAGAGCCGCTTTGCGGCCAATAATCTGTCACTGGGAGAGCTGATGATCGATGTTCCTGCCGGCCGGGCCGGTGAGGAGGCTGTGGACGTGACGTACACCTACGATATCAACTCGATTCTGGAAGTGGAGGTGAAGGCGGTTTCCAGCCAGAAGCAGGTGAAGGAGGTATTTAAGGGCAGCGATGTGGATATGACGGATGAGGAGATTAAGGAGCGGTTCGAGACGCTGTCCTACTTGAAGATCCACCCGAGAGACCGGGAGGAAAACAAGTATCTGCTGCTGCGCGGTGAACGGATCTACGAGGAAAGCATCGGAGAAAAACGGCTGTATGTGGAGGCGGCGCTTCATAAGTATGAGAAGGCACTGTCCTCGTATGATACGGGTCTTATTGATGAGGCGAAGGAAGAGTTTAAGAAGTTTCTGGAAGAGATTGAGGAACTGTAGAGACAGGGGAAATGCGGCTGAACGGCTGCATTTCCCCTGTGTTTTTCTGGTTAAGCTATGAGATGGCTCCGAGTGCACACTCATCAATTCGCCGGACTACGCCACTGGTATACGGTTCAAAGTATTTGGGCCAGAAATGTGCCGCGGTGGAATTTATACTTTCGTAATCGACGCCCAGATGGGTCCAGCCTTCCGCTTCCAATGCTTCGATCCCGTCGCGGTCGTGTGCGTAAAGGCTGACTGCGTGCGACACAATCTTATGTTCCACCCAATTTTCGGCGGCTTTCTGATACATCTGCCTGTAAAGGAAGGCCCGGTTCTCTTTGAATGCGTCATGTTCCCTGATTAGTTTCCCTATACTCAGCAGTGGTAAAGTCAATTGATATATGCTAGAATGGTGTCAAACTGTTAAGGAGGAAAATCCATGAATCGAATTGAGAAAGTGCGGGAAGCCGTTGACGCTGTCCTTCTAAACATCGCCGATGCCGGTGAAAGAAGATGCGGATATATGCATCTGTACGGGGTCTCCCAGGCCTGCGTGCTGATTGCCTTAAAGAGAAATGAGAACGCCGAGCTGGCGGCGGTTGCCGGGATGCTTCATGATATTTATACGTATGCCACGATGGATCCCAGGGATCACGCGCATAAGGGATCGGCCATGGCCAGGGATTTACTGAATTCCATGAAGTGCTTCGAGGCTGGGGAGATTGATGTAATCTGCAGTGCAATCTATCATCACAGCAGCAAGGAGATATCCCACACATCGTTTGACGAAGTGTTAAAGGATGCGGATGTCATGCAGCACTGCCTGTACAATCCCCTGTTTGATGTCATGGAGCATGAAACGGAGAGATTCGGGAAGCTGAAGGAAGAATTTGGGCTGACAGGAAGGGAAACGTAGAATTTTTCAGCCATTAGTTCGGAGGAAATACTGAAAAATAGCTAAAAATCCCCTTTGGATTTTGTTACGTATCCGTATTGTGAAACAGTTCCATAAATGGTATGATAATACAGAAGAGGCCGGCAGCATGATGATGCATGAGCCGGAAACCGATGACAGAGACTAAAATGACAGAGATAAAAGGAGTGGGAAAATGGCAAGTATCAGAGAGGTGGCCAGACTTGCCCGGGTGGCTCCCAGTACGGTCTCCCGCGCACTAAACGGGAGCGGATATGTGGCAGAAGAGACGAAGGAAAAGATCAGGGAAGCCGTGGATGAACTGGACTATGTGCCGAATCAGTGGATACGGAATCTGTATCAGCAGAAGACAGGAATCATCGGAGTCATGGCGCCTGAGATCGTGCATCCTTACTTTTCGTCACTGTGGAGTTTTTTTGGAGCTGGAGCTGAACAAATACGGATATAACATGATGCTTTGCAATACGTCCGGCAAGAAGGATATTGAACGGCAGTACTTAGACACGCTGGAACGAAACCTGTTCGACGGGATGATTGTCGGAGCGGCCTTTCTTCCGGATAAATATTATGAGCAGATTCAGAAACCAATTCTGTCCCTGGACCGGATTATCCCAGGAATCCCCCTGGTGACCTCGGATCACACACAGGGCGGCTTAATCGCGGCGGATAAGATGCTGGAGAAGGGCTGTAAAAAGGTGCTGAATTTAATCGATCCGCAGGCGAAGACTGTGGCGTCCTCCCGCGGCGGATTGAATTTCATCAGGAAGATGCAGGAGGAGGGAGCGGAGGTCATCACGGAGGAGTTCCTGTGGGATGATGTCATCCACTACCCCAGAAGCATTCAGCGGACCAGAGAGATTCTGACGGAATATCCGGATCTGGACGGAATTATGGCCAATGACCTCTGTGCGTCGTCATTTTTAAAGACAGCAAGGGAGCTGAGTATCCAAGTGCCGCAGCAGCTTAAAATCATAGCATACGATGGGACATACATTACTGACTTCAATTACAGGACGATCGCGTCGATCCAGCAGGACGTGGCCCTGATTGCAAAGGAGGCCGTCCAGGTACTGGTAAAGCTGATTAATGGGCAGCCGCTGGCAAACGAGGCGGTCTACGTGCCTGTGAGCTATAAAGAGGGGGATACGATATAGAAGGGCGGAACGCCGCTGCTGACGGGAAATGTGTCTGGCGCTGGGGACTGAGGAGTGGCAGCGCGCTTTGCTTTCTTTACTATGTGCTGTGCGCGGACCAGTACGGAGCCGGTATATCCGTGCTGTGGATCTGGATCGTGGCAGGAGCCGGTCTTGCCGCTGCCGCTTTTATCCCTCCGGGATTAAAACAGCGATGGAAGATCAGGAACAGACTGATGAAAACGGCAGTTTCGGCAGGGGCGATTCTGTTTTGCCTCTATTTCTTTCTTGTTGAGTTAGGTGTTCTTATCTGTCTGCCATCACAGGGGAAGGAGAACCTTGATTACATTATCGTGTTGGGAGCCGCGGTTTATGGAACAGAACCCAGTCCGGTGCTGCAAAAACGGCTGGAGACTGCGGCGGCATATCTAAAACGGAATCAGGATACCGTCGTCATAGTGTCAGGTGGACAAGGGCCTGGGGAAGATATCAGCGAGGCCGGGTGTATGGAAACATTTCTTTTGGAAGAAGGGATCTGCAAAAGCCGCATCATTCGGGAGGAAAAATCTGAGACAACGGTGGAAAATATCAGGTTCAGCGGCAGTCATATCCAGGAGCAGGAAGCATCAGTCGGCATAGTCAGCAGTAATTTCCACATCTTTCGCGCGGTCGTAACCGCACGGAGTAATGGGCTGAAGCACGCCTGTGGAATTGCCGCCCCGTTTGGAGGGCTGCTCCTTCCCCACTACGCTGTAAGGGAATTTTTGACATTTACCTTTGATTTGATCAGTGGAAATCTGATTTGAACCGCGTCTGGCCGGGAAACGGAAGTTCCCGGAAGCAGGCGCGGTTTTTAGATACAGGATGGGGCGGTCGGTACACGTAAAATATAGATCAGGAGGCTCTTTTTTGTAAATGTGCAATAAAATGACTGCTCAAATTTAGTAAAAATGATGATTGTAGGAAAAATGTAAAAAAGTACTTGAAAAAATGCTTTGAAAGTTGTATATTAAGCACATGGAACAGTTCCACACATTGTGGAACTTTAAAAATAGGAAAATATGGAACAGTTCCATATTTGAAAAAATCACTTCACCAGATTCGTGGATAATCTCATGATACCCGGGGAAACGGAACACACTGAGTGGAGATGACATGTATCGCACACAAGTGACTACAAGAAGGTCACTGGGCGCTTATAACAAGGAGGATATTTTTATGAAGGCAAAAAGAACAGCGGCACTCGGTCTGGCAGCGGTAATGGCGGCATCACTTCTTTCCGGATGCGGCGCAGGGGGCAGTAAATCGGCAAAAACAGAGATTACGATTTACCAGAGCAAGATTGAAGCAAACGAGGGCTACAAAAAGGCGATCGCGGCTTACGAGGAGTCCCATCCGGATGTGAAGATCAACCTGGAAGCAGTAACCGGCAACGACTTCGCTGCCTCCTTAAAGGCAAAGATGCAGTCCGATCCGCCAACTATCTTTTCCGTCGGCGGTTTCCAGGATTTAAAGGACTACGGCGATATTCTGGAGGATATCTCAGATCTGGAGGTGCTTAAGAATGCGCTGCCGGGAACCACGGATATGTTTACAAAGGATGGCAAGGTGCTTGCGGTTCCGCTTTATATGGAAGGATACGGATTTGTTGTGAACCGCCAGATGTTTGAGGACGCGGGCGTCGATTTTGAATCCATGATGACGTATGAGGGCATGAAGGCCGGTTTCGATACGCTGAAGGCGAAGATCGACAGCGGCGAGATGAAGGAGAAGTATCCGAATCTGGAAGCGGTTATGGAGTATCCGACCAAGGAGCTCTGGATCGCAGGCGACCACGACGTGAATGTGGCGCTGACTCACGACTTTGACACGGCAAAGGCTGCTTACGACTCCGCAGTTCTTCCGGGCACCGGTTTTGCCGACTATAAGACGATGGTTGATTTCCAGGCCAGCTACACCACCAACGCGGACAATACCGCAAACTTAAACTCCGTCGATTATACGGCTTCCCTGGAAGGCGGACTGGCGATTGAGCGTGTGGCATCTATCAAGCAGGGCAACTGGATCGCACCGGCAGTAGAGACGACGGATCCGGAAGTGCTGGCAAAGCTGGATATGCTTCCATACTCGGTTCCAGGATACTCAGACGGCAAGTATTTCGTAGGTGTGTCCGGCTACTGGGCGATCAACAGCAAGGTTACCGACGAGCAGAAAGCTGCGGCAAAGGATTTCATCAACTGGTTATATAAAGACCCGGCAGGACAGAAGATTGTAGTGGAAGATTGTAAATTCGTTCCCCCTTATGACAACTTCGGCGATTTAAAGGCAGGTGATCCTCTTTCTCAGAGAATCATGGATGCCAACGAGGCGGGAGATACCATGAACGGATGGGTATACAGCGGAGCTCCGAATACATGGGGACAGCAGGCAGCAGGTGTCGAGGTGCAGAAGTATTTAGCCGGACAGGCGACATGGGAGGAAGTGACGGAGAGCAGCATCAAGCAGTGGGCGTCCATGCGCGAGTCTCAGAACTAGCACAGCGTTGCGCAAGTTCCAGTGAATTCTGCACTCGCTATTCACGCCAGGGCCATGCCCGCGAAGCTAGACGTAGGGTCCACTACGCCGTCGCTTCGCGGACGCGCCCCTGACGCCAATATCAAGTACATAATTCACCGAAACATACGCAATGCTGTACTAGCACAGCGTTGCAACGCTGTACCGGGATTCCCAGAAAGAGGAAGGTGGTTTATAAAATGAAAAAGAGCAAAGCAAGATTCTGGATATTTCTGGCCCCTGCATTGATTTCTTTTTCCCTGGTTGTTTTGATTCCAATGCTGATTGGCTTCTTTTACGCCTTTACAGACTGGAACGGAATCGTGGGAAGTGAAATTACATTCGTAGGCTTTCGGAATTTCATTGAAATATTTACGAGAGACAGTTCCTTCATGCACGCGTTTGGCTTTACTGCGCTGTTTTCCATTTGTGCGGTGGTGCTGGTCAATATCGTCGGATTCGCCCTGGCGCTTCTGGTGACGCAGAAGTTCCGCGGTGCGACGTTACTTCGCGGCATCTTCTTCATGCCGAACCTGATCGGCGGCCTGCTGTTGGGCTTTACCTGGCAGTTCATCTTCGTCTCTATCTTCGGAGCCATCTCCAAGGCGACCGGATGGCAGGCACTTAACGGATGGCTTGCCGACCCGGTCACCGGATTTGCGGGACTTCTGATTCTGACTGTATGGCAGTTATCCGGCTATATGATGATTGTGTATATCGCGCAGATTCAGCAGATTCCCGAGTCCGTGAAAGAGGCGGCCCGTATCGACGGCGCCGGTTACAAGGATATGTTAAAGAGCATTATCATGCCGCTTATGATGCCGGCTTTTACGATTGGCCTGTTCTTATCCATCTCCAACTCGTTTAAGATGTTTGATCAGAACCTGGCGCTGACTCAGGGCGGCCCTTATAAATCAACGGAAATGCTGGCGCTGAATATCTACAACTCCGCATTCGGGGCAAATGAGTTCGGATTTGCACAGGCAAAGGCAATTATTTTTATGATCGTGGTGGCAGCCATCGGTGTGACACAGCTGGTGCTCACAAAGCGGAAGGAGGTAGAGATGTAATGGCAGAGACGAAGAATGTAAAACGTGATTCCAAAGGTGCTCAGAGGATTATCATGGGAGCTGCCGGACTTTTTCTCGGCTGTCTGTTCCTGTTCCCGATCTATATTCTGGTTTTGAACTCATTTAAGAATACGAAGGGAATCTTCACCGATGTTATCGGATTCCCGAACGCGGCTACCTTTACACTGGTAAACTACCCGAACGCGTTTGAGGCGCTGGAGTACATCAGATCTTTTGTGAACTCCCTGACGATCACGGTGATTGCAACGGTTTTGATCCTGCTGATCTCGGCTATGGCGGCGTGGGTTTTAGTCCGGTATAAGACAAAGACCAGCAAGATCATCTTCTTCCTGTTCGCGGCCTCCATGCTGATCCCATTCCAGTGCGTGATGCTTCCGCTGGTGGGATTTGCCAGCCGCATCGGAATCATGAACCCACAGGGGCTGATCTTTATGTACATGGGCTTCGGCAGCAGCATGTCCATCGTTATGTTCCACAGCTTCATCAAGAACATTCCGGAGGAACTGGAGGAGGCAGCTACCATCGACGGATGCGGTTCCTTCCGGCTGTTTTTCTCCATCGTGATTCCGCTTATGAGAACGATTTTAATCACGGTTGCGGTGCTTAATGTGATGTGGATCTGGAACGATTATCTGCTTCCGTCCCTGATTATCAACAAGCCGGGCTGGCAGACACTTCCGCTGAAGACCTATCTCTTCTTTGGACAGTTTGCAAAGCGTTGGGATTTAGCGTCCGCAGGACTGATCATGTGTATCATACCAATTATCATCTTCTATCTGTGCTGTCAGAAGTATATTGTTAAGGGCATTACAGATGGCGCGATCAAATAAATAGTAACTCATTAAAAGGAGAGAATTATGGCGGCAGAATGGTGGAAAAAGGCAGTAGTCTACCAGATTTATCCCAGAAGCTTTAAGGACAGCAATGGAGACGGAATCGGGGATTTAAACGGCATCACGGAAAAGCTGGATTATCTAAAGAAACTGGGAGTGGATGTGATCTGGGTCAGCCCGATGTATTGTTCTCCCATGGATGATAACGGATATGATATCTCTGATTACTATAAGGTAGACCCGATGTTTGGCACAAATGACGACATGGACCGGCTTCTGGCCGAGGCGGGAAAAAAGGGCATGAAGGTGATCCTGGATCTGGTGGTCAACCACTGTTCCGACGAACACCAGTGGTTTGTAAAGGCGAAGCAGGACCCGGACTGTGAGGAAGCAGGATATTTCTACTTTAGAAAGAAAGAAGACGGCGGGGAGCCGAACAACTGGAGGTCCAATTTCGGCGGCTCCGTGTGGACGGAGCTTCCGGATGGACGGTGGTATTTCCATACGTTTTCAAAAAAACAGCCGGATTTGAACTGGGAAAACCCGAAGCTGCGGGAGAAAATCTATGAGATGATAAACTGGTGGCTGGAAAAGGGCGTGGCCGGATTCCGGGTGGATGCAATCACCTTCATCAAGAAAGACTTAACTTTTGCTTCCAGGGAGACGGAGGACGGTCTTCGCTACCCGATTGAAAACCTGACAGACTATCCGGGAATCGGGGATTTCCTGGCGGAAATGAAGGAGAAATGTTTCGACCTGCACGACTGTATGACCGTGGCGGAGGCACCGGGAGTGGGAGAGGAAACGTTCCGCAGATATGCCGGAGAACATGGATATTTCTCTATGATCTTTGATTTTACCTGGGAGAACATGGAAGGCGAGGCGGACAAATCTTCCGTGGAAGCCGTGGAACGGTGGAAAAAGAGGATTTTAAAGAGTCAGCGGTTTACCAGTGAGATTGGCTGGAACGGGCTGTTTCTGGAGAATCACGACCAATCCCGCTGCGTCAACAAATACCTGGAAAAGGATCAGATTGGATATGCAGGCGCTTCGGCCCTGGCGGTCATGTATTTCTATCTCTACGGGACCCCGTTTATCTATCAGGGGCAGGAGATCGGTATGACCAACGCGGTGTGGAACTCCATCGAAGAGATGGACGATGTGCGTGCAAAGGGAATGTACCGGGAGGCACTGGAGCAGAAGCAGGATCCACAGAAGGTCCTGGAATACTTCGGAGAGCTGGGCCGTGACAACGCGCGGACCCCGATGCAGTGGTGCGATGAAAAGAACGCCGGATTTACGGAGGGAACGCCGTGGCTGAAGGTAAATGAAAACTATCAGGACATCAACGTGAAAGAGCAGGAAGCACGCGGTGATTCCCTTCTGGCCTTTTACAGGAGGCTGACCGCGCTGCGCCATCAGGAACCGTATGCGTCCGTGTTTGCAAAAGGCACGGTCCGGCCGGTGATGGAAGAGCTGCCTGCGGTGATCGCCTATGAGAGAGAATGGAACGGGCGGACCGTAACTGTGGCTGTGAACTTTAAAAAGACGGAGCAGGAGATCCCGGCGATTCACGGGGCCTTGTCCGCGGCTGGGAATCCCACGGAAGGGACGTGCCTGCTGAGCAACGAGGGAGAGCCGGAACGGATTGGAGAGAGGTATTTGCTGAAGGCTTACCAGGCGGTGGTGTTCGATGGAAAAATGGTATAATCGAGCAGGCGTGGAATTACGTAAATCCGGCGAATATATTTCGGGGGTGCAGCGCTAGCTGCCGTCTTTTCTGAGCTTAAATCGAAAAAAGTGACAGGTGATTGCGAAAAATCACCTGTCACTTTTTTCGTTATAGAAAAGCCTGCTCTGTGAAACAAAAAAACTCTGTGAGTTCTGCACACCCCGTAAAAAATGTAGCTGCTGAAATATCCAGGCACCGATGCTGGAGTTTAAGTAAACCAGACTCTCTATTCATGCAAATGTAAAAAAATAATGGCTTTTGGTGGCAATATATTGTTATATTTGCATAAGAAAACAAGATTTTTACAAAAAAAATAGTGTTATAATAATAAAAAATAAAAGGAGGACCTGGAAATGAAGAGCTTTGAGCAGAAAATATTCCCGTATCTTTTACTGGCTCCGACCATGATTATCTTCGGCCTGTTTCTGTTTTTTCCGGCGCTGAACGGCCTGTGGATATCGCTGACGAAATGGGATGGCGTTAATCCCCAGGTATTTGTGGGAGTAAAAAACTATGTGACGCTTTTTGGAGATAAGAGCTTCTGGAACTCGTTTGTGAGGACGCTTATATTTACTCTGGTATCCGTCCCCTCGGTCTATGTGGCGGCCCTCGGACTGGCAGTTCTGCTGACTGGAGGGATTCGCGGAAGCAATTTCTTCCGGGCGGTGTTCTACTGGCCGACCATGATTTCCACGATCATCGTCGGACTCACCTGGCGTTTTTTGCTGGGAGAAGATTTCGGCCTGGTCAACTACCTGCTGACTGCGATGGACCGGTCTCCGGTTAAATGGCTGACTGATCCGAACAATGCCATGGGAGTCGTGATCTTTGTCACGGTCTGGAGCATGGCAGGCTACTACATGGTCATGTTCGTGTCGGGAATCAAGGCGATCTCTGAGACATACTACGAGGCGGCCCGAATCGACGGTGCAGGCGCGTGGCAGCAGTTTCGGTTCATCACGCTTCCCCTGCTGAAACCCACCAGCCTACTGGTACTGGTTTTATCTACGGTATCAATCATCAAGACGTATCCCCTCGTATATTCCCTGACCCAGGGCGGTCCGGCCGGGGCTACGAAATTCATGGTGCAGATGCTCCAGGAGACGGGCTTCGAAAAGAATAAGATGGGCTATGCCAGTGCGATGACCATGGCGCTGTTTCTTATCCTAGCACTGTTTACGATTATTCAGTTCAAACTGAATCAGGGAGGTGAGCAGGATGCAGACTAAAACAAAGAAAATCTGTACAGAGGGGCTCAAATGGATTCTTCTTCTGGTTTTGACCTTTTTGTTTCTGATGCCGGTAGTCTGGGTGATCTGTTCTTCCTTTAAGAGCGTCGGCGAGCTGTTTTCCTGGCCGCCCAGCCTTCTGGGGAAGAATCCGTCTCTGGATAACTACACAAAGGCCATGGCGGAAGGCCGCTTTGGCATATACTTTTTCAACACGGTATTTGTCAGCCTTGTAGCCACATTTCTGACCATAGTGGTAAATGTGATGAGCGGCTATGCATTTGCCAAGTACCATTTCAAGGGGGACAAAATCCTGTTTGGAATCGTCCTTGCAACGCTGATGGTACCGCTGGAAGTCATTATGATCCCCATTTTCAAGGTGATCGTGGCGACTCATCTATACAATAATTTGTGGGGGCTTATCATTCCTGCGGTCGCATCCCCGACGGCAGTGTTCCTGGTGCGCCAGTACTATGTGGGGATTCCCGACGCCTATATGGAGGCGGCCCGAATCGACGGCGCGTCGGAGTTTAATATCCTCTTAAAGATCATGCTTCCCATGGCAAAGCCGGTCATATCGGTTCTCTGTATCTTCTCCTTCATGTGGAGATGGAACGACTATCTGTGGCCGAAGCTGGTAATTAACGGAAAGGAACGCTATACCATCCAGCTGGCCCTGGCCAACTATTCGGGTGAGTATTCTGTGGACTGGAACAGCCTTCTGGCCATGTCCGTGATCTCGATGATACCGGTGATCATTGTATTTGTAACGCTTCAGAAATATATTATCGGCGGCATGACTGCCGGAGGAGTAAAAGAATAAGAGGAGGGTCTGCTATGAAGTACTTGGAATATCCGCTGTTTGCGGAAGGTTATGTCAACCGATTTCTGACCGCCGGTGTCTTCACGGAGGTTCAGCAGTTTGACAAGGTGAAGCTGCACGGCCGGGTGAATGAGTGGCTGAAAAAGGGATTTGCAATCCATGAAAATCCGTGCAGAAAAGAGTTTGTCAGGAAGAGGCAGGAGAATATACCGGATTATCTGGAGCTTGACGGGGCCGCGGACGGGAAAATGTGGAGGTCTTCGGACAGAGGCGCCCGCTCATTCCGTACTTTCCGTTCGGCAACACGGGCGTGGATGGCTCTGGATTCTATTACTGCCCGACCTGGCTGCGCATGTACAGTTATGTGCTTCTGGAGGCGGAAAGGGATTGCGATGTGGAGTTTGAGCTGGAAACCTGCGGCGGTGTTACAATCTGGGTGGATGGGGCGTTTGTCACGGATTTTACCCCATTTACAAGGAACATGGTGAAGCAGACGACGGTCGTTTTGCCGCTTAAGGCGGGAAAAAACCGGCTTCTGGTCTGCCTCGATGATCTGGCGGAGCGGGACACGGACTACTATTTCCGCTTGAAACGCCTGGGAGACGCGGCGCTTACCATGCTGGTGCCGTTGAGGGATGAAGTGGATGCAGACGTGATCGGGCGGATGGAAAATATGCTGGATCAGATGTATTTCGATAAGGAAGCGTATATCAGTGAGACGGTGAAGCTAAATATATCGAATCCATTTTCCTGTCCTCTGCCTGTCGCGGTTGCGGTTGCTCCGGGTGAATTTATCGAGAAAATGGAGGGGCAGGAAGGTCTGGTGCGTACCTTCCACTATGGACTGGAGCAGGATCAGAAGGTTCTGGAGCTTTTCGAGTCGGACGAGATCCCGCCGGGATACTGTTACTTTACGGCATGCGCAAACCATCAGGGGATTTCTCTGAAACGTAAGATTGGAAATCAGCTGGTTCGGAAAGAATTTTTAGAGTATCACGAGGCGGATTTAGAGGAGAGAAAGCGCCATATCCTGGAGGTGATCACAGAGTATGCGCCGGAAAATACATACAAGGCGGCTGCGCTTTTAAAGCTGGGCCGCGAGACGGAACGTGCGGAGCGGATCCTTCTCACGGAACTTCCCGGCGTGTGGGCGAGAAAGGACTGTTCGGACTTCCATTTTATTATCATGCTGTATATTTACCGTACATTTTATGAGCGTCTGTCACCGAAGATGCGGGATGAGCTGGAGCTTGCCATGTGCGGCTTCCGGTACTGGATCGATGAGCCGGGAGATGACGTGATGTGGTTTTTCAGTGAGAATCACGCGCTTTTATTCCATTGCTGCCAGTACCTGGCGGGAAGCTGGCTTCCGGACAGAATCTTCACATGCAGCGGGAAAACCGGGCAGGAGGTGAGCGCCAGAGGCGAGGAGCTGCTTCGCGAGTGGTTTGAGGGCTTCTTCGAAGAATTTATCACCGAATGGAACTCCAACGCCTATATTCCGGTAGACGTGCTGGGCCTGGGCACACTCTATAATCTGACGGAGCCCGGAAGCGAGTTCCATCAGAAGGCTAAACGGGCTTTGGACATGATCTTCTATTCGCTCAGGGTGAATGCCCACAAGGGAGCCGTGATGACCAGCTTCGGCCGCTCCTACGAAAAGGAATTGAAGGGGAATTACAATGCCGGCACGACGTCTCTCCTCTATCTCGCCTATGGAGACGGGTATTTGAACCGTGCCTGCAATAGCTGTATTCCGCTGGCTCTCGGAGACTACGCGGCGCCGGAGGTGTTTAAGCCTTACGGAGCGTTAAAGAAGAATCAGGAACTGATATTTAGGAATACTCAAGGGTTTGAGAAGCATGTGAATCTCTATCTGTATAAGAACGCTTATGCCCTGCTCTCGACTGCGGTGGGATTCAAACCATTTCAGAAGGGGTATCAGGAGCATATTGTACAGGCGGTGATTGATGAACTGGCTCAGGTGTTTGTAAACCACCCGGGGGAGTCATTTCCATACGGCAGCGGCCGGCCTAACTTCTGGGCCGGGAATGGGAGCCTGCCTCTGGCGGTCCAGTACCGCAATACGGCGATTCTCCGGTATCGGATTGGCAGGGAGGAACGAATCGGCTATACTCATGCTTACATACCGCTCTCTGCGTTTAACCGGTATCTTGGGGAAGATGGCGTCATTGTCCTGGAAAAGGACGGCGCTTACATTGCGGTGAAGGCGATGAACGGGCTGACCATGCAGCAGGAAGGACCAAACTGTTTCCGGGAATTCATGAGTCAGGGCCGTGATAATGTGTGGGTTATCCGGGCGGGCCGTATGGACGAGTACGGCGATTTGGATGCGCTGCTTGCTGCGTTTAAGAAAATAGAGATCCGGACAGACGGGGAGGAGACTGTGGTAAGGGATGAAAGGGGAACGGAGTTCCTGATCGGCCCGGATTTCCTTATGAAAGTAAACGGAGATACGGTCTATGACTATCCGCTGGACGTGGAGGGCAAATTAAATCTGGAGGAATGCGATCGTGGTTGAGAAGCAGATTATGGAAGAAAAGCTGAATCTTGTATCTGACAAGATGATGATACTGAAAAATAATGGAATGAAGGAGAAATATCCGGTCAGCTTAATCGACATCAATTGTTGGGAATGGCCGCAGGGGGTGGGACTCTTCGGCCTTTACCGGTATTATGAGATGAGCCGGAAACCGGAACTGCTCGCATTCCTGACGGATTGGTATGACAGACGCATGGAGGAGGGGATCGTTGAAAAAAATGTGAATACGACTTCCCCCATGCTGACACTCACCTACCTTTATGAAATTACGAAAAAGGAGTCCTATCTCTCCTTTATTGGGGAATGGGCGGACTGGATCATGGAGGAAAAAGGTCTGATTCGGACCGGAGACGGCTGTTTTCAGCATATGATCACCGGCAATCCCAATGACTCGGAGATCCTGATCGACACACTGTTTATGGCGGTGCTGTTTCTGGCCAGGGCTGGCAGGCTCTTAAACCGGCCGGACTATATCGAGGAAGCAAAGTATCAGGTTTTGTGCCACATTAAATACCTTCTGAATAAAAATGAGGGGCTGTTTTACCATGGCTTTAATTTTAAGCGGAACGACAATTACGGCGGAATTCTCTGGGGGCGGGGAAATTGCTGGTATACGATTGTGGCAATGGAGCTGATCCAGGAAATTCCCATGGAGGAAGGGCTGAAACGCCATTTCCTTACGGTCTATGAAAATCAGGTGGAGGCACTGAAACGGTATGCAGATCCGGAAACTGGGCTGTGGCACACGGTGATCGACGACCCGGATAGCTACCTGGAACTCTCCGCCAGCGCGGCATTTTTAAGGGGTATTATGCAGGGTGTGAGGCTTGGAATTCTGAAGCGGGAAGCGTACGAGGGGCTCATAGAAAAGGCCGTGAAGGGGCTGCTGGACAACATCGACGATGACGGAACGGTGAAGAATGTATCTTATGGCACACCAATCGGGCTTGATAAGGAATTTTACAATAAAATTCCGTGCTGCCCCATGACGTATGGACAGGCACTTATGATACTGGCCCTTCAGGAGGCATTGACGGATTACTGGCATTAGAATGGAGGTTGTGACAATGAAAGAACGCGTATTTTTTGAAGAATTTGAATCTCTGTATTATTTTCATGGAAGTACACAAAACTGGTCGATGCAGGGCTTTCATTTTCACAACCAATATGAGATTATTCTGTTCTTAAGCGACGGGGCGCTGCTGGAAATTGGTGACCGCGTCTACCGTGTGATGAAGGGCGATCTGTTTTTTATTAACAACCGGGAATACCACCGCACCAGCGGGGCGGAGGGGCAGGAATACAACCGATACGTCCTGATGTTTGAACCGGAACTGCTGGAGCCGATGACAAAGGCGTTTGGCTATGACTTTACCATGTTTTTCGAGAACAGGGGGGATGATTTCGTCCACAAGCTCTATCTGGAGGGGGAAAATCTGAAGCGGGTGGAGCGGATGCTGGCCAGAATCGAAACGAATATAGGCAGCGGCAGCAGTGATGAAGCGTCTGTAAAGATCCGCCTCTCCATTTTGGAGCTGATTACCGCCATCAATGAGATGTATAAGTTTTTTACGAAGGAGAAACACACTGCCGCGGATCCGGAGGAACGGAAACGGAAAGGGGACGAGGAGAAGTTCCGGGACCCGATTCTGTACCGGGAGCGGGTGGAACAGATCAAGAAATACATCGCGACTCACGTGGAGGAAAAGCTGGATTTAGATGAGATTGCGGGAAAATTCTATATGAACCGTTATTACTTGAGCCATTATTTCAAAAAGGAGACCGGATTTACGGTTCTGCAGTATGTGACGAACCAGAAAATTATTGCGGCCAAAGCGCTTTTGAAAAAGGGAACTTCGGTCACGGATGTGGCGCTGAAACTTTCTTACAACAGTGACAGCCACTTTATCTCAGTGTTTAAAAAGAATACGGGGATTACACCGAAAAAGTATGCACAGAACAAAAAGAACAATAATGTATGATTAGGTAATTGCGAAACGCGGTGAATATTTAATTCCGACGTGAATCATTTGGTGATTGATTGAGACGGCAGCGGCGAAGTGGTTATACAGACACAAAAACAAAACGGCTGAGGACACCCGCCTATAGA